>OLSX01002800.1_pt1 | contig 14910 bp, 12 predicted proteins | sample 1673141 | NCBI WGS metagenome assembly OLSX01 (sample SAMEA3136759, study PRJEB25190) | human gut metagenome | biome: human gut; feature: human-associated habitat; material: faeces | place: Austria | collected 2013
CCGCGTGGGGCCTTCTTGCCCCCCGCGGCGCGCGCCGAAAATGGTCCGCTTTCCTTCTGTCCCTAACGGGTCAGCTGGCGGCGCTTATCGGACAGGAAGACACCGGCGGCCACCAGGACCGTGCCGCCGATAACGAAGGTCTCACCCAGTAGGTCGGACGTATCGCCCGTGGCAGGCATCGCCGTCTGCTGCGCTGCGATCTCGGTCTTTGCCACCGCATGTTTGGCCTGGTACGTCACCTGCGTGGCGGGCTGGGCCTGCTCGCCATTCCCGCGTTCGGCGGCCTCTTGGCGAGCGATCTCGGCGTTGAGCTCGACAATAGCCTGGTCGAGCTCGGCCTTAGCGGCGGTGTAGTTTGCAAGCGCCTCCAAGTATGCCGGCGCCACAGCATCCGTCGCGACCGTGGCGGCATCGAGTTCGGCCTTGGCGGCCGCGGCGCGCTCGGCGGCATCGTGAGCCGCAGCAATCTTGGCGTTGAGCGCCTCGTCCACATCGTCAGAGCTACCGTTGGCAATGGCTTCGGCAAGATTGATCCCGCGCAGACGGGCAACCGCGGCGGCAGAGGCATCGCGGGCGGCAGCCGCGTCAGACTTTGCCTGAGCCGTTGCCACGGCGGCGTCGGCATCGCCCGCAGCCTGCTGGGCCATATCGAGCTCCGTCTGAACGGCGGCGGCATCGATGTCTGCCCGATCGGCATCGCCTTGGGCGGCAACAAGTTCGGCCTCTGCCCCGCGCTGATTGGCACGAGCGGCTTCGCCATTTAAGCTGGCCCTCGTAGTGCCTGGAAGCATGACGCGCGATTCAACGCCTCAGGAACCCCAGCTATGCCCTAAGCTCATTGTCCCCTGCGATGTCATCTTCTGCGCGTCCCTTGAAAATGAACTACTAGCACGGTTCTTCTTAGCCTACCTGTCATCCGATGAAGGGCAGCGGAAACTTATGGCCTCCTCGCACGGAGACTCGCTTGCACAGCTATCTCCCAAAGACCTCCGAAGCATGACCGTGCCCGTTCCCGACCCAGCGGAACAGAAGCGCTACGCGCAAGAGTACGAAGCAAAACAGCGCGCCTACGAGGACACCCTTAAACAGGCGGAACATTACGCCGCGAGCAAGGGAACGATGTGAGGCTGAGATCGGCAGGCAGCCTGGACTTCTCCCGGCAGCCTGCCGATCGGTCACGCCGTTCAGCGCAGTGGCTAAAGAGTGTCATCGGACTTTGCACTGGCTTTGGCCGCCTCTTCGCCCGCGATCAGGTCCCCAACCGTTATATGCGCATCGTGCGTAGCATCGATACCGCCCCGCCACCAGCAGTGCGCCGGCACGCCTCGGCACCGCCAGGGTCTCCGCCTCCACGGGCAGGGTAACCATCTCGATGACCTCGGTAGAGCACACGCCCGACAGGTCAACCCCGTTGTAAACGATTGACCTCATGCGTTGTCCCTCGCACGCCCGTAGGCGTTACCGCTACTCTGAAAATGACCAGATGGTCACCCAACAATCTTTGGCGAGTGGGGGCTGAACGCATCGTTACCGTTCTGTTCATCCACCGCCCTGCGCCCCAGGCTTAAGGGTTCTGCCGCGTCATCTTCCACCCGCAAGGACAGGACATAGTAGAAGTCGGCACCCTGATTCCCACGATCCCGCACGTAGCCAAGGTCGGCCAGGCGGTCGGCCAGTTCGTCCCTCGAAACCAGCTCATTCGAGGTTATGCGACACGCCACAGGCTCGATCTCGTAGGTGTTCGTCTGGCTTATGGCGTTCCGATAGAAGCGGAACCACGACGTGCGGAAGAGATCCTTATGGTGCGAGTAGACATGCCCGTCCTTGATGGCATAGAAGTAGAAGAGGAAGCGCCCGCCCTTGCGGAGCCTGCCGCTGCTTTCGAGGAAGTGATAGTAGTCGTCGGGAGAGTCCCCTCGGATGTAGCCAATCACGAACGATTCGCCACCATGCCCGTAGGAGTCGCTATCTGTCTTGCCCGCGCTTGGAGGCTCAGCCACAACCATTTCGGTGAAGTAGCTCAGCCGGCTCAGCCGCGTATTGCTTGCCGTGTTCTCGCCGATGACCTTCTCTATGAAATCGCGCAACGCATTCTCTGCCGTCCTGCTGATGCTCGGCTTCATGGCGAAAGCGCCGACACCCGGCAAAATCTCCTCGAAGAGCCGGAATTGGCCCTTCTCGCCCGTTTCGCCCGACCCCGGATAAAGCACGTAGCTGCCAACCGTGCGCCGAATCGCGTCGTTGTACGTGTGCATCTTCAGCAGGTCACCGCGCTTGTAGGTGTTCGTGGTGGAGGCCGCCTTCTCCTCGTTAAGTTCCTCGCGCTCTGCCTCCTCGGTGCCCACATCCTTGCCGACAAGCCCCGTCAAGTCGGTGATGCGGTACTTGGCGTCGAAGTGGACGAATGCAACAGCTCCATCTTGCACTGCGGCTCGCTCGCTTGTATAAGCATCCGGGAATATCGCAAGCGTGTAGTCGGGTCTGAACGGTCTCGAGTACGAACCCTCGTAACGCGTGGCATGAAAGTCACGGGGCGAGAAGGTACGGTTGTAGTAGAGGTTTACCTTCGCGCCGCACTGCGCGATCTGGAATGACTGGCAGGAGCGTACGCCCTGCTTGAGGGATATTGACAGCCCACCGTCGGGATCCATCCCGATAAATGGGTGGTCATCGGTGTTTATCGGCTCGCACCCCTCGATCCCCCTTACGATGTCGTACAGTTCAAAGAAGAGCCAGTACTCGTAGAGGAGGGCCACATTCTTCGATTCGCCCTCGTAGATGTCATCCCTGCCCTTCCAATCGAGCTGCAGCGCCATATCGAGCATAGAATATGCTGAGAAGATCTGCGAGTATCCCTCGCGCTTCTGCAGCACCTGGTTGTTCTGAGGCATCATCTGCAGGGTGCCGACATCGTCGAAGAAGGCATCGCTGAGTATCGTATCCAGCATGGCGTGCAGCGCGTCGGCTTCGCGATAGCACTCCGTCTGCCGAGTATCGCCCTTCTCGGCATCCAGGGCAGTCATCAGAGAGGTGCAGATCCGGTCAATCTCATGCAGGGCAAATTTCACAAACCGATTAGCGGGCGTATCGAGCAGGTCGTACTTGCGCGTGACGCTGACCATCTGGGGGAGGTAGACGCCTCCCGCATCGCCGGCGCAGTACAAGCGCGTCCACATCCGGCTGTTCGAGAAGGGGTTCGTGTAAAACCTCCGGGACGGCATGCCAGCCCCAGCCGACCGCAGCTCGTCCTCGTGATCCAGCGACCTATCGGGGTTCCTCTTTATCGCCTCGAAGAGGGCTTGGAGGTTCAGTTCGTAGCAGAACTGCCGCAGGAAGACGAACTGTTCAAGCAGCGTCTCGCGATTCTCGTCGGCTTGCTTGTAAACGTTCGACGTGGAGCCCGAGTAGTCAAGGAGCAGCGCGGCGCACCTTGCGGCAAGCTCCTCGGTGAGCTCGATGTAATCGTCTTCATAGCCAATCTTGAGCGGGACGACTTCGAACTGTAGCATCGGCGCATCAGCTTCCTCGCCGAATCGAATCCTCGAACGCCCGAGATAGTTCACGAACTGGAAGGTGACACTATTGCCGTTTCTGTCACACCTGATATTCTCGCCTTCGTTTTGGAACGAGGCGCGAGGATGCGGGCCACCATCAGGGGTCCGCTCGTATTCGAGCACATAACGTGTGGTTTCGTTGATTCGAAGCGTGGGGATCCCGTCAACACCGCCCTTGACGGCGAAGGCCGGTGTTGAACCAGCGCTATTCTGGGATGCTCCTGGCTTGAAGCCGAAGCACGTCAGCCCGGTTAGCCCGGTCTGCAGATCCTCGTCCCAATCGATTCGGTCATGCGCGCCGCTCTGGTAGAGCTTGGCTATTGGTCTTCCATCCGCTGCAAAGCGGATTGCGCCGATGCTGCCGTCCATAGGCTAGATGAAGCTCGCATACTGCACGTTATCGAGTTTCGCTGCCATCTGGCGTATCTTAGCGGAGCTCAGCTCGCCATCGCATATGTCTTCCAGGCTTTTAAGCAGATTGCCGATCTCGCGCTTGTTGCCATGGAGCTTCGGCAGTACCTTCTGGACAATCTGCTCATCGATGGAACGCTCGAGTTCGTAGTTCTCACCGTCAAGCTCGTGCGCGGCATTAACGTACATTCGCACTTCGCGCACGGTGCGGAAGGCAAACTCATAGCCGCATTTCTCCAGCTCTTCATACAGCTTGCCGAACTTCTCGAAGATGGCGTTAGCATCATCTTCGCTGATGTAATTGGCTCCCTCCCATATGTCCTTGGCGAGACGCAGAAAAGCCTGGGGGACGCCGGAGGCTGCGACGGCAACGTCCGGCGCATCCTCGATGGCTTTGAACCCTGCGAGGACTTCGGCCTTCGACGGCTTGAACTCTATGACGTTTGCCCTGTCGAGCACCTTGGGGCTAAACATGTAGGTGGTCTCATCGATGTTCACGGTGCCGACAACGAACAGGTTCTGCGGATAGGGCAGCCTGCCAGCACCGCCATCGCCGTGCCCGTCAAGTACGATGAGGTTATCCTCGCCGATGGTCTCCATGTGGCTGAGGAAGTCTGAGAAATACCGCTCGACATGGCTCAGGTTCATCTCGTCGAGGATGATGAAATACGGGACCTCGGGGTTAGCGTTGGCCCGTTCGATGAGTCTCAGTATGCCGGTCTCTTCGTACGCCCCTTTGCCACCGTCTGCAATCGGGTTGAAGAAGCCCAGCACTTTGGTGTTGTCGGTCCAGTCGGCTCCGACAGGGACGAGCAACCAATTCGGCTCTCCGTCTTCGTCCAAAACCTCAAGGTACTTTGCGAAACGCTTGGAAATCCGCGTCTTACCCGTTCCACTGTTACCCGCGAGGATGACAAAGGGTTTTGCCAGGAGTGACGTGATGTAGCGCCTGGAGAAGTCGGTTTTGAATTCTGCTGGAAGGTTGTTTAGCTGGAAAGCCCTCTTCTCTCTGCTTGATGCTTTCGATGAATTCTTTGCAACAAGGTCGATTAGTTGATGCATTGCGGGCAGCACGTCATCGCCTTGTTCGTAGTCGATACCCTCTTCGGCAATCAATTGGCTCGCTATGAGGTTTCGCATGAACTCAGCCACACTGTAATCAAACTCAAGTTTCCCTGCGTAGACGTCAGCGAAATACTTGGATGCCGTGGTCAGGCTACCAGCCCTCATCTTGCATCCGCGATTGCAAAGGGTAACAAGGTCGTCAATTCTCGACTTGTAGTCGTAATCTATCGCACCCGAAAACTGCCCATCTTTGTATTTGTTTCCAGTTGCGAAGAAGAGCTTCGTTAACTCCAAGATGTATGCATCTTCGGAGGCCCCCACAGGCTTTACTTCGGCTGCATCCATCCAGAATGTCCTTTCCGCAAAACCGTCCTCTTGCAACGGCGACGAATCGTTTACTTTGCCCGTCACTGGCAACAACAACAGTGCGGCAAGCAAGTTGCCGACATTTGGACGCTTTGTTCCGTCCCCTTGTATTTGCACGCGTACTTTTCCGCCGGTTTTTGCAACGGGATAACGCGTGCCAAGGGAGACAACTTGCCCAGTAGAGGGCACGACTACTTCCAAGATGATCATGCGACCGACAATGTCACCTGCAGTCAGCGTATCCCCGTTTGTGAGAGTGCCTGAACCTTTGAGTTCGTACTGTCCAGCACCACCTTGTCCAACTGTTCTCCCGCGAACGGATAGCGTATTCTCGCTATATATAGAATTCGGAATGGGATAGCTCAAATTCCATTCATCGACAAAGGGCATGGGAACCACCACAATTAATCTGCTGCATAGTCAGCTATGCATCTAGCAACGTACTCAGCAAGCTTAACTGGCACGGCATTGCCAATCGCCTGCTCAATGTCTGTCTTGGACCCGACAAACTCAAACTCCTCGGGGAAGGTTTGCAGATAGCTGCGTTCCTTGTATGTTAAGGCTCTCACGCCTTCAGAAATATCAGCCTTGTCGGCATGATGCCTCTTATATGCTGGCGGTATCGGACGGTTGGTGCCTCGTACCGTTACCGCTGGCTCGTCAATCGTGAAGACGCCCCTACGCTGGAAGTTGCGTGGATGCATGTAGAAGTATTGCGTGCCGAGCGAATCGCCAAGATAATCCCTGACGGTCATTTGCTTGTCGCTCAGCCTTGAATCCAAGAGTTCGCCGAGAAAGTCATCTTTATCACTAAGATGACCGACAAGGATAAAGCGCCTGCGAATCTGAGGCACACCACATAGACTAGCGTTGAGGACGCGCCTCGTGAGACCGTATCCAGCATTGCGGAATATTTCCAGTGCCTCGGGAAGAACGTCCATACGCTCGATGTTATAAACATTCTCCATGACGAACCACTCGGGTCTGACGTCCCGAACTATCTCAGCATATCGGATGGTGAGATTGGCCCTCTTGCCGCGCTGCCTGGCGCCCGCAATGGAGAAGTCCTGGCAAGGAGGGCCACCGATTATCATCGACGGCGAATACTCTTCAATTTTCGGGACCGCTTCCGCATCGTAAAGATCGTATTTGAATGCCGGGTGGTCGAAGTTTGCCGAATAGATGTCGACGGCCGCCTGCCAGTTATCAAACGCCGCCTTTATGTTGAAGCCCGCATTCTGGAATCCGAGCGACATACCGCCGCATCCCGAGAAAAGATCAACGCAGTCCATCGCTCACATCCCTCCTGTACTCTAGTAGCGCTCGTGCAACGTAGGTGGCAAGGTTTACCGGTACGGCGTTGCCCACCATCTGGTTGATATCCGTCTTGCTCCCAAAGAACTTGAAAGACTCCGGGAAAGTCTGGATCCTACTGCGTTCCTTTGGAGTCAAGCACCGGGCTTGACTGAGGTCCGCCGCGTCGTTGGGGTGAAGCTTGTAGTTCGGCGGTATCGGCCTGTCCACACCACGAATAGTGACCGAGGGCTCGTCAATGCTGAAGATGGCCCGCCTCGTGTAGCTTCGCGGAATCCTGAAGTAGTAATCAATTCCAAGCTCGTTACCGAGATACTCACGAATTGTCATCTGATGGTCAGAAAGGCCCTTCTCAAGATATGGGTCGAGGAACCCGTCGGGCGCCCCAAGGCATCCGACCAAGAAGTATCTCTTGCGAGCTTGGGGGACCCCGCACAGGCTTGCATCCATCACTCGCCCACTCAAGCCATAACCCTGCGCTTTGAGGGTGGCCCGAATCGCTTCCATGGATTTGCTCGTTCGAACGCGTGGGACGTTCTCCATAACGATGAAGCGAGGCTTGCACCTCGCGATAATCTCGGCATATCTAACAGAGAGGATTGCGCGCCCACCATCCTCGGATCTCTTGCCGGCCTGCGAGAAATCCTGACAAGGAGGCCCGCCGATGATGATGTCCGGAGCGAAGCCGGCAACTTCCTCGGATACGGAAACGTCGGAAAGATCCCTTTTGAAAACAGGATGCTGGAAGTTAGCGCGGTAGACATCAATGGCAGCGTCCCAATTGTCGTAGGCAGCCACAACATTGACGCCAGCCTTTTCGAAGCCGAGGGACATTCCGCCGCAGCCGGCGAAAAGGTCAACTGCCGTTATGTTCCTCTCGTTTTCCACGCGCTCGGTCTCCATTTCGAAAGATACAGACAAATAAATAATTATAGTTCCGTTTCTGCCGGCATGATTCAACATCAGTCAGCAACAGAACAAATCCAGTTGTAACGCTTCGCCCGGACAAGAATCGCTCGTACTCGATCCGAGCTTATTGCCGCCCAGCGGGGCACCCACTGCTGTGTGCTCGCTCGTCAGGGGCCGTCCGCGCCGCGTCCGCGTCCGCTCCGGGCGCCACGCCACGCCGGGTCGGTCGTGCCACGGGCCGTCCCTCGCGGCACGCACCCTCCGCTCCCGCGGTGTGCGACCGCCTGTTCCACCACGGCCGTCTCGTCAAGTTCGGCGGCGGGAGCAAGCGCCTCGACCATTCCCTCATGCTGGGAAGGAAAACGAGTGGCGGAAGGATGCAGACGTTCCCGCGATGGGCGGGCTGAGGCAACGCCGTGAGACCCGGAAGAAATAAACCATAAATTCCTAAAGATCGGTCTTGTTAAAAACAGGCTATCCGCACTCCGGGAACAGGCGGGCGTGCACCTCCCCGGCGCTCATTCGTTCCGCTTCCTCCCAGGCAACGTCGTGCTCGGCCGCGGCCCTAAGCATGTCGGAGACCGCAAATCCGCGCCGGAGCGAAGAGGGGTCAAGGGGGCTGCGCGGCAACCTCCACCAATCGGGAGCGCGGCGAACGATTTGTACGCGGTTCCGTGCGGCCTCTTGAGGCCTCGCAACGGAGGTGCAATTGCGAGCTGTGGCGACTCTCGTTAAGCCGGGCTGGCAGTCGCCTGGATATCTGCACATGCATTACAATTCTTGTTTGAATGGAGAAACATCGCATGGGAGCGAATATGGGAACCTTCAACGAGGTTGCACTCGAAAGCATCCTTTCTCGCTATGAGAACAAAATGGAGCTTATTCGGGAAACGGAAATCTATAAATGGGAGGCTCTGCGCGATTTCAAAGACTCTTGGAACCTTGATTCTCCAAACCTGCCGGAAATGCTCAAAGCATCCCTTTTGGGCTTTGCACAATACCTGTCGAGTCCGGTTGCCTACCACTTCATCTCGCTAATCGAGCTTTCAAAATACTATCCAAATCAGACAAAAGGTGAACTGCAGCGCCTAAGTGACGAATCGTGCCGATTAGACGACAGGATCGACTCTTTTTACCGCTCAACAAGCCGTCTTTTGAAAAGACATTTGGAGGAACACGCAGAAGATGGCGCAAGTCTTGTGCGCAGATATTTTCCCCTTCAAGCGATTAGCGCCTATCTGACGCTCGTAAACCCGCGACAACATTACTACTACAAAGATGAAGAGTTTCAGGACTACCTTCAGATAATCGAGGATGAAAGAGCGGGGGCGTTCAAGAGCCTCACTGCCGACCAGAACTCTGGAATGGCGACGCGTTATCGATATGTTACGGAAGCCTATGGCAACCTAATCGCTTTTCTCAATAAAAGACACCCCGCCATCATCGAGAAAAGCGATTCTCTCCTATCGCCGGAATTCGCCGCCCTCGACCCGAATCATCACTTCCTTGCCCAGGAGATAGTATTCTCGGCGAGCACTTACCTAGATAGGCCCTCGTGGGTAAGGTCTAGCCAAAAGATCTCAGAAAAACTGTGCAAGATCTATGAGAAGGATTTAGGCGAAGAGTCGCCAGAGCGTCTTGAGGCGGAACTGTACTCAACGGTATCTAAGGGCGCAAATAAATTAATCGAGGACGCCGACCCGCTTTCCTTTCTCTCCGCAGCGCTCGGCAGCGGACTTCCCGAGAGGGAAAAGAGGGAGCTCTTCAGCAGGACAATACGCCTGCTCCGCATCTCGGCGAACACCCCGATTGATTTCAACGGCATCCCCGAGATAACCCCATCTGAGCTCAATGGTGGTGCTAACGCGCGCGAGCATCGACTTGCCCTGTTCTTGGCGAGCTGCCGATTGGCGAAGTCTGACACAGAGAAGGCCAGGAGCGAATTCACAGGAGCTTTCAACCGCGCAATTCGAGACGGGGGGCTGAACGCAAGACCTCTAACCGCCGCGCTCTTCCTTTCAAATCCGTCTTATTTCTTGCCGCTCGACGCAGACACGTGCTCCTATTTTGAAAAGAAGTTGGATATCAAGCCCCCCAAAGTCATATCGGGGGAAACATACCTTAACTATCTCGACCTAATCTACCGCTGCGTTCCCGAGTCCTTCGCCAGCGCGGTCTACTCCGCCCAGCTTTGCAAGGCTTCGCTTTCGCAGAGGGAGGCGGGTCCAGAAAGCACGGGAAAGCCGGAAAAAACCTCCCGACCCGCACCGGCGAGGTATTCCCGGGCAGATTTCCTGTCCGATGTCTATCTTGATGAGGCACAACTCGACATCGTTCTCGGCCTGTTGAATGACAAGAGAAACCTCATTCTGCAGGGGGCACCCGGCACGGGAAAGACATATGCGGCGCGCAGGATAGCGTACATGCTCCTGGGAAACACTGATCGCGATCGCGTTCGCATGGTCCAGTTCCACCAGAGTACGTCCTACGACGATTTCGTGTACGGATACCGCCCCACCGCCGACGGTGGATTTGAGCCGCGCGAGGGGGCATTCAGCGAGTTCTGTCGTGTCGCGCGGGAAGAGTGCAGCGAGGCCGCCCGAGAAGGTCGCGACGCGCTTCCCTACGTGTTCATCATCGACGAGATCAATCGAGCGAACGTTTCGAAGGTCTTCGGAGAGCTGTTGATGTGCATCGAAGCGGACCATCGGGGAGAGGAGGTCATCAACCCGGTCTCCAGGGCCCCGTTCTCAGTTCCCGACAACGTGTTCATCATAGGAATGATGAACACGGCGGATAGAAGCCTCGCACTCATCGACTATGCTCTTCGCCGCCGCTTCAGCTTCTTCGAGATGCGCTCGGCGCTGGGAAACGCGTCTTTCAGGGGAACCCTGAAAGACTCCCCCTCGATGCTGAAGCTCGTCGATGCGGTGGCGACGCTCAATCGCACAATCGAGGACGACCCGTCCCTTGGACGCGGTTTCGAGATCGGCCACAGCTACTTCTGCAGGAATAGCGGCACCGTTCCCGACCCGGACAGAATCGTCGAATACGAACTCGCCCCGCTGCTCCGTGAATACTGGTTCGACAACCCCCGAAAGGCGGAGAAGGAGATCAGCAGGCTCAGGGAGAGCATCTGATGGGCAGGAAAGCGGAGGATACGGTCGTTATTCGCAACATCTACGTGATGATGGCGTATGCGTTCAAGGCGCTTGACGTGAAGGAGTACTCGCGTCTGGGAAAAGAAAGCTTCGATAATTACGCAAGCTTGCTCGCCGCTATCCTGTGCATCGGCATCGCGATTCAGAGAAGGCGTGGGTTCGAATCCGGTTATACCAACATCGTAGAAGATCTTGCGCAGATCAGGGGAACCATTGACGTCCGAGGCACCGCCCGCCTTAAAGCCGCCGGTCGGGCGCGCGCGGTCTGCTCCTTCGATGAGTGGTCGCAGGACACTGAGATGAACCGGATTCTAAAGACATGTGCCGGGCTGCTGCTTAGGAACCCTGAGGTCAGGATCGATCTTCGCGAGGAACTGAAGCGCGACTACCTAGAAATGTCCGAGATAGGAGTCCTAGCTCCCCCATATCGCATCGAGTGGTCGAGGATGATCTTCCATAGGGGTAACTCTGAATACGTCTTCCTTATGAACGCCTGTTATATGGTATTGAGTAGGTTTATTCCGGTCAGCTTGGCGGGCGACAGCCCATTCGGCATCTATACGGACAGCCAGGAGCTACATGCCCTGTTCGAGAAATTCGTCCTCGAGTACTTCAAAAGGGAGCATGCGGAGCTGTCCGTATCGGCGAAGGTGCTCCCCGCGCCAAGCGATGCACCAAGCTTCCTTCCGAGACTGTGCACGGACGTGACCTTGGAGTCAGACTCCAAGGTCCTCATCATAGATACCAAGTTCTATGGAACGATCCTCAACATCCACAACGGCAGGGAGATGATGTCTCCCGCCCATCGCCATCAGATAGTCGATTATGTGGTCCACGAGTCCTATAAGAGCCGAAAGGAGGTGTCTGGCATGCTCCTTTACGCGCTTACTGATAACGATCCGTCCATGTGCGAAAGCTGGAGCGAAATAGGCCATACCTGGCACCTCTGGACCCTTGATCTTGGGCTTGAGTTCAGTGAAATCTCTCGCGTGCTTGACGCCGCAGCCGATCTGGTAGGGGGCGTCTCCGCTGGGAACGGCGGCGGCGTGAGAAATGGACTAGAGTAAGACTGGTTTCCAGACCTTTGCGCCCACGTTCGGAACGTCACCGAATCCAAAATGATAACAAGTTTGCGATTAAGCTCTATTCGTCATAGCCAATTTCGCTTTGGTTTAAGTGGCAGCTATGCTCAAGCAAAATGTAGTCGATATCAACCCAGAACTTTTTTCGATGGTTAACCCCATCTCTATCCACCATATCGACATACCCAATGACTCGATATACCTCGGACCTGTTTCAGCTGTAATGGAAATAAAAGCCAGCTTTTCGAAGGCGGCGCCGCAACCAGGCGAGCATTTCCGGAATCGCAGCATCATATCGCTCGAAATAAGTAATTTGCTACTGGTGCGACGGCCCCAAGCGCCGTTCCGCGCGGCTCTATCGCAAATACGTTGCTTAGAACAGGGCACCGCCACATTCCGGCAAACCAATCCGAATCCTCGTTTGGTCGGGAGATAGTCCAATTACCCCTTAAACACCATATCGTTGTGGTATTCAATAAACGCAGCTCGTGGGGCGAATCGCTTCGGAAGCGTAATCGGCTCTCCGTTGTAGCGCCACAAATACTCATCCTCAGGTGTTTCATGTCCGACCACACCGGACACCACTATCTTTAGGTCCTTCGTAATGGTAATTAGCCCCCGATCGAACGCCTTATCGTGCAATGCGTTCAAGAGCAATCCGTTGTCGGGGGCGAGTCGCTCCGTTTTTGGATCAGAGGCTATCCAGGGCTTGATATGGCTAGCAACCAACAGAGCCTTGTTTGATAGCCCCGTCAAGCAGCATCTTGAATCGTAATTGACGAGCAAGGTATTTCGAAAGAACTCCTGGTTCACCCGCATCGAAACGATTGCTTCGCGCTCTTTGCCCTCTGGCAAATCAAAGCCAATCGTCTCTTTCAACTCATCGCTTAGCGGTTCTTCAAAATCGAAACGATTAAGGAAAATCTCGGTCGCTTCCTCAACAAGTTCATCGCCAGCAGAGGAATACTCAGCCCAAACCATCTTGTCCATTTTGCTCGCATGGGTCATTCCAACCTTGCCGCGAGCGCGTCGACGCTCATCGAAAGATGCAAGATTCCAGATTTTTAGAGCAACTGCACCCGGCGTTCTGCCAATGGCCTTAGCTAACGCCTGGACATCCTCGTTTGTATCGTCAACCTTTTTTGATGGTAGGGCGAGGTACAAAAACAGAGCCGCAAGGGTTTCTTCCCTCGACCATTTGTCTCCACGACCTGCCATGTTTGCTCCTCGCCCGCGCACCGCTCACGTAATAGGTCCAGGATAATCCCGCGGGGGACCGCACTCGCTACTTTTTCTCATTCGTCGGTGAATGGTTCACATAACGGCACTCCCCCGCGCTCCTCATACCCGCGCTCGAGCTTCTTCCCAAGCTCCACAGCACAGCGCTTCGTTTCCTCGCCAAACAAGTCATCGATGGTCCTGTCGATCCGCGTGCAAGTCTGCCGATGCTCGTCCTTCCAAGGCAGGTTGAGTCCCAAACTCGCATCCCAATAGCCGCCGAGTTTGGCGTCGATCACTTCCTCGGGATACAGCACGTCGCGGCGAATGCCCTCAACTACATCGTCCTCGTCCAGATTGCAGGCCGCATCGCCCTGCTCGAGGAACTTGCGCAGCTCCTTTTGCGCCCGGATGTTGTTCAGCATGCGAACGCACACCACAGCCATAAAGCGATAGCGTTCGCACAGGTCCCACTCGCCGCCGAGCCATACGCGAAAGCCCAGCATTTCGCTCGCGGACTCATCATCCATCAGGATCAATTCCCACGGAAGCACATTGGCGAGTGCGTCCTCCCCCAGCCTTTGCACGACGTCGCGCGTAAAGATGAACAGCGTATGCGAGGCGCTCATTAATGAGCTAGAGCCTGGTTATCTGGGCTTTTGTGACTGGGAGGCTTATCTCTGGTGCCTATACGCACTAGCCCTCTCCGGTCGAACTCGTGCTGCCGTGCTACTACCGCTCGGATTATTGGACAATGCCGAGCAGGTACGCACGATTCTGTTGCGCGAGGGGCTCATCGAACGCGTTCTATACCCATCGCTCACCGAGCCGAGTGCAAACTGTATGTGCGCACTGGTCGTGCTGTCAGTGGGTAATCGCACTGTTTCGTTCCATAACGCCGTGGAACATTTGCCTCGTTTTCGTTTTCCCGACGAGATTAACTACCCCGACCTTTCTCTGAACTTCTCCGCTAACTGGGGTAGCGTCGAGTTTGACTCGGGCAAAACGCTGGATATCCACACCACCGCAGTTGAAACGCGCAAGCTGCTGCAGCATCATGCGGCGCTCTCTAAAGGCAGAGTCGAGCTCATCGCCATCGCCCAAAACTACAGCGCGACGCTTGGTGACAGCTTTATGCGCGTGGTGCCGTTTATGCCCCGAGACAGCACCACCTCGGACGACATTGACGCAGTCGAGGTGCGCCGCATTTCATCGCAGGACTTCCGCAACGGTTATCTGCTGCCCCGAGATGTTGCCGAAGGCGCCTCGGAGCCCGATTCGGAACCCGTAAAGGTAAATCCAAGCATCTTGGATCGCTACGAGCTTCGCCCGGGCGACATCATCATGCCTCGTATGCTCGGCCGCTATGGCGCATCCAACCTACTTGTGGTTGGCGTCAACGACGCAAAGCAGCATCTGGTCGCCTCGCATAACACCACCGCTATTCGCCCGGCGGTTCCAACGATGACCGACGAGGAACGCATGGTGTATTCGGAAATGGTCGCGGCGTACCTCACCGACGGCCATGGATCCAAGGTTATGCAAGTGCTGTCTGAGAGCCAATACACCCGCGCCGTCCGCCCCTCCGACCTGCTCGAAATCGAAGTCCCGCCGGCGCTTGACCCGCGCACGCGCGAGTACAGCGAGTCTATCAATCGCTTTGCCGAGGTCGTAAAGGCAAAAAAGCAAGCCGAGGCCGCTGTCGCCCAAGCCCAGCGCAACCTCGAGGTCGCAAATAACACAGTCGCCGAGGCGCTCGAACAAGCCGGCCAGTAACAATCGTCAGCGTCAGCGTCCCAAGCCGGCGGCAGGACCAGCTCCTGCCGCCGG
>OLSX01002805.1_pt1 | contig 14883 bp, 18 predicted proteins | sample 1673141 | NCBI WGS metagenome assembly OLSX01 (sample SAMEA3136759, study PRJEB25190) | human gut metagenome | biome: human gut; feature: human-associated habitat; material: faeces | place: Austria | collected 2013
ATCTTCCAATGGGTGGACGTATCCTGAGAATTTCTAAGAAATTCCATCTGCTTCCAGCCGTAAAAGTAGAAGAATAAAAAAAATAAAAAAGCCAATACTGTATGAAAAAAGGAGCGATTTGCGATGAAAAAATACATGATTGGCTTTTTTTCTGTTTTATTTCTGATTACCGGATGTTTGATTGCAGGTTATCAGGTTAGTTACAACAATCTACTGGAAAAGGAAAAAGCTATAGAACTGACTAAAAATGAAAAAAATGATTCCATTCAAACCAGACGCAGTTCAGCCAAAGGAGAGTCTGTTTCAGATGATGCATATTATCTGAAAGAGCTGCATGGATATGTTGCGGTCTATCTGCAAGATGGGACAACCCTTTACGAAACAACCAGCCTATCCGTAAATAATCTGCCGGATGAAGTACAACAGGATCTGAAAAATGGAATCTATCTTAAGTCTGCCGAAGAACTGTATGGTTTTCTTGAGAATTATTCCAGTTAAAAAAGTGGACGAAGTGCACAGAATCGTGTATAATACAGAGTCAGCGGAAAGAATATCGGTTACTGTTCACACGGGAGTGAACAGTAAAGAATATCGCAACATTAAACGGAACAAGAAAAAGGAGAGAGATAGACAATGGAACAAAAGAAGATTGATCGTATCAATGAATTATATAAAAAATCCAAAAGTCCGGAAGGACTGACGCCGGAAGAGAAGATTGAACAGGCGTATCTGTATGATTTTTACGGAGAGCTGCTGAACGAACATCAGAGAAGAATTTATGAGGATTTCGTGTTCAATGATCTGTCCCTCGGAGAGATCGCGGACGAGGAAGGTATCAGCAGACAGGGCGTTCACGATATGGTGAAGCGGTGTACGAAGACCCTTGAGGGGTATGAGGAGAAGCTTCATCTGATCGCAAAGTTCATGTCGGCGAAGCACAGTGTGGAACAGATTCATGCATTGACGAAGCAGTTTCATGAGAGCCATGACGAGGCAGTGATCGTGGAGATTGAACAGATTTCCAATCAGATATTAGAGGAGTTATAGATGGCATTTGACAGCTTATCTGAAAAACTTCAAAATGTATTCAAGAACCTGCGCAGCAAGGGACGGCTGACGGAAGCGGATGTCAAGACAGCGCTTAAGGAAGTCAAGATGGCGCTCTTAGAGGCGGATGTCAACTTCAAGGTCGTCAAGCAGTTCGTCAAGGACGTGGAGGAGCGTGCCGTCGGACAGGACGTGATGAACGGACTGAACCCGGGGCAGATGGTCATCAAGATTGTAAACGAAGAGATGGTCAAGCTGATGGGCTCGGAGACAGCCGAGATCACACTGCAGCCCGGCAAGGCAGTTACCGTCATCATGATGACCGGTCTTCAGGGAGCAGGTAAGACGACCACAGCAGCAAAGCTTGCCGGAAAGTTCAAGCAGAAAGGCAAGAAGGTACTTCTCGTGGCAGGCGATGTCTATCGGCCGGCAGCGATCGAACAGTTACAGATCAACGGACAGAAGCAGGGCGTGGAAGTATTTTCCATGGGCGATAAGAACAGCCCGGTGAACATTGCAAAAGCGGCGATGGAACATGCCGCGAAGAACGATTTTAACATCGTTATCATCGATACTGCCGGACGTCTTCACATCGATGAAGATATGATGGCAGAGTTGATTCAGATAAAAGAAAATGTCACAGTGCATCAGACCGTCCTTGTGGTGGACGCCATGACAGGACAGGATGCGGTGAATGTGGCGAAGACCTTTGATGAGCGCATCGGTATCGACGGAGTCATTCTGACAAAGCTCGACGGTGATACCAGAGGCGGTGCGGCGCTTTCCATCCGGGCAGTGACCGGTAAGCCGATTTTTTATGCGGGTATGGGAGAGAAGCTTTCGGATCTGGAGCAGTTTTACCCGGATCGCATGGCATCGCGTATTCTCGGTATGGGCGATGTGCTGACCCTCATCGAAAAAGCCCAGGAGGACTTTGACGAGGAGCGGGCGAAGAAGATTGAGCAGAAGATGCGCAAGAACGAATTTGACTTTGAGATGTATCTGGAGTCGATGAGTCAGATGAAGAAGATGGGCGGTCTGTCCAGTATCCTCGGTATGATGCCGGGACTCGGGATGGGCGCAGGCAAGATGCCGGATATTGACGAGGCAGCAGCCGAGAAGAGCTTATCGCGCACGGAGGCGATCATCTATTCCATGACGCCGGAGGAGAGACAGAATCCTTCCCTTTTGAATCCGAGCAGGAAGCGCCGTATTGCGGTGGGAGCCGGTGTCGATATTGCGGAGGTCAACCGTCTGGTGAAGCAGTTTGAACAGATGAAGAAGATGATGAAGCAGATGCCTGGCATGATGAAGAAGGGCAGACGCGGTGGTGGAATGTTCGGCAAGCTTCCGTTTTAATGTTAGAAATTGCGTATAACGCATTCTAAATAGATCAGTTAAGCAAATTTAAGGAGGTGAAAGTAATGGCAGTAAAGATCAGATTAAGAAGAATGGGACAGAAGAAAGCTCCTTTCTATAGAATCGTAGTAGCAGATTCCAGATCCCCGAGAGATGGCAAGTGCATCGAGGAGATCGGAACATACGATCCAACGAAAGATCCAAGCGAGTATCATGTAAATGAGGAGTTAGCAAAGAAGTGGTTAGCTAACGGAGCTCAGCCGACCGATACAGTTGCTCGTATTTTCAAGAGCGCAGGCATCGAGAAATAGGATTCGCGAGGTGGACCTAATGAAAGAATTAGTAGAAGTAATTGCGAAATCACTCGTCGATTATCCGGATCAGGTCGTCGTAACAGAGACAGAGAATGAGAAAGCCATCGTGCTTGAACTGCGCGTTGCGCAGTCCGACATGGGCAAGGTAATCGGCAAACAGGGACGCATTGCCAAGGCAATCCGTTCTGTTGTGAAGGCTGCTGCCTCAAAGGAAGAGAAGAAAGTTATTGTAGAGATCATGCAGTAACAGGTCAGAGGAGCTGTCGCGCCAGATAATGGGGTGGCAGCTCCTTTGTTCATATTGCGGCTACTGCGGATATCAGAGACAGAAACGGAGGACATGCATGGAAGATTTATTGCAGGTCGGTGTCATCACGACGACACACGGGGTGCGTGGGGAGGTCAAGGTATTTCCGACAACGGACGATCCAGCGCGCTTCAAAAAACTCAAAAATGTGATTTTGGATACCGGAAAAGAAAAATTAGAACTTGAGATTGCAGGCGTCAAGTTCTTTAAAAATATGGTGATTCTCAAATTTAAGGGAATTGATGATATCAATGATGTGGAAAAATATCGCAAAAAGAGCCTTTATGTGACGAGAGAGAACGCGGTAAAGCTGAAAAAGGACGAATACTTTATTGCAGATCTGATCGGCATGAAGGTGTCGACGGACGAGGGTGAGGAATTGGGAACGCTGTCGGATGTGATGCAGACCGGCGCGAACGATGTCTATGTGATCTCCATGACAGACGGGGAGGAAGTGCTCATTCCGGCGATCAGGGACTGCATCCGCGATGTGGACGTAGAGCAGGGACAGATGTGCGTGCATCTGCTTCCGGGACTGCTTGACATCAACCGAAAATAGGAGGCACAGCATGAATTATCATATTCTGACACTGTTTCCGGAGATGGTGACGCAGGGACTCTCGGAGAGCATCCTTGGACGTGCGGCAAAAAAGGGACTGCTGTCCGTGAATGCAGTCAACATCCGGGATTATACGGCGGATCGACATAAAAAAGTCGATGATTATCCTTACGGCGGGGGAGCCGGCATGCTGATGCAGGCGCAGCCGGTCTACGATGCGTGGAAGGCAGCCTGCGAGGAAATCCGGAGCCGGCAGCCGGAGGAGCTGCGGGACAGACCGGTGCGCACGGTGTATGTGACGCCGCAGGGAGCCGTGTTCAACCAGCAGATGGCAAAGGAGTTCGCGAAGGAGGAAGATCTTATTTTCCTGTGCGGGCACTATGAGGGGATCGACGAGCGTGTATTAGAGGAGACCGTCACGGACTACGTGTCGATCGGCGATTATGTGCTGACCGGCGGGGAACTTCCGGCGATGGTGATGATAGACGCGATCTCACGGATGGTGCCCGGGGTACTGGCGAACGGAGAGTCCGGGGAGACGGAGTCCTTCGAGGGCGATCTGTTAGAGTATCCACAGTACAGCCGCCCGGAGGAATGGCACGGAAAGCAGGTGCCAAAGGTGCTGCTGTCGGGCAATCAGAGAAAAATTGCCGAGTGGCGCAGACAGGAGGCGGAGCGCCGCACACAGGAGAGGCGGCCGGATCTCTACGAGAGACTGATGTCCTGCAAAAAGGTGCTTGCCGGGGACAAGCTGCTGCATGTGGATATGACCGAGCTGATTGCGCGCGGGCAGGCGCGCCTTGTTTTTGCAGAAGGGAAAAATATCTGTCTGCAGGATAAAGTCAGTGGGGCGTATTTTCATACGGCGGAGGACATCAAAGCCGGCTGCAGGATGCTTGAAATTCTACACGGGGACGCCGGGGAGGAGAGCGGCCTTCTGGTGCTGCATCAGGAGTTCATGACGGAACCGACAGAAAAATATCTGGGATTTCGCACGGCGATGACCTGCAACCAGATCGTGTATACAAAGCACGAAAAGCTGCCTGTCACCGGACTGTACCGCATGGACGGCAAACCGGCTGAAAACGGCGTGGTCATCCGTCCGCTTACGATGGAACACTTAGACGCGGTGGTGCGCGATTACAATACGATATCGGATGAGGCGTATGTGACAGACCGGATCAAAAAAGGAGCGCTCTTCGGTGCGTTTGTGGACGGGCAGCTTGCGGGCTTTATCGGAATGCACGCGGAGGGCGGCATCGGGATGCTCTTCGTCTCGCCGGAGTACCGCAGACGCCGGATCGGCATGGCACTTGAGACATATATGATCAATCTCGGATTAGAGCGCGGTGAGAGACCCTACGGTCAGGTTGAGATCGGCAATGATGCATCCAAAGGACTGCAGGAGGCCCTGGGACTCTGTTTTTCTAAGGGACGCATCTACTGGATGGAGCGTGAAGAGAGAGAATGAAAATATTTGCCGAAAATGCTTGCAATCCGTACAATCTGTGTTATACTGGAATAGTTGTGAATAAATAGATGGTCCTCTGTTACGAATCGACGTATTAAGAACATCCAATGAATCAGGAGGTCACAAAATGAACGCAAGTGAAATCATTAAGAGCATTGAAGCAGAGCAGCTCAAGGCAGAAGTACCGCAGTTTAACGTAGGTGATACGGTAAAGGTTTACGGTAAGATCAAAGAGGGTAACCGTGAGCGTATCCAGGTATTCGAGGGAACTGTTTTAAAGAGACAGGGCGGAAGCAACCGCGAGACTTTCACAGTCAGAAAGATCTCTAACGGTGTCGGCGTAGAGAAGACCTGGCCGTTACATTCTCCGAACGTTGAGAAGGTAGAGGTTGTTCGTCAGGGTAAAGTCAGACGTGCAAAGTTATTCTACTTAAGAGACCGTGTCGGCAAGAAGGCAAAGGTAAAAGAGCTTGTAAAATAATACAATGCAGCGCTAAGAAGCCGGGACATATTTTGTATGGAACAGGATTCCATATGGAGTGTGTTCCGGTTTTTTCGCATTGTAAGGCACCAAAATTAAATTGCGAAGCCACAGGGTTTGTGTTAAAGTAAAGCAGGAATCGTGTGCGGCGGGCACATGGCACATGGAGGATAAGAATGCGCAGACGTAGAAGCGGACTGAACTTTGGCAGACAGAAGAAAAAAGTGAATATGTCGGTCGTGAAGGAAGTGTGTGTGTGGATCATTGAGATCGCGATCACGCTTCTGGTAGCGTTTACACTGGTATATTTTGTCGGACTGCGGACAAGTGTTGTGGGACAGTCTATGGCGGAGACGCTAAACGGCGGCGATGAGATCCTGGTTAACCGTTTTATATACAAAGTTACCGATCCCAGGCCGAACGATGTGATTGTATTTTTGCCGAACGGCAATGAAAAATCACATTATTACATCAAGCGCGTCATAGCGGTGCCGGGGGATACGCTTCAGATTAAGAACGGCGAAGTGTATGTCAACGGCGAACTGTTTGCGGAAGATGTGGATGTGGCACAGATGGAGGATGCCGGACTGGCGGCGGAAGAGGTCACGCTGGGTGAGGACGAGTATTTCGTGCTCGGCGACAACCGCAATAACAGCGAGGACAGCCGTTATGCCAACATCGGGAACATTAAGAAGGAATATATTATCGGAAAAGTATGGTTCCGCGTGGCGCCGTTTAAGGACTTTGGATTTTTATAAAACAGACAGTAAGAGAATGGAGAGTAATTATGCAGTTTCAGTGGTACCCGGGGCATATGACGAAAGCAAAGCGTCAGATGCAGGAAGATATCAAGTTAATCGATCTGGTCATCGAGCTTGTCGATGCGCGGATTCCGCTCAGCAGCCGGAATCCGGACATTGACGAACTGGGCAAAAATAAAGCGCGGCTGATCCTCATGAACAAGTCGGATCTTGCGGACGAGGAAGCGGGAAAGCTGTGGAGTGCATATTTTCAGAAGAAGGGCTATTATGTGGTAAGCCTGGATTCGAGAAACAGAAACGGCATGAAACAGGTGACGGCGGTCGTCATGGAGGCGTGCAAGGAGAAAATCGAGCGCGACAGAAAGCGCGGCATCATGAACCGTCCGGTGCGGGCTATGGTTGTTGGAATCCCGAATGTGGGGAAATCCACGTTTATCAATTCCTACGCCGGAAAGGCGTGCGCCAAGACCGGCAACAAGCCGGGTGTCACAAAGGGCAAGCAGTGGATCCGGCTGAACAAGAATGTAGAACTTCTGGACACACCTGGAATCTTATGGCCGAAGTTTGAAGACCAGACGGTCGGATTAAAACTGGCGTTAATCGGTGCCATCAAGGACGAGATTTTAAACATCGATGAGTTGTCCCTGGAGTTGATCAAAGTGCTGACAGCCTACTATCCGGGAGCGCTTCAGGCGCGCTACGGAACAGAGGAGCAGGCCATCGACGAGACGGCGGCGCCGGCAGAGATCCTGCGCGGGATCGCGGAAAACCGTCGCTGTGTGGCAAAGGGCGACGAGATTGACTACAGCAAGGCGGCGACGCTTCTGATTGATGAATTCCGCAGCGGCAAGCTTGGCAGGATCACACTGGAGCGGCCCGACTAGCACAGGCAGCGGGAACATACGGCGGGAGAGGAAGCAGATGGAGACGAAAAAGATCGGAGAAATCAGGGAAGAATTCAAGGCGGCAGAGGAGACCATGCTGCCTTCTTTTATCGAAAAATACAGGTCGGATGAGCGCGCGGGCGTACAAAAGCTCATCGAGCAGGCGAACGGACGCCTTGCAAAGCTGGAGGCGGAGCGTGCAAGGATCGACCGGCTGTGGAAGTACGAGCGCGAGTACGGGATGTATACGCGCATTTGCGGGATTGATGAGGTGGGGAGAGGCCCGCTTGCCGGCCCCGTTGTGGCGGGAGCGGTCATTTTGCCGAAGGACTGCGACATCCTCTACATCAACGATTCCAAGAAGCTCTCGGCGGCAAAGCGGGAGGAACTGTACGATGTGATTATGGAAAAAGCGGTGGCGGTCGGCATCGGCATGGTGGGACCGGAGCGCATTGATGAGATCAACATTCTGCAGGCAACGTACGAGGCGATGCGGCAAGCTATAAGCAAATTGGGCGATGCACCCGATATATTATTAAATGATGCGGTGACGATACCCGGGGTTGCGATACGGCAGGTGCCGATTATCAAGGGAGATGCCAAGAGCATCTCGATCGGCGCGGCCAGCATTGTGGCAAAAGTGACCAGGGACCGGCTGATGGTGGAGTACGACAAGATCATGCCAGGGTACGGATTCGCAGCGAATAAGGGCTACGGCTCGGCGGAACATATTGCGGCGCTGAAAAAATACGGACCAACGCCGATCCATCGCCGGAGCTTTATTGGAAATTTTGTAGAGGTATAGACGGGAAGAGGGAACATACATGCAGACAGTACAGCCGGAATGTGGCCAACGGAACGGAAGAATTGCATGGGGCGCAGAGCGTTCAGAAACTGGTGTCGACGATCGGGGATCTCTCCGCGGGAAGTATTTTCGAGGGGACGATCAACAGTGTGCGCGGCGGAAAAGTGACGCTGGCGCTGGGCAACGGACAGACCATCACCGCACGGCTGGACGGAAAAATGGATTTACAGCAGGGCTCGAGCATGTTTTTCCAGGTGCGCGCCAATGACGGGCAGACGATTGCGATCCGCCCGTACACCGAGCTTGGAAATGTCAGCAATCCGATTCTGTTCAACGCGCTTTCGGCGGCGCAGGTGCCTGCGACGGACCGGACGCTTGTGATGGTGGATACGATGATGCAGGAGCAGATGTCGATCGGCAGACAGAGCATTCTCGATATGGCGAAGCTGGTTGGCGCGAATCCGGATGCCAATGTGCAGACCATCGTGCAGATGACGAAGCTCGGACTCCCGGTGACGGAGGAGATGGCGGCGCAGTTTGAAAATTATCTGTCCGACAGGCAGGCACTCGTGGGAGAGATGGATCTGGCAGCGGGGCATATGATGGAACTGCTTTCGGACGAGGCGCTCTCGCCGGAGACGGCATTTTCCCTCTATGGGAAAATGCTTGATATTTTTATGCCCGGGGAGGAAGCGGCAGATGCCGGAGTGACCGCGGCAGCGGGACAGGAATCTTCCGCAGCAGAGGCAGGCGCCGGAGCAATGGCGGAAGCAGTGGGACAGGAAAATGCAGCCACGGTGTCAGAAGCAGAGGCGGGCGCGCCAACGGCGGCGGAACAGGGAACCGCAGCGGCATCGGCAGTAGCGGAGGAGGCAGGTGCCGCTTCGACCGCGGAGACAGCGGGACAGGGCGCAGCGGCAGAAGCAGAGACAGGGGTCGGAGTGACCGCGGAACTGACATATGGAAGGACGGCAGAGACTCCGGGGACAGTCGGGGAACTGTTGTCGAAGGAGCAGATCGAGCATCTGGGAAAAATGCTTCGGAACATTCCGGCTCTGATTGGCAACGAGGAGATTTTTGCCGGCGGAGAGCAGGAGGAAGTCTTTGTGGATACGCTCTCGGAAGAAGGTCCAGAGGTGGCGAAACTGATGGCGCAGGAGGAAGCGGCGCAGGAGCAGCCGGTCTTGAATGAGAAACTGACGGCAGAACAGTTTTTGCAGAAGCTGGGCAGAGCGCTCGCGCAGAACGGCGAGTTCGGTTTCGCGGGAATGCAGAAGCTTTTTGCCGGAAAGGAATTTCAGACCATTTTTCGCAGTGTGATCGAAAAGCAGTGGCTGCTGCGGCCGGAGGAATTAAAGCAGGAGCACAAGGTGAGCGGGCTGTATGAGCGCTTAGAACAGCAGCTTTCCCAGATGGAGGAGGCGGTTCGGGCGACCGGAAGCACGCAGAATACGTTTTTACAGACGGCATCGCAGGTTCACGGCAATCTGGAGTTCATGAATCAGATGAACCAGATTTATCACTATGTGCAGCTGCCGTTAAAGATGTCCGGACAAAATGCAAACGGGGAACTCTATGTCTATGCGAACCGGAAGAATCTGCGCGATCCGGATGCGGAACTGACGGCATTTTTACATCTGGACATGGAGCAGCTCGGCTCCACGGACGTCTCAGTGCGGATGCAGAACCGCAGCGTACGCACCAATTTTTATCTGGAGGATGACGCCTCCTATGATCTGGTGGAAAAGCACCTGGAAGTGCTGAACAAGCGTCTTAAGAGCAAGGGCTACCAGTCTTCCATCACGGTCACGCATGAGAAAAAAGACATCAGTTTCAAGGAGAACATCGTAAAGAAAGGAAAGGCGACGGTGGGAAGCCTGCACCGCTATTCTTTTGATGTAAGAGCATAGGAAAGCAGGATTCTTTGAAGGGAGGATGTGGCGATGGCGGAGAACAAGCATATTGCAGGAAAAGAAAAGACGGCGGTCGCCGTTGCCTACAATCCGGGCGAGGTGGCGCCGAAGATCCTCGCAGTCGGAAAAGGCGAGGTGGCGGAGCGCATCATTGAGACGGCAAAAGAAAATGATGTTCCGTTTTATCAGGATAACAAGCTGGCGGAGACCTTATCCAGACTTCAGATCGGAGATACGATTCCGCCGGAACTCTACGAGGTGGTCGCGGAGATTCTTGTCTTTGTGGACGATATGGACCGCATGAAGGGAAAACTCAAAGAATCCGGCTTACTGTAGGCAGATGACAGATGCCGTGATGGTAACAGAAGGCACGGGAAGAACCCGGACGGCGGAACGTGGTGATGGATCGGACGAAAGGCAGGGAGAGAGGATACCGGATGAACAGGCGGCAGACGGGAACAGCGTATGAGAGACGGGCGGGGGAGTATCTGAAGGAACAGGGATACGAGCTGATTGGATACAATTTCAGATGCCGGCAGGGAGAGATCGACATCATCGCCCGCGATGGCAGATACCTGGTGTTTGTGGAAGTGAAATACCGCAGAGACGGGCAGACGGGCGATCCGCTGGAGGCGGTGGACCGGGCGAAGCAGCGCCGCATCAGCAGAACGGCGCAATATTACTGCCTGACGCACGGATACGGGGAGACGACGCCCTGCCGCTTTGATGTGGCAGCGGTGCTTGGAACGGACGGGGAAGTACGGCTTGTGAAACATGCATTTGAATTTCAGGGATGACGGGAGGATGAGACTTGACAGCGTTTGTGAGAAAACCAGCAGAACAACCGGTTTTGCGGGAGGACTGGCATGAAAATGAGGACGGCAGCAGGCTTCTGCTGCTAAAATATCCCCTTTTGGAGTGTACGGGGATCGTGGAGCATTGTTTTACAACACGGCTCGGAGGCGTCAGCACAGACATTTTTTCTACGATGAATTTAAGCTTTACCAGAGGTGATGAGGAGGCGGCGGTGCGTGAAAATTACCGGCGCCTGGCGAGGGCACTCGGGGCAGAGGTGGGGCAGTTTGTCTGCTCGGATCAGACACATACCGTCAATGTGCGCCGCGTCACGGCAGCGGACGCCGGAAAAGGACTGACCAGAGAGCGGGACTACCGGGATGTGGACGGACTGATTACGGATGAGCCGGGACTTGTCCTGTCGACGTTCTACGCGGACTGTGTGCCGTTATATGTGGTGGATCCCGTACACCGCGCCATCGGAATGAGCCATTCGGGCTGGAGAGGCACGGCGGCGCGCATGGGAGCGGTCACTCTGTCTGCCATGCAGGAGGCATACGGCACCAGACCAGAGGATGTGGTCTGCGCGGTCGGTCCGTCCATTTGCAAGGACTGCTATGAGGTGAGCGCAGATGTGGCAGATATTTTCGCGGAGGAATTTCCGGGGCATGAGCAGGAGATTCTGGCAGAGAGTGAGAAGAACAGCGTCGGGATGGCTCACGCAGACAAAAAATACCAGCTGGATCTCTGGAAGGCGAACGAGATCATTTTTCAGGAGGCGTGCGAAAAGAGCATCTGGCAGTGACGGACATCTGTACCTGCTGCAATCCAAAGTTGTTGTTTTCCCACCGCGCAAGTCATGGAAAGCGCGGAAATCTGGGCGGATTTCTGTACCTGAAATAAGGATGTATAAGATCGTCCACCAGGTATGGTCTGTAGATAGAATCAAATAGAACGCGGAAAAAGGAGAAAAAAGATGAAGACAAAAAAATATGTGGAATATATGGTCGAGGAGACAAAGAAGATTCTGGCAATCGACAGTCCGAGCGGATACACTGCAGAGGTGGCGGATTATGTGATGAAAGCGTACCAGAAGCTCGGCTATGAGCCGAAACTGACCACAAAAGGCGGCGTGCTGGTGGCGCTCGGCGGTAAGGACAAAAAGAACGCTGTGATGCTGGAGGCGCACATCGATACGCTCGGCGCCATGGTGGCACAGATCAAGTCCGATGGCAGACTGCGCGTGACACCGATCGGCGGAATGAATGCCAACAATGCGGAGGCGGAGAACTGCAGAATCCATACCCGCTTCGGGAAAAAGGTCTACGAGGGAACCTTACAGCTTGCCAATGCATCGATCCATGTCAACGGCGATTACAATGACAAGAAGCGTACATTTGACGAGACGGAGATCGTGCTGGACGAGAAGGTACATTCCAGAGAGGACGTGGAGGCACTCGGCATCATGACGGGAGACATCGTCTGCTTTGATCCGCGCACGACCGTCACAGAGAGCGGCTACATCAAGAGCCGTTTCCTGGACGATAAGCTTAGCGTCGGCATCCTGCTTGGCTATGCGAGATATTTAAAAGAAGAGAATGTCACACCGGAGCGCATGATCTACCAGCATATCACCGTCTTTGAGGAAGTCGGACACGGCGGAGCCGCTTCGATTCCGGAGGGTGTGACTGAGGTTATTTCCGTTGACATGGGCTGCGTTGGAGACGGTCTTGCCTGCGAGGAGACACAGGTGTCCATCTGCGCGAAGGACAGCCACGGACCGTATCACTACGATGTCGTGACGGGACTGATTGCGGCGGCAAAGCGCGAGGAACTTGACTTTGCGGTGGACGTCTATCCGCATTACGGATCGGATGCGGATGTGGCGCTGACGGCGGGCTATGACGTGCGCCACGGACTGATCGGCGCGGGCGTGTACGCGTCGCACGGCTACGAGAGAAGCCATGTGGACGGCGTGAAGAACACCTTCAAACTCCTGTGTGCATATCTGGGCTGATGCCGAAGTTAAATAAAAGTTAATAATTTCATAGGATTATCTTTATTGTATGAGGGAACCTTCCATGCTATAGTAGCTGTATTAAGACAAATAGTACAGTTGGTACAGATGGGAGGTTATGATTTGATTCAGTTAAATTACCGGGATTCCAAACCGATTTATGAACAGATCAAGGATGGCTTTCGGAAGCTGATTATCACGAATTCTCTTTCGGCAAACGAGAAGCTGCCGTCTGTCCGCGAACTGGCGTCCGGACTGGCGATCAATCCCAATACGATTCAGAAAGCGTATCGCGATCTGGAGAGCGAGGGATATACATACACGGTTGCCGGGAAGGGAACGTTTGTGGCGGAGCACAGGGAAATCCTGAATACGAGACAGCATGAACTGCTGGAAGAGTTCGATGAAGTGGTGGAGGAGCTCTGTTTCCTGTCAGTGAGCAGGAGCGATCTGATCACACGGATCGAACATGCGGCAGAGGGAGGAGAGAAGGTATGATTCAGGTAAACGGATTAAAAAAGGCATTTGACGGATTTGTGGCGCTAAACGGTGTGGACATGCACGTGGAAAAGGGAGCCATCTACGGTCTGGTCGGACCGAACGGAGCAGGAAAGTCCACACTCATCCGCCACCTGACGGGGGTGTACCGTCCGGATCAGGGAGAGGTGCAGATCGACGGGGAAAATGTATATGAGAATAAGGCGGTCAAATCAAAAATCGCGTACATACCAGACGAACTGTTTTATTTCATGCAGGCAGACACGATGGAGATGAAGCGTTTTTATGAGGGGATCTATCCGTCTTTTGATGGAAAGCTTTTCTACAGAATGCAGGAATTTTTCCCGAACATTGATGTGAAGCGCAATATCAGACGGCTGTCCAAGGGAATGCAGAAACAGGTGGCATTCTGGCTTGCCATCTGCTGCAAGCCGGATATTCTGATTCTGGACGAACCGGTGGACGGACTTGATCCGGTGATGCGGCGTCAGATCTGGAGCATCATATTGTCGGAGGTCGCAGAGAAAGAGATGACCGTGCTTGTATCGTCCCACAATCTGCGTGAACTTGAGGATGTGTGTGACCATGTCGGTATCATGCATCATGGAAAAATCATGATCGAGCGTTCGCTGAGTGATCTACAGGGAAGTGTGTCGAAAATCCAGGTGGCGTGTCAGAGCGGAATGCCGAAGCTGCCGGAACATTTTCAGGTGCTTCACATGGCAAACACCGGGCGCGTGTATACCATGATCGTAAAAGGAGATCCAAAGGAAGCAGAGGCGGCACTGTCATATTGCAATCCGACGATTGTGGATGTACTGCCGCTGACACTGGAAGAAATATTTATCTACGAGATGGGAGGGGCAGATTATGAAGTCAAAGACATCCTGTTTTAACCGCACGATATTTAAGAAGAACTTCACGCATTTCTGGCCGCTGTGGCTGCTTTACCAGATATATCTCCTTGTGGTGATTCCCGTATGGGTGTGGCAGAAGGCTGCCAGTCCGTACTACTATTATGGAACGGGGAACGAGGACACAACCTACCGCATGTATCAGCTGGTGGAGCTGGCAGTACACCGGATGATCCCTCCTCTGCCGGTCTTTTTCTTCGCAGTGGCAGCGGCGCTGGCAGTGTTTTCCTATCTGTATTCGGCAAAAAGCACCAATATGATGCATGCGTTGCCGGTCAACCGGCTGGAACTTTATGTGACGAATTATCTGTCAGGACTCATTTTTCTGATCGTGCCGGAGATCATCACATTCTTTATCACAGTGCTCGTATGCCTGGCAAACCAGTTTACCTGTATACAGTATCTGTTCGCTGCGCTGTTGGCACAGGCTGGTGTGACATTTTTTGCATACTCACTTGCGGTTTTCGTGGCGATGTTCACAGGGCAGGCGTTTGCAATGCCATGCTATTATGTGATCGTCAACTATCTGTATGTGGGATGCATGTTTATTGTTGCAAAGGTGATTGAAACCATCAGCTACGGGATTGAGAATGCATGGAATCCGGGAAAAAGCTGCATTTTATCGCCACTTTATTATCTGAACAATAATCTTCGCAGCAGTCTTATCTACACGGAGAACGGGAATGGAATTACCGGCATTAAGATCACGGGCATGCCGCTCACCGGAATCTATGCGGCGGCAGCAGTTGTGCTTGTCG
>OLSX01002813.1_pt1 | contig 14841 bp, 9 predicted proteins | sample 1673141 | NCBI WGS metagenome assembly OLSX01 (sample SAMEA3136759, study PRJEB25190) | human gut metagenome | biome: human gut; feature: human-associated habitat; material: faeces | place: Austria | collected 2013
GTCGGCATCGAAACCCTGCACGCCTCGCTTGACGCCGGCTGCCGCCACATCGACACCGCATGGGCCTACTACACGCCGGGCGAAGAGGAACAGACCGGCGAAAAGCTGGTCCGCGAAGCGCTGGACACATGGAAGGGGCCGCGTGAGGAAGTCACCGTGGCCACCAAGGTCGGTCTGCGCCGCGCGTGGGATGGCGACAAGCCGATCTGGCCGCGCGACGGCAAGCCGGAACACCTCATCGAATACGGCAAGCAGTCCGCGCAAGCGCTCGGCGTCGACTCGATCGACCTGCTCTACCTGCATCGCCACGATCCGGAAGTGCCGTACAACGAGTCCTGCGAAGGTATCAAGGCGCTGCTCGACCAGGGCGTTGCCCAGTGGGCGGGTGTGTCCAACGTGAGCATCGAACAGCTCAAAATCGCACAGGAGATTCTCGGCGACAAGCTCGTTGCCGTGCAGAACCAGTATTCGCCGATCCATCTGGAAACCCAGGACACGTTGGAATACTGCGCGAAGGAAGGTCTCGCCTTCGTGTGCTGGAGTCCGCTCGGCGGCTACCGCCACCCGTACGACGAGCACCTGTTCGACCCGTTCCGCGAAGTGGCCGCCAAGCATGACGTGAGCTACCAGCGCGTGGTGCTGGCTTGGGAGCTGGCCAAGGGCGACCACATGTTCGTGATTCCGGGCGCACACCGTCCCGAAACCATCCTCGACTCCCTGAAGGCCGACGAGCTCGAACTCACTGACGAGGAGCTCGCCTTCCTCGGCTGAAAAAGCACTGCCCGTCCGCATTTTGTTAACCCAACCACTCAGCTCGGGTAGCAAAAACACGGACGGGCATACGTTTTTGCGGAACCGGACGGCTATCGGGGATTACAGCACGGCCATCACGAAATCAGCTAGTAGTTTGACGCCGTACAGCACCACCACCGCGCCACACACGCGGTTCATCGCGGTGACGATTCGCGGGCTGAACTTGTGGCTGAACAGCGACACCAGCAGGGTGATGCCGAAGAACCACAGTGCCGACGCGGTTTCCACGCCGGTGATGAACGGCGTGGACTGACCGACGGTAAGCGTCGCGCTGAACGCGCCGAGCATCAGCGTGCCGTCGATGATGGCCTGCGGATTGCACCACGTCACCACACCGGCGGTGACGATGGTGTGCAGCAGCTCGCTGTCGCCGCCGAATTTCGAAGTGACGCGTTGCGCAAGGCCCTGCGATTGCGAGGTCTGCGACTGCGGCGTTTGCGCGGCGCCATCATCGCCACCCTTGCCGGGAAACAGCAGACCCGCGCCGATACGGATGACCACCAAGCCGCCGATCGCCAGAATGGCCAGCTTCAGCCATGCGTAATCCTGCATGAGCCTGCCGATGCCGAAAAAGCAGGACAGCGACAACGACACGTCGAAGAACAGTACGATCAGCGCGGTCAGCAGCGCGCGGCGGCGCGGCTTGGTCAGCGCCGAATCGATGACGAACAGATTCTGCATACCGATCGGCGCGACATACGCCAATCCCAACGTCAGCCCTTGGAAAAAGAATCCCATACTCGCCTCTTATCCATCCAAACATATTTGGTTGGTTGTAATCAACCCAGCCAAAACCAACCAAATCGCTCATTTTGTAATCGCAGGAAAAACCTCTATTCTGCGAAAAACAACGTAACCAGTGTCATATTGTATAGGTGTTGCTACAATAGGCAACCAGCCAAAAGCTGAGGTTTGGCTCAGCCAATCGCAGGACGGTCCACTGTCAGAAAGCAGATGTGCCGACCGCGGAAAACGCCGAACCATACCGACACCACCAATGTGAAGGAACGTCATGGCACGCATCGCGCCGCTGAACATCGATTGGAAACCGGACCGTACCACCGGCGAACCCGTCACCGAACAAATCGTCGGGTACATGTGCGAACAGGTGCACAGCGGCAACTGGCCGATTGGCTCGCGTCTGCCGTCGCAACGCGCGCTCGCCGAATGGTTCGGCGTGAACCGGTCCACCGTCATCGCGGCCATCAACGAGCTGTCCGATTATGGCATCGTCGAAGGGCAGCATGGAGCGGGCACGCGAATCGTCAGCAACACGTGGTCGCTGATGCTGCCGGGCGCGCCCGACTGGGCCGATTACGTGGATTCCGGCTTCTTCAAAGCCAACAACGACACCATCCAAGCCATCAACCGGTACGAGTTCACGCCGAACATGACGCGCATCGGCACCGGCGAGCTCGACCCACGGCTCTTTCCGAAAGCCATGTGGCGGCAGGTGCTCGGCGAGGCCGCGGACGAGATCGAAACGCTCGGCTACCCGCCGCCCGAAGGCCTGCCCGAACTGCGCGAGGCCATCGCGGCGCACATGCGCGCCACCGGCGTCGACTGCACGGCAAGCCAGGTGCTGGTCACATCCGGCGCGTTGCAGGCGCTGCAGATGATTTCGGTGAGCCTGCTGCCGGCCGGCACCACCGTATACGCGGAATCGCCGAGCTACATCAAGTCGCTGCAGGTGTTCCAGTCGGCCGGCATGCATCTGGAAGGCGTGCCGATGGACGACGACGGCCTCAACGTGCAGGCATTGCGCGGCCTGCTGGCGGAAGGGGAGCTTGACACCGGCCGTCCGGCGCCGCTCAACGCGCGCAACCGCAAAGGCAATGCGATCCTGTACACGATTCCGACCAATCACAATCCGACAGGCGTCACCATGAGCGACAAACGCCGGCATGAACTGGTCGAGCTTTCCGTGGACAGCCGACTGCCGATCATCGAGGACGGCGCCTACCGCGACCTGTATTTCGAGGATGATGCCCCGCTGCCGTCGCTGAAGGCCCTCGATGAGACCGGCATGGTCATCACGCTCGGCAGCGCGTCCAAATCGCTGGCTCCCGGACTGCGCATCGGATGGCTGGTCGCCGCCGAGCCGATCGTGCAGCGGCTCGCCGACGTGAAAATGCAGATGGACTACGGTGCGAGCGTGCTGAGCCAGTGGACGTTCGCGCGATTCCTCACGAACGGCATGTACGGCGAATACGTGGCCGGCCTGAAACGGGAGCTGCGGCACCGCCGCGACCGCGCGCTCGTTACGCTGCAGGAGAAAATGGACGGGCTCGTCCACTGGAACGTGCCGTCCGGAGGCTTCTACATTTGGATGACCTTCGACCGGCCGATACGCATGAACCGCCTGTTCCAGCTGGCCGCCGAACGTGGCGTGCTGCTCAACCCCGGCGACATCTACGATTTCGCCGCCGACAACTCCCTGCGCCTGAGCTACTCCTACACCACGCCGGAAGAGTTCGCCGACGCAGTGGACGTACTCGCCGCCGTCGCACGCGAGCTGGCGTAGCCCGAGCTTGCGTAACGGCTGGACGGGCTTTGCCTGTCCCGTGAATCTACGACAATATCTGATGGTCTTTTACGAGTAAGAGGAACATCTGTGCAAAGAAGAAACAAGCCAGAAGTGTTGGCCCCCGCAGGCAATTTGAGGGGACTGAAAACCGCGGTCGATTACGGTGCGGACGCCGTCTACTGCGGCGGCAAGGCGTTCGGCATGCGCAGCGCGCCGAAAAACCTGAGCCTCGAGGATTTCGAGGAAGGCGCACGCTACGCCCACGAGCGTGGGGCCCGCGTGTACGTCACCTTCAACGTGCTGCCGCGCAACAACGAGGTGGAAGCCATGCGCGAATACCTCGGCAAGCTGAAGGACACCGGCGTGGACGCGCTGATCGTCTCCGACATCGGCGTGATGCTCATGGCCAAGCAGGTGGCTCCGAACCTCGAACTGCATGTGAGCACGCAGGCCGGCGTCACCAACTACCAGGCCGCCAACGCGTTCTACGAACTGGGCGCGCGCCGCGTGGTGCTGGCCCGCGAAATGGACCTGCAGGCCGTGCGCGACATCCGCGCCCGCATTCCCGACGACCTCGACATCGAATGCTTCGTGCATGGCGCGATGTGCATGGCCTTCTCCGGACGCTGCCTGTTCTCCAACTATCTGACCGGCCGCGACGGCAACCACGGCGAATGCGCGCAGCCGTGCCGCTGGAAGTATTCGATCGTCGAAGAGAAACGCCCCGGCCAGTACTTCCCGATCGAACAGACCGCGGAAGGCGCGTACCTGTTCAATTCGCAGGACATGAACATGCTCGCCCACATCGACGATCTGCTTGATTCGGGCGCGACGAGCCTCAAGATCGAAGGCCGTTCCAAGAGCGCCTACTACATCGCCGCCATGACGAACGCCTACAAGACGGCCGTCAACGAATACATGGTCCAGCGCGGCTTCGAAGATGCCGACGGCAATGTTCTGAAGCCGTTCCGCGACCGCGTGATCCGTCCCGGTGACCCGGAATACGGCAAGCCGGACACCGAGGATGCGATCATGGCCAACGCCGATGGCGCGTTCGCCGGCGAGCCCGACATCGACGCCGTTCCCGTTGGGGGCGTGCCGTCCGGCAACGTTTCGGCTGGCAACGTTTCGTCCGGCAATATCGCGATTGGCGAGCCGGACAATCTGAGCTACCACGCACGCAGCACCCGACGCAAGTCGAACACCGCCGCCGAAATACTGCCGGAAGGCTGGCATCACGCCGGTGTACGGCCGGCACCGCATGTCACCCTGCCGGATTGGCTGCTCGACGAGCCCGACAAAGTGGCGCACCGCGACTACTCCACCGGCTTCTACTATCCGGAACACAAAGTGCAGCAAAGCACCGACCGTTCCGCATACTTCCGCGCATGGCTCGTCGTCGGCGAAGTGCTGTCCTGGAGCCCGGATGACGGAGGCCGCGTGACCATCATGAGCCGCAACAAGATCGAAGCCGGCCAGGAAGTCGAATTCGTGTTGCCCGGCGCGGCCCCCTTCGCCTACACCGTGCCTGCCGGCGGTTTCCGTGACGCCGACGGCCACTGGGTCGAAGCCATCAACAACCCGGCGCACGTCTTCTCCATGCCGTGCCCGCAGGAAGTGCCCGTCAACGCGGCCATCCGTTCGCGCACGAAAAAGCCGACGCTGAAAGCCGAATAGAAGACGGCAATCGCAAGCAGGCCTTCCAATCGCAAAACCAAGGAAAAACAAGACATGAGCAGCACACAATACGATGACGCGATCCTCGATTCCAACGCCATCGACCCCACTGACAAAAACGGCAACCCGATTCCCGTGACCATTCCGATCATGCTGGCCCCCGGCATCAAAGTCGTCTACACCACGCGACTCGGCGGCACCAGCGAAGGCGATTTCGCGCACTTCAACCTCGGCGGCAAATCCGGCGACAAACCGGAACACGTGCTCGCCAACCGCAAGGCGCTCGCCGACGTGCTCGGCGCGAAAATCAGCCTTATCAGCCAGGTGCATTCCGGCGACGCGGTGGACGTGGACGAATCATTCGTCATCAACCAGCCGTTCGGATTCGACGTGTCCGGCACGAAGAAGCCGGAAGACGAGACGGACGGCGAAAACAACGCGACGGGGAATGACGGTGAGCCGACCGTCATCGAAGCCGACGGCCAAGTGACGTCCCGGAAGAACGTGGCGCTCGGCATGTTCGCCGCCGACTGCCTGCCGGTGCTCATGGCCGATCCCGAAGCCGGCGTGATCGGCGCAGCGCACTGCGGCCGTCGCGGTCTGCAGAAAGGCGTGATCGGCGCGACCATCGAGAAGATGGTGTCCAAGGGCGCCCAGCCGGAACGTATCGTCGCCACGCTCGGCCCCTGCATCTGCGGCGACTGCTACGAGGTCGGTGGCGACATCGCCGACGAATTCGATGCGCAGTTCCCGGGAACCTTCACGTTGAGCCGATTTGGCCAGCCGGGCATCGACATCGCCGCGGCCGCCCTGCAGGAGCTTGCCAAAGCGGGCGTGCCGGCCGACAACATCGTCTCATCCCGTCCACGCGTCAACGCGGCCACGCAGTACCTGTCCGAAGACGAGGAACTGGCCGGCATCTGCGCCGCCGATGGCGAAGGCGATCCGAAGCTTGCCGAACGGTTCAACAAGATCCGCCGCAGCCTGTGCACGCTCGAAAACCCGTTGTGGTTCTCGCATCGCCGCGCGTCGCTTGCCAAAAAACAGCATGAAGGACGCATGCTGGCGCTGATCGTACGCGAATAATCACCATACGAGCCATACAAGCCACGCGATTCGAGTGATTCGCGTGGCCACTGTTGCGGATTGCGTGCAGAACCCGCCGCGGAACGGGGTGGCATGCGGCCGCGGCTTTACGGTGGAGCATATGAGTAAGGGAGAGCAGATGCAGGAACAGAAGATGCCGGTCGTGGCCGTGGTGCTGGCAGCGGGATTCGGCACCCGATTCGACGAGAACAACCCCAAGCAGCTGGTGTCGGTGGGTGGCAAGCCAATCGTCTGCTGGAGCATCGAGGCATTCGAAAACAACGACCGCATCAGCGACATCATCGTGGTGGTCAACGAACGTGTCGAAGAGACGGTGAACGAGCTTATCGACGAAGCCGGTTACGCCAAAGTGCGGGCCATCGTTCCCGGCGGCGCCGAACGCGTGGACAGCACGCTCGCCGCCTTGGACCTGCTCAAACAGGCCGGCATTCCCTCCGGCGCGAAAATCCTCATCCATGACGGCGTGCGTCCGTTCGTCGAGGAGCGGTCCATCGACGGCTGCATCGACAGCTTGGACCAGTTCAACGCCGCCACCGTGGCCTACGCCTCCACCGACACGATTCTGCTCACAGAGGATCTGGGCGACCGCAAGGTGGTCAAATCCGTGCCGGAACGTCCGAACACCTTCCGCGCGCAGACCCCGCAGGCGTTCCGTTTCGGTACCATCGTCAAAGCCTACGAACTGGCCGCCGCCGACCCCGACTTCCACCCGACCGACGACACGCGCGTGGTGGTGGACTACCTGCCCGACGAGCCGGTCGCCATCGTGGACGGTTCCGAAACGAACCTCAAAATCACCACGCCATCCGACATGCCGATCGCCGAAGGCATCGCCCGCAGCCTCGACCCCGAACACGCCAAGGAGGAAGCCAAGGCGCGCATGCACGCCGTGTTCGCCGAAGCGTTCTCCCAGATGCACAGCCGTTGATTTTCATCGAACGTTAAGTCCGTCGACGTGTCGGTAGACTTAACGTTCAACACATTCACCACGTACACTGGAAACCATGCAGCAGATCAACATCGTCATCTCCGGTTTCACGCCCTATGAAGGCATCGACGTCAATCCGGCCGTGCTCGTGCCGGCGGCGGTAGCCAAGCAATGGGCCGATCCGGCGCAATCGCAGGCGATCTCCGAAGAACTGCTGCAGGACATCGCCGTCACCGTCACCAACGTCACGCTTCCGGTGAGCTTCGCCAAAGCCTGGCCCACGCTGCTGGAAGCCATCGAACAGGCCAAGCCGGACATCGTCATCGCCACAGGGCTCAAGCGCACCTCCCGTGGCATTCTGCTGGAACGATGCGCCACAAATCTCATGGATGCGGCCAAGCCGGATGCCGACAACGTGATTCCGCCCCGCCGCCCGATCGACCCGGAAGGTCCGGCCGCGTACTGGACGCGCCTGCCGTTGCGGTCGATACTGCACGATTTCGCCAAACACGAGATTCCCGCCGCGTTGAGTTCCGACGCCGGTACGTTCGTATGCAATTCGCTGTTCTACCATCTGCTCAACTGGTCGGCGGGCCAGGAACGTCGCATTCTGTCGGGGTTCGTCAGCTTGCCGATCGTCAACGGTCGGCCGCACGAACGTGGACTGTCGATCGAACAGCAGACCGCTGCGGTCGATGACGTGCTGCGTGAATCGGTACGATACTTCCTGCAACCCTCGTCAAGCGACATTCTGCTTGGCTGAGGACGGCTCCGCTTTCTACGGCACGATTTTCTGCGACATGTGAGTCATGCGGTTTCGACACGTGGTCGCGGACATGCCGCCATACCCCCGACAGACTTTTTCGAACGATTTCTGTGCTCTCTGTGAGAATAATGCATTTCGTTCTGCGTGCCGCCTGCTGACTGAGATAGAGTACTGAACGAGTGCGCGCTGGCAGATGCGCAAAGTGTAGGGAATTCGTGAAAGGAAAAGGGCATGGTTGAGCAGTTCCCAATCGTGTTGAGGGGGTACGACAAGGATCGAGTCGACGAGGCGTTCGCTTCGGCTCAGGAGACGGTGAACCGTCTGCGTGAGCAGGTCAAGGCCGACGACCAGACCATCCTTGAGCTGCAGGCGCAGCTGCAGGAGGAAAAGAACAAGAAGGCCGCTCCGAAGTCCTTCGCGTCACTGGGCGCCAACGCCCAGCAGATGCTCGCCAGCGCGGAACAGACCAGCGCCGAGCTGCTTGAACGAGCCAAGAAGGACGCTTCCGCGGTCCGCGCCACGGTGCAGCTGCAGGCTGAAACACTGCTGAACAACGCCAAAATCGACGCCAAGCGCATCATGGACGACGCCAACGCCAAGGCGGCCAAGGTGCTCGGTGACGCCAAGGACGAATCCGAAGCCATGAGGGCCAATGCCCAGCATGAGGTCGACCAGATGCGCAGCGAGGCCCAGAAGGCCGTGGTGGCGCAGCGTCAGACCGTCGATCTGGAACTGACCAACTCCCGTGAGGAACACGGCAAGCGTCTTGCCGCCGAACGCGCCACGCAGGAACGTGAGATTTCCGACATGCGCACCGAGGCGACCAGCAAGATCGCCGAACAGCGCAAGAACGCCAATGAGGAGATCTCCCGCCTGAAGAGCGAGACCAACGACCAGATCGAATCCGCGCTTGCCGAAGCCAACAAGAAGCTGGCGGACGTGCGCGAGCAGGTGTCCAAGATGATGACCGACGCGCAGCGCCGTGCCGCCGAAATCACCGACACCGCCAAGGCGAAGGCCCAGGAGATCACCGACGAGGCGGAGGTGCACCGCACCAAGACCATCAGCCAGGTCAACGCCGAAGTGGAGCAGATCCGCGCCGACATCTCCGCCCAGCAGGAGGAGGCCACGAAGAAGGTCAATGAGCTGCTCACCGACCTGAACGAGCGTCGCGAGGCCGCCAACAAGCAGGCCAGCGAGTTGATTTCCTCCGCGCAGAAGACCCGTGACGAGGCTGAGGCGTACGCTTCCAGCAAGCGTGACGAGGCGGACGCGAACGCGGCAAGCATCCTCAAGCAGGCCACCGAAGACGCCGACGAGCAGATCAACGAGCGTCGTGAGGCCGCGAAGAAGGAACTGGACGGCGTGCAGCAGCGCATCGCCGACCTGCAGAGCCGTGAGGCCCAGATCACGCAGCGCGTCAGCGAACTGCGTGCCATGTTCTCCAACGCGTTCTCCGGTTTCGGCATGAACGACCTGTCCGTGGTCAACGCCGTCGATGAAGGCGAGCCTTCCGACGCGCAATCTGATGACGACGCGCAGCACGACGATGAGACCGCCGCACCGGCAGGCGCCGACACGCAGGATGCCGTCGAGAACGATTCCGCAGCCGAGACCGAGCCGGAAGGCGACGCCGGATCCGCAGACGCTTCGCAGAACAACTGAAACCATAGAAAGGGAATGGATAATGACCGACATCACGCCATTGAGCGGTGATGAACTGAACAAGCTCGTCGACGATTTCGAAGCAAGCGAGCACAATCGCATGGCCATGAACGCCGTCACGGCGGCCGGCATCGACAAGGTGGCGCGCAACTACGATCGCGCCCGTCTGATGCAGCGTCGTTTCTCCACCGTCGTGGACAACGGCACCGTCACCCATCAGGACCGTTCCGGCCGTTGCTGGTTGTTCAGCTCGCTGAACGTGGCCCGTTTCGTGGCCAAGCAGAACATGGGTCTCAAGGAGTTCGAGTTCTCCCAGAACTACGCCATGTACTACGACAAGCTCGAACGCGTCAACTACTTCCTGAAGGACGTGGCCAAGCTGGTGCGTGCCGGCGAGCCTGCCGATTCGCGTCTGATGCAGCATCTGCTGTCCGACGTGATGGGCGACGGCGGCCAGTGGACCATGGCCATGAACGTGTACAAGAAGTATGGCGCGGTGCCGAAGGATCTGTTCCCGGAGACCGAATCCTCCAAGAACACCGGTGAGATGAACGTGCAGCTGCGCCGCATGCTGCACACCGCGGTTGCGCATATGTACGCTGATCCGTCCGCGATCGATGCGATCATCGCCGATGCGGTCGCCGCCGGTCACCGTATTCTGACGATTCACTTGGGCGAGCCGCCGAAGAGCTTCGATTGGGAGTGGACCGACAAGGATGGCGAGTTCCACCGCGATGGCGAGATCACGCCTGTCGAGTTCTGGAAGAAATATGTGGGTTCCGCCGATTTGGAAAGCTATGTCTGCCTGGTGGACGATCCGCGTCAGGAGCACGTCAAGGGCAAGAAGATCGGCATCGAGCATCTGGGCAACGTGGCCGGGGGAGACCCGACCGAGTACCTCAACGTGCCGAACCAGTTCATGAAGGACTGCGTGCGTCAGATTCTTCAGGAACAGGGCATTCCGGTATGGTTCGGCGCTGATTGCCATCCGATGATGGACCGTGAGAACGGCGCGTGGGCCACCGACCTGTTCGAGTATGGCCGCGTGTATGGCGTCGATTTCGATCTGGACAAGGAACAGCGTGTCCGTTTCGGCGATTCCGCGATGAATCACGCGATGGCGTTCGTCGGTGTGGATGTGGATGAGGATGGCCACACCACCCGCCGTTGGCGTGTGGAGAACTCGTGGGGAGACAAGATCGCCGACAAGGGCTACTTCACCATGAGCGACGACTGGTTCACCGAATACGTCTACGAGGTCGCCGTCCCCAAGGCCCTCCTTCCCGCCGAATACCTCAAGGCCCTAGAAGAACCCGCCACCATGCTCCCCGCGTGGGATCCGATGGGAGCGCTGGCCTAAGGCCAGCGCTCCCTGAGCCGACGCGCCGTTAAGCAAACAGTCCTGTGGACTGTTTGTAGGCGCGGCTGAGGCCGTCAGGCCGAAGGCACGGCGAAGGTAGTATTGAGTCCACGCGGAGCGTGGTCCGTAATTGCAGGGCCGAAGGCGGAGCGGTCAAGGGTTGAGCCCGACAATTTGGCTCCCCTCCCTGAGGGGAGCCAAAAGCTGTACAAGGAGTAGTTGATGAACTGGCTGGCACCGGACTCGAAATTCATGCGCGCGTGGAGCAATCTTGTTGACGGCGTATGGATCAACATTCTGATGCTGGTCACTTCGATTCCGATCATCACCATCGGTGCGGCCCTGACTGCCGGCCATGATGCTTGCCGCCGCTCCATCGAGGGCGAGGGCAAAGGCGTAACCTCCAACTACTTCAAGTCATTCAAAACCAACTTCATCAAAGCCACACTGCTGTGGCTGCCGTTCTTGGTGGCGCTGATTGCACTGGTCTGGTCATGGATCGTCCTGCAGATCACGCCGCTGCTCATCATCAAATTCGCGCTGACCATCCTCTGGCTTATCGGTTTCGAATGGGTGTTCGCGCTTCAGGCACGCTTCGAGAACACCGTGGCCGGCACCTTGAAGAACGCCTTCATCTTCGGCATCTCCCACATCGCGATGACCGTGGCCCTGGTCATCGTGGATGCCGTGTTCGTGGCACTGCTGGCGGCCAGCTGGTTCCACATGCCCGGTGGACTGTTCCTGCTGGTGATCCTTGGTTACGGCACCATGCTGATGCTCCATATCCCCGTTACCGAGCGTGTTTTCAATCCATATCTCATTGACTAGGCGGGTTCTCTCGCGAATATGCGGCGATCTTCGAGGTCTGAGCGCTCTCTGTCCACGCAAGCGCGGTAAAGATAACAAATTGATAACAGTTTGGGGCGGCTGGCGGAGCGGGGTGCCGATTGAGGGGGTATTAGTGATTGGCTTGGAAGGGGGCTTTTGACATACGGGGGGTGTTCGGACTGGGCGGTTGCCCCCGTAAGTGCTTATATACATAAGGAATCTGGCACACTGAGTCTCAGTGCCGTAATGGTATCATCGCAAATAATGTTTGCGTTCACGTAGGGGCGAACGAGACACCCGACAAGTGGGTCGAGGCAAAGGACAAGGAGAGATGCGGTGAAGCATTGGAAGAAGATGGCAGCATCGTTGATTGCAATATCAACGATGGTGGCAGTAGTTCCGACGACGTATGCCATGGAATCGGAAGATTCCCAACCACAGACAACCGATACCGCGACAGTGCAGACTACTAAGGCTGCTGAACCGACGCTGCTCGCCAGCTGGGACTTCACGGGCAAAAACGGCACCACGAACAGCGCGATTGCCGATTCGACCGGCAAGTACAACCTGACGCTGAAGGACGGCGCCAAGATCGAACAGTACGGTGGCCGCAGCAACAACGAGGCGCTCTCACTGCGCGGCGGTGGCCAGTACGCCCAGATCGATGACCAGCTGTTCAAGGATGCGGGCGACTCCTTCACTCTGGAGTTCGCGTCCAAGACTCGTCACGACGACAGCGGCAAGTTCTTCTCGTTCATCGTCGGCAAGGACGGCTCGAACGACGCCAACACCACCGATCAGGCCAACGCCAACAAGTACCTGATGTTCTACAACAGCAAGACCGCCATCAAGGGCGTTATCTCCAACAACAACTGGGGTAACGAACAGGGATCCAAGGTCACCGTTTCCGGCAACGACAACAGCTGGGCCGATTACAAGATTGTCGTGGACGGCACCAACCTTGCCGTGTTCCGCAACAATGCCCTGATCATTTTCAAGGCCAACACCGGCATCAAGATGAGCGATCTCGGTGCGACCACCGCCTACATCGGCAAGTCGTTCTACTCCGTCGATGAGTACTGGAATGGTGCAATGGATGATATCAAGGTCTACAGGGGCGCTGACCTGACCATGCCGACCGCCGTTGCGATTTCCGGTACCGGTGTGGTGAACAACAAGCTCACCCTGATTGAGAAGGACTCCACCAAGCTCACCGCCACCGTCACTCCGGACGACGCCGTGAGCAAGAACGTCACCTGGTCCTCCTCCGATGAGTCCGTGGCCAAGGTCGCCGCAGACGGTACTGTAACCGGCGTCAAGGCTGGTACTGCCACCATCACCGCCACCACTGAGCTGGGTGGTGTGAAGGCCGAACTGCCCGTCACCGTTGAGCCGATGAACGCCCAGAACGCCGCCGCAGCCGACCTCGATGCCGCGATTGCTGCGCTGAAAGTTCCGGCGGCCGAGAATCTGCCGCTAGTCGCCAAGGGCACCAAGAACGGCTCGGCGATTACGTGGAAGTCCTCGGACGAGAAGCTCATTACGTCCACTAACGAGAAGTACGAAAACAAGACCACTGGTGCCGATGACCCGTATCGTGGTGCTGGCATCATCAATCGTCCGGCCTACGGCGACGGTGATTCCAAGCCGGTTACGCTGACCGCCACCGCTTCCTACAACGGCGGTGAGAAGGTCACCAAGACCATCGAGGTCACTGTCAAGGAGAAGACCCGCATCGCGCCTGACACCGGCTATGCGGCCGTCACTTTTGAGAGCGACAGCAACGGTGGAGAAAAGGCCTGGGTGGCTTCCACTGAGAAGAACGATTTCTTCACGTTTAAGACTCGCAACAATGGCCAGGCGGTACTTACCAATGATGCAGACACGGGTGGCTTGCGTGACATGTTCGTGCTGCGTTCCCACGAAGGCGACAAGTACTACCTGATTGCCACTGATCTCAAGGTCTCGTCAATGGGCTGGAGCCAGAACCAGGTTAACGGTTCTCGGAAAGTTGAGGTCTACGAGTCCACCGATATGATGAACTGGACCCGTACCAACGGCGACGGCAACGGCGGCATCACCATCAACACGCCGAACGCCGGTATGACCTGGGCGCCGGAAGCTTACTGGGATGATGACCTGAACGCTTACGTGGTGTTCTTCTCTTCCCGCATGTTCACTGATGACACCCGTACCACTCCGGTCAAGAACGACAAAACCGGCAATAGCTCCTATGCTCAGGTGCGTTACGCCATCACCCGCGACTTCGTGAACTTCACCGAGCCGCAGATGTGGCAGGACACCGGCTACTCGCGCATTGATTCCACCGTGCGTAAGATCGGTGGCTACTACTACCGATTCACCAAGAATGAGCAGGGCGGTGCCGCTGGCGATTACATCACCACTGGTAAGAGCATCTTCCTTGAGCGTTCCAAGGTGCTGACTGCACCGACCACCGAGGCATCTCCGGGTCAGGACCCGAACACCGGTTGGCAGCTGCTCGAGCAGGCGTTGCTGCCGTTCGAAGGACCAGAGACCATCAAGCTCAACAAGGATGACGAACTCAACACGAAGGACGACGACGGCTACATTCTGCTGTCCGACAACTTCGCCTACCGTGCATTTATGACCACGGGTGCCGAGCTTTCCAAGACCACGTGGGACAACCCGATGACCAAGCGTTACCCGGACTTCAACAACGAAAAGAAGCCGGTCAAAGCCGAGCCGGGCGCTCAGGGCTACATCACTCAGGGTGCTAACGGCGGTCTGCCGGACAAGGTGCGTCACGGTGCGTTCGTGAACGTGCCTGAGTCTGTGCTCAAGGTGACGAAGTCCTGGACCGCTGCCAACCCGACGCACATCGAGGCTGTTGACTCCACCACCAAGGCCGTGTACAACGCCGGCACCCGCGAGCTCACCGCCACGGTGACCGCCGCCGATAAGGGCACGCTCGCCGGTTCGGTGAAGTTCTCTGCTGGCGACTGGTCCAAGACCGTGAAGCTCGACGCCGAAGGCAAGGCCACTGTGACCCTCCCGGCCAGCGTCTCTGGCACTGTTGCGGTTGCTTACGACGGCTACACCGATGGTTTGGTCAATCCATCCGATACTACGGTTGACGGCATTGAACAGGGCAAGGTCGATTTGGCTGAGCTCAACAAGCAGATCGCCGC
>OLSX01002824.1_pt1 | contig 14794 bp, 13 predicted proteins | sample 1673141 | NCBI WGS metagenome assembly OLSX01 (sample SAMEA3136759, study PRJEB25190) | human gut metagenome | biome: human gut; feature: human-associated habitat; material: faeces | place: Austria | collected 2013
GCGAATGGGCACACTGACCCCTTGGTTACGACTCTGCCTAAATCGTCGATTCGACAAACGATGACAGCATGGGACAAAAATTTAGTCCTTCCGAGACAGGATAGGTCTTTGTCCAATATAAGAATTTACATGTACGGAGGATTACGCAATGTCAACTTCTGAAATCATTATGGCTATTATCAATGCTGCTGCGATTATCATAGTTCCTATTGCCGCTGTATTTGTCGGTCGAAAGCTTCAAGACCGCAATCAGAAGCGCAAAGACAAGATGGCGATATTTCAATGTCTAATGACCCACCGGGCGACCGGCTGGGCACATCAAGATACCGTAAATGCGCTAAACACGATTGACATTATTTTCGTGGATGATGAATCAGTTCGTAAATGCTGGGCAGATTTATTTTCTAAATACAAACCGAATTACTCTACACAAGAGATAACCACCGCGCAGTGTAAGTTGCTCGAAGCTATGGCTAAGACTTTGGGCTATGAGAAGAAGATTACTTGGGAAACAATACAAAACCCCTATCTCCCAGACGGACTCGTTCAGCGCATGGAGAAAACTGCCAAATTTGAGCAGGGCCAGTTGGCGATGGCTGAGTTCATGACGAATATGGCTGGCAACCCAGCTCCTCTCGGAAATGCTATGCTAAAACAGGCCGCAAAACAGGAGAATACCCATGCCAACACTTGAATGGATTGGAAAAAGCAAGGTGATCAATCACCATCAGGACGTGCCGTTTCGGGTGTTGGAGCGCAAGTACAGCTTTGATGAAAACGGACAGCACGACGAGGACAACGGCAGCGAAAACATGATCATCCGGGGCGACAATCTGGAAGCCCTGAAAGCGCTGCTGCCCCGGTATGAGGGGTGCGTCAAGTGCATCTATATCGAAATTAAGACGCAAAATTTGATACAAAGCACAGCGGCCTGACAAAAGGGGTGTCGCAGGGGTCAAAGGGGTGTCGGTTTTCAGGAACCGGCGCTATTATTATCTTGACATTCACAGAAATATGGAGGTACAGTAATGCCGACAATCAGCAAAAAGCAGCTGGAAGAATACGAACAGCTGAAGAAAGACAGGGATAATGGCAGACTACTCACACCGGATGGGCTGCGTTTCATCTGTGAGGCAAATAACTATGACCCGAAAACCATTGGCAAGCATATGCTTGACGTGTTGGCAAGGTTTCAAGCAGAGGGTAATTTATGATATGTAGAAGCAATATGATTCCTTTTGGCAACGGAGACTATCATAAAGGTTTATTTATTGATGGTAGATTGTCAGTGGACTTTGAACGGGAGCTGGATAAGGTTACTTTCGGTAAGTGTGAGATAATTCCTTGCGATGCCGACCTCCCATGTCCCTATGAAGATAGTAGTGCACAGATATTTCTTCACGGTTCTTGTGACCTGTTTGCTAAGCAATTAAGAGAAAAGTTTAATTACGACATCTATGAGATTCTCGATAAAAAAGGGAGGCCGATTCATTGGTACGCTCAATCGAATTACCAAGGAAGACCTGCCTATATTGATGTTCGTGGAGCAACTACAAACTTTGAGGAATTTCTTTATGAATTCAAGTTTCTTGCAGGTGACGATTATGAGATACATCAAAGGAACGATGACATGAGTCATATTGGTGAGGACTGGGTTGAGACTGGGATTCAATTTGCGAAGTATGTAATTAATGCTAATCCGGGCTACTACAAAATATAAGAAAGGACATAATATCAAGCTCCCTGCTACCGGAGATAACCTCCAGCGGCAGGGAGCCGTTTTCGTTTCTGGGGTCAGGCTTTGACTTCCTGCCCGTTTTTGAAGGTGAAGCGGATGTCGTCGACAGCGTAGACGGTGCCGTAGTCCACCAGCCCGTGCCAGCTCTCCAGCGTGAATTCGGTCAGCTCATCCGGCATGGCAGCAAAGGCTTTCAGGAAATCCTCAATGCTGGCCCGCTGGGTCTGCATCTGATGGATTTCGGCTGTGACCGCGTCCAGTCGGGCCTTGGCCTTCTCAAAACGCTCGGTCAGGCCGTCGTAGCGTTTCTGGTATTCGGTCTGGTCGAGGGCAATGTGGGCATTTTCGTAGATGCACTGCTGAACCATATCGGAGACCACCTGCGTTTCCTGCTGGAGTTCTTCCTGCTCTCGCTCCAAGTCGGTGGTGTCAAAGAGCAGGGCCATCATCTCCCGGCCATCCGCGATGACCGTATCCTTGGTGGCCAGCAGCTTATTTGCCGCCGACAGGAAAGCCTGCTGGATGATGTCGTCGGTCAGGTGCGGAGTGCTGCAATGCTTGTCGCCATCGAATTTGTGGTTGCACTGCCAGATGACCTTCCGGTACTTGCTGTTGGAGTGCCATACCTTTGAGCCGTACCAGCTCCCGCACTCACCGCAGCGGATTTTACTGGAGAAGGTATGGACGCCACTGTGGTACTTCCGGCCCTTGCCGCGCTTCTCCATCTCCCGCTGCACCATCTCGAAGGTGTCTGGGTCGATGATGGCCTCGTGGTTGTCCTCCACATAGTATTGCGGGATTTCGCCCTCATTGACCTTCTTTTTCTTCGTCAGATAATCGACGGTGTAGGTCTTTTGCAGGAGAGCACAGCCCTTGTATTTCTCGTTCGACAGGATGCTTTTGACTGCCGAGGTATTCCATTTGGGCTTTCCTCCAGGAGATAGGATGCCGTCATCCGTGAGCTGCTGGGCGATGCCGTTGTAGGTCATGCCCTGAAGGAACATGGCGTAGATGCGCTGAACAATGGCCGCCTGCTCACGGTTGACCACCAGATTGCCGTCCGGCCCACGGTCGTAGCCGAGGAACCGGTTGAACGGAACCGTGACTTTGCCGTCTGCAAAGCGCTTCCGCTGGCCCCAGGTGCAGTTTTCAGATATGCTCCGGCTTTCCTCCTGCGCCAGAGAGGACATGATGGTCAGGAGCAGCTCGCCCTTCCCGTCGAACGTCCAGATATTCTCCTTTTCAAAATAGCACTCGATGCCGTTTTCCTTGAGCTGGCGGATGGTGGTCAGGCTGTCCACTGTGTTCCGGGCAAACCGACTGACGCTCTTGGTCACGATGAGGTCGATTTTTCCGGCCAGCGCATCCGCGACCATGCGTTTGAAGCCCTCGCGGTGCTTGGTGCTGGTGCCCGTGATGCCTGCGTCCGTATAGACGTCGACGAACTCCCAATCGTCCCGGCTCTTGATGTAATTGGTGTAATAATCAATCTGGGCCTCATAGCTGGTGAACTGGTCGTCGTGGTCAGTGGAAACACGCGCATAACCGGCGACCCGGCGCTTTTTCTGCTCCGTGATAGGCGTAGCTGTGAAGCGGGTCAGCGTAGCCGGGATGGTGGTAATCTTCTTAGTCGTTTTCGGCATGGCGTTCCCTCCATTTCGCTTTCATGACCTCGCTCATGTGCTTCTTCCTCTCCTCGGTCTGGCGTGGCATTTGGCGTTTCTGGACGAAGGTTCTGGAAGCCTCGTGCCCATCCCGGAAGTGAAAGACAATCTGATTGTCTGCGGGCACCGTTGCGTAAGCCAGCTGCTGATTGAAAAGCTCCTCATCAAACTCCGGCAAGCCCATCACGTCTGCTATGAGCGCCTTGAGCGTGTCCTCCCGGATGCCGACCTTGGAGCAGCCCACCGCTGTCGGCGATGAGCAGTACCAGGAGCGTACTACCGTCCCGTCCACGCGCTTGTGCGTCTGGCAGCGATAGTTTGCTCCGCAGCGCCCGCATTTGATGAAGTGGGTGAAGGTGTGATAGCATTTCCATCCGGTCTCCCGACTGCGCCGGTACTCACTGACCGCCTTACGCCGTTCGGCTGTCCAGCTCTCCTTTTTTGCGTTCCGGCTCCAGTGATGCTCAAGGGAGCTCCCATCGGTAAACTCGAAGAGCATCGTGCCGGTGGTTGGAATCGTAATCTTTTCGACCCGTTCTGAGAAGGTCTCCTCGCCAAATTCCGGCAGGCCGAGCGCCTTGGCGCATTCCTCTTTCAGAACATCCTCGCGTATCGTGCCGGAGGAACAGTGTTCTCCCTTACGCTTGTTTGTGCCGCAGCCGTAGAAAGTGTAACGTTCCCCAAGCTGACTGGTCTTGGCCCGGTTCTTCCGGGTGTTGCGTACAAAACTGGCACCACAAAGACCGCATTTGATTTTCGAGGTGAAGCAGCTGGTGTTGATGCTCCAGTTTGCCAGAGCGCCGAGCTCCCGCCGCCGTGCAATCTCGGCCTGCACTGCCTGATAGGTCTCCATCGGGATGATGGCCTCGTGGGTGTTCTCCACGAAATACTGAGGAAGCTCACCGTGGTTCTTGCGGGTCTTTTTACTGATGGGGTCAAGGGTGTATTCCTTCTGGAAGAGCAGGTTCCCGGTGTAGGTGATGTTTTTGAGGATGGCCCGAATGGAGCTATTGGGAAAATGCATTCCCTTCATGGACTTGACACCCATCTCCTCCAGCTGTTTTTCCGTTGCCTCTGCCGAGAGGCCCTTCAGGAAATTGTCATAGATGAGCCAGACGATTTTGGCCTCTTCCGGCTCAACGACCAGATGGTCGCCCTCCCAACGGTAGCCGTAAATCAAGAACTGTCCGTTGGGGATGCCCTGCTCAAAGCGTTTCCGGGTGCCCCATTTCACGTTCTCCGAGAGGCTCCGGACTTCCTCTTGTGCGAAGGAGGCCAGCAGAGTCAGCATGACCTCGCCGTCGCCGCTCAGGGAATTAATGTGCTCCTTTTCAAACCGAACCTCGATTCCCAGCTCCTTCAGGTGGCGGACAGTCTCCAGCAGGTCGACTGTGTTCCGGGCGAATCTTGAGATGCTCTTTGTGAGGATGATATCGATTTTCCCAGCTTCACAATCTTCTAACATCCGCTGGAATTCCTCGCGGCTGGAGGACTTTGTGCCGGTGACCGCATTGTCCGCATAGACGCCAGCGTATTCCCATTCCGGATTGCTCTGAATCAGATTGCTGTAATAGCTGACCTGCGCTGACAGGGAGTGGTTGAGCCGTTCGGTCTCCATCGAAACTCTGGCGTATGCAGCGACCTTCTTACGGGTCGGGAGCGATGGAGAAATCGGCTCGATTTTGCTTACTTTTCGCATGAAATCAGCTCCTTTCCGGTACTATACATCGCTCTGAAAGCCCGGAATAGCAAGTAGATTCTGAAAATAATGTTCCCAATAATGGCCGGTATTTTTCCAGCATTTTTGTATCAATTATGGCGTATTGTTCCTCGGTGATGAGGCCGTTTTTCAGCATCGTCCGGAACATATTCATGCTGGCCTGATACCGTTTCTCCCGGTCGAATTGCTCCTCAGTCATGGCCATCACCACCTCGGAACCGAGCCTGAACATAGCAGGCATGGCAGCAGTACTTTCGCTGGGAATTGCCATAGGCCCGGAAGGGCTTCCCGCAGCAAGCGCATGTGAAATCGTAGAACGCCTTTTTATCCACAGCATCCGGATGCGTATTCCACCAGTGGATGCGGCAGGCGTCCGAGCAGAACTTGACAGGCTTCCTACCGGCGACCTGCATCAGCGGCTTGCCACAGTTACGGCAGCAGTTTGAAGCAGGAACATCGGTCATGCCCACAGCGGCCTTGGTGCCGGTAAGTCCTGCCCTGCGGCAGTAGGCAGAGACCTGATTCTTGGTCAGGCCGAGCGCATCAGCAATATTGGCGTATCCGTACCCGGACTGGCGGAGCTCCGCGATTTTGTATTTCTGTTCGTTTGTCATAGCGACCTCCATTCCGAAGGCTTATCCTTCAGTTCCCACTGAAGGTGGGAGGCCGCTTTGAGCGGGATTTTTGTATCAAAAATAGAAAAAGGGGCCTACAGGATTTTTCCCATAGGCCCAGAATGGTTTATGCGATTATACGCGCTTGGCGTAATCCAGCGCAATCCAGCCCGCGTCAGACTTGAGCTTGCCCCAGCCGGTACTGGAGCCCTGCCCGGATTGCACGGCGGTGATGGTGAAGACCCCGGCTCCGGTGAAACGACCGGTGGCTGCGTAGTTTGTCCCCGGCCCGGTGCGGATGTTCAGGTCATGCATGTGTTCAAAGCGGCCATGCTGCTGATTGCGGTCATGTCCTCTGGAACTGTCAGCAATCTTTATAGTCAGGCCACACAGCGCAAGGTTTCTGCTACCAGAAGCACTTTGTATAAATGCTTTGCTGGTCAGCTGACCAAGGAAGATGTGGAGATGTACCTCTCCGACCTTGAGCAGATAGGTGTGCTCCGCCTTGATGCCATGACAAACGGAGATATGCGCCTACAGATTCCCTACACTGGAAACGCAGACGTATTCGATGTTCGCAAAGAGATGCTCGTCAAGAAGTATACCCGCTACGAATTATTTAAGAAAAACGGGTATTTTGCAAAGTCCATGGAAGCAAAAATCTGGGACAAGACAAGCGCATCTTATGGCAGAATGTTTATCGCGGCCTGCGATTCCGGAACGACGTCAATGAATGCTCGTTTTGGAGAGGTTCAAACGGAACTGAAAAAGTGCCCGTATAAGTTTGGAATTCTTGTCATAGCGATTTCCGAATCCAGTCAGTTTGCGGCAATGCAAGAAAAAGTAAAGACTCTCGCCGCTCAGGACGAAACAGGGCGCATGGCTATTTACCTTCTGAAGTCTCCGCTGACCGAAGACCATCTGGATAGATGGTATAATGCTATGACACATTCTGAGCTTGCTGGCGAGGAAGGTAAAAGCGGCGATTCAGAACGGTATTCGGATGAGGCAAGCAGCATTATCGAGGAGTGGTCTGCGCCTGCAATGGATGACCAGCTTATGGTCGTATGCGGAGATAAGGTTTATCCGTCTGAATATGGCACCTCTTACTTTGCCACAAAACTGGAGAAGGATATAATCTTCGGTTCCATTTTCACTGCAGCTCCTGAACTTATCGTTTCGACGAATACTGCCTTTAAGAAAATTCAGCAGAGCACTGCCTTGGCTGGTGTGCAAAAAACATCTCCTAATACTCAGGTCGGCAATATTGTAAATGGTCTGAAACAGGCTGGTGTGTGGGATGTTGAGGGCCTTGAAGCACTCGCGCAAAGCAAAGGAAACGATGGCGCAGCTGCAGTTGCCAAGATTGCGAGCTTTATCTTACAGCGTTTCTCTCAAGGGACGCAGATTAAATTGGATGCTCTTTGGCAGGAACTCCAGGACGCGCCTTATGGCTACTATAATTGCATGGCCTGCGGATACATCCTTGGTTTCTTGCTGCGTTACTATGTCAACAGTGAGTTTAGCTGGAACAAAGGAGATAATAATCCGTGGCCGCTGACTGACCAAACACTAGCCACGATGATTACCAGCCTCTGCAAAGAGGAAGTTATCAACAATTATCTTTCCCCCGGCTCTGAAGTATGGCAGAAATTCAAGCCCTATGTGCAGAAGGTCTTTCAGCTTCAGGACAGCGAAGCGGTCAATGAAACCGAAGCTCGGAAGTACATGTCCAAGCAGTGTACAGAGAAGGCTGGCGCTCCATTCTGGGTTCTGAAATACGCTCCAGAAGAGAAATTTGGTGGCGCAGCTGCAAAGCAAACGGCAGATGAGATAATAGACCTGTTCTGCGATTTCCTGTCTGAGAACGGTGACCAAGAGCAGGTAATGGGAAACATCACCGTAAAGTTCACCGGCCACGGGCCTGTTCGGAAAGCGCTTGCAAGCCTTTACTTTGACCAGAATACAGTTTATGACGCGTTCAGCTCGTTCATTTCTCAGAAATGCAACGAACTTCAGGAACTGCAAGAGGCCATTGGCCTTACAAGTCATGACTTGTTTGACGCTATTCATCAAATGATGCAGGGGCAGGTCTCTACTTGGACGGAGGCCCAGGTAGAGGAAAAACTTTCCGAGCTTTGCATTGAGTACAGGGTTGTTGCAATCTTGAACGATGCACTGACCGTTAAGCGAAAGAGCATCAAGCTTCTCAGCGACGATATTGCAAACATGTTTAACCACATGAAAGTTCCAGGAACCGTTATTGAGAAACTCGGCTTCAGTTGGACACCTGCGCTGCAGGCGATGAGGGTTATTTCTACTACGCAGTGGTCGAAAATTGAACTTGCAGACAGAGAAAGCTATGCAGAGCTTTTGAAATCAGATGCGCAGAAAGTGTGGGGCTTTGTTTCGTCTTCGAAACCGCTTCTGCAACGGTATATGGAATCTCATGGACACAACTGCACTGACGAGGAGCTTGACGGCATCTACAAATCTCTAAAAACTGTAAACTATAATTCTCCGGCTGCAGATTTTGATACCCGAATCGGCGCGCAGCTCAACAAGGTTGCCTATAACAGAAACAAAGTCCGCATTCAGGAACTTTGGAAAGAGCAGAGCGGCTTTGACTCCATCACCCTTTGGTGCGCAAACTATGCCGTACCAATCCAGTGGGTTGTCAGCGATGAAGTCCTTCCTCACATTATAGTGCTAAAGACTGTGCAGGACGGGAAAATTGCGGACAATACTGCTCTCCATAATGCTACGCAGTTTTTTGAGACACACACTGTCAGCGCTCTGAAGGACAAAGCATTTATTGCCAGTTGCTTTATCTCCCAGATTGGCGAAAGCTATCGTAGCGCTTTTGAATCATCTGGGCCGGTTTTGGTTTCTCGACTGAAAACTAACACGAAATTGACCTCTGATGTTTATTCCTGGGCCAACAAAGTGGGAGAAATCCGAAAGACGGTTGATGCTTTCCTACGTGATAAATTCTGTGGAGAAGCAAAGAAGAAAGTGAAGTCAATGCCGGAGGCACAGCTGCGTGACAAGGTCGTACAGCTCCTCGACGAGAATCCCGACCTTTATACGCTGTTTATTAAGTGAGGAGGCTAAATCGTGATAATTGCTGAAATCAAGGAAAAGCTCAGCCAGGAACGTGGCTTCGGTTCCCGGTACCCTGCACGGATTATTTTCGTCGAGAACCTTGACGACTATTCTGCGCTTGAGCATCAGCTGAAGGGTATCTGCGATGTCACGATAAATGTGGCCGATTTTTGCCGTGCGCCAGATACTGTCCCTCAATTTGACCAGATTAAGAACAAGTTGAAGGAATGCGAGGGACAGCAGGTTTTGCTACTCTCTGTTGGTGAATACCTACGTTTGTGCACGAAACGTGAATTAAATCCTGACCGTCGCCAGTTCAGAGCATTTTGGGAAACGCAGCAACCGGAAGCGTCCAAGACCAGAGTTATCATTCCCGTTTTCAATTGTAGAGATATCTTTGACCGGATTATCGGAGCAATTGATGAGCGCCAAGAAGATTATGTCTGGACGCTCGATTCTGCGCCATCGGTTGAAAACTATACTGTATCTGTATATTCCCCCAAATTCAAGGATGCCATTAATCCGGATGCAGATAATTTGACCTCATGGTTCCGGGACTGGCAGATAATCCTTAGAAGAAATGTGCCCTGTTCAGTCGTGACCATGCAGTATGGGAATGTCGAAACAGCCTATGGTACAGTCAATATTAAGCCCATTGATAGCCCATTCAGATATCTTGCGGACATTTTGGTGGACGGTAATCTACTAGTTGAAAAATGGCAAAGCAATGACTTCTGGAGCCGCGTTGTTAATTGTACCTCACATTATGCGGCAAAGACGGCATCGTTTGATAAAGTCGTACTCGACGCATTGAATGTCAATGAGTTTGACTTTGTTTCTGTTGCAGCAAGATGGGAAACTCTGAACGATTTTCAGAAGAATCTTGTTTGGCTCTGGTACAGGGTATATCCGACCGATGAGTACTATAGTTATGCTTGCAAAAAGGCATCATGTGCTTCTGAAATTCCGGAGAAGATTCGGGATGAGATTTTACTCATTTCAAACAGGAGCGACCGCTGGATTGAGGAGCGGATGGCTGCTGTTCGAGCTTTATCTTTTCATTCCTTTGATGACTCGTATTTTGCGCTCATGGATAAGCTGCCGTTGGACGAGACAAAACTGAAGCTCCTTACTTATCAGACTCACGAAGAAAAGACATATGCTGTCAAGGTTATCAGTAATATGCTTCGTGGTGGTGCTGAACCGAGCGCGATAGCTACAACCTTGTTAGAGCGTGATTATCCATCTTTGGCATCTTACATGAAGGACGAAATGGGCTGTGATGACGTCATAGATGAGTATATGGCATGGTATCGTAAGAACAAAATCATCAATCGATATCCGGGCGATTATCCAGTCCAAATGACTTTTGACCGATTTGATGCTCGGTACAAGCTCATGCATAAGCTGCAGGGGCAAGACTGTGTGTCATTTTGGATTGACGGATTTGGAAGTGAATATACGCCCTTGTTTCTATACGAGCTAAAAGTGCGGGGCATTGTTCCGGAATCCGTAAAACTTGCCACTGCACTCCTACCCACAGAGACAGAATATAATCACCAATGGGACGAACATGACCCCATGACCATTAAGTGGGATAGGCTAGATTCCTTCTCGCATAAGGGAATGCCAGATGACAAAAGCTACTACTCCTGCATTGTCCATCAGCTTTCCGTGTTTTCTGATGCGGCTAAGAAGGTTGAGGAGCTCTTGGAGAACCATGAGTATGTAGTTGTGACTGGAGACCACGGAAGCAGCCGTTTTGCGGCACTTGCGTTTCATCAGGAAAATGTCGTCCCAATTTCTGCTCCCAAAAAGTCAACGGTTCATAGCTTCGGAAGATTTTGTGAGCTCGATGATAATGCTGGAGATGTCATTGCTTTGCCAAATACGGTCGTAGCTACCTCAAATGGCAAGCGCTATCTAGTTATGGATAACTACCAGCACTTCTCGGTGAGCGGCAATGCAGCTGGTGGAAACACGGATGAACATGATGTTGTTGGGGAAATCCACGGAGGAAATACAGCAGAAGAAAGACTCGTGTCTGTTATAGTAATCAAGAGGAAGCAGCCTCTTCCTCCTGTAACATGCAAGCCCAAAGGCGGCTTGTTTGTTACAAAGAAAAACGGGCATGTAGAAAAAGCTCTGCAATTCAGTCGCCCCATATCAACGCTGGAAATTTCTTATGATAACAAGGAAGCCACCTGTACGATGAATGCGGATGGGTCATGGCTTGTCATTTTGGACGGTGTTACTACTGATGACATTACCCTCTCGGTAATAGCTAACGGGCGGCTTCTTCCCAATGTAACTCTTAAGGTTAAGGTGCAGCTTGCCGCGATGGAGAAAGCCCCGCTGGGCTATGCGGTGAAGATCCGTGACAAGATCGAAACGCTGCTGGAAGCCCACTATCGGGAAACTTTTGATAAATGGCTGGAAACGGAACGTATCGTCTGTATGCCCTCGTTCCGTCTGTCCACATCTATTCATCCCGCCAGCAATACCGCCATATACGCCCGCTCGCTGTATACGGCTGAGGATGGCGACATGAACAAGCTGGAACAAAAGCTGATTGTGGAGTTGACCGCCCTGCCGAATGTCCGCTGGTGGCACAGGAATATTGTCCGTCAGGGTTTTGCAATCAACGGCTTTATCAAGCACTACCCCGATATTCTGATTATGACCCAAAGCGGCAAGCTCATCTGTGCGGAAACCAAGGGCGAACACCTGAAAAACGACGATAGCCGGGAGAAAATCGCGCTGTGTCAAGCGTGGCGTACAGCGGCGGGCAAGGATTTCCGCTATTACATGGTGTTTGAGAATGAGGAAAACCTCTTGCCGGGTGCAATGAGCATGAGCCAGTTTATCGACATGGTTAAGGCACTGTAAGGGAGGTGCGTGTTTTGAAACTGCCGTATGAAAACGAACTGTATGAGCTGCGAAAGTGGATAGACTTTACAAACGCAAACTTGCAGATGCAGTTTCTCCACACACCTCAGGAAATTCAGCGTGTCCACCAATGGATCAATGCAATTACGAGAGGAATACAAGCGGACTATCCTTTTTATGCGACTACGTGAATATTCCGCGCGAGATTGCGCAGCGTGACCGCTGAGATTGAGCATCCATTCCGGCGGAATTAAGCACCCTCGCCGCCGTCGTTGAGCATTGCGGCAAAACGTAGATATGCATGTAAATTTCGGAGTTGCAAGTCCAGATGCACGGTGGAAGAAGTCCACTATCACGGGAAATTAGGTCCACCGTCACGGGCATGAGGTCCATAGTGAGCAGAGGGCATGGTGCGGTGTTTTAAGGCGTTTATCCGGTTTCTTCGAGAAATATCTCGGCGTTGCCTAAAGCAGCGGCGTGCTGCCGGCTACATAGGCAGAATGGAGGTAGAGTGCGATGGCTCTTTGGGGCAGTCGAAAGAAATTCGACAAAAACAGTGACGGCAAGTTAAGTCATCAGGAATGGTGGCACTGGTATCGAAGCACCAGCGGCCCGGAAATCGAACAGGCGGAGCGCCATCAGGCAGCGCAGGTGGGAGAGAACCAGAGTTCCTGGCTGCATGAAGTTGTTCGCATTACCCACACCGCTACCGGAAACTACCTGAGTGCCGTCTGTGAACTGCTGTCATCCATGCCGCCAAAGGATGCCAAGGAACTGGCGTGGAAAGCACTGCTCTGCCAACTGACTGTCGCGCTTGCGGAGAGCGGTCTGTGGTCCAACCAAGAGAAAACGAATGCCGGACTATTCGTCAACGGCCAGAGTTTCTATCCCTACCGGGCTGCCGTAACTGACCTTGCGAGAATGAGCGGAATTTGCAGCGAGGACGAACTTGCGCGGGCGTGCCTAAACCGCCAGCACTGTTTCAGGCGGAGGACAGCCTGACTCAGGAAGACTGCGGCGCCTTCTGGAAACAGTTCATCGCGCAGCTGCCGCCCTACTATGATGAAACGCAGCCGGCATTCGAAAACGGTGATTTGGACATCTGCCTGCCGCTATGCGTCAGCGGGGATACGGAGGACGCCATCCGGGCGCTCTTCGAAAACCTTTGTACGCCAGAATCCGGCTGGGGTAATGCCCCTCTCGCGCTCGGAGCCGCTCTGCCATTTCCCGCAGATTTCCTGCCTCATTGTAGGCGTCAAAAGAACAGCACTCCAGCCGCGTCCATCCGTCAACGACACTGATGTCCAGCTTCGCGCCAAACTCACCGGCTTTCCCGCTTTTCCCCGCACAATGGGCCGAACGAAGGGCTGGCTCACGCTGACGATCCGGTCAGGTACGCTGTGGGTACGGTTATCGTACATGTACTTCTGCTGTTCATAGACGGTGCGGATCGTGTCTAAACGCTCCGCCTGGCGAGGGGGCAGATTTTTTCCGAGGGACAGTTTTCCATCGATGGCATTCAGGTCGCGCCGGAGGTAAGTCAGCTGCTTTAAATTAATGGAGGATTTATATGAAAGAAGATAGAACTGCGTTTTGGTTCCGAATAAGAGTTATTTTATCCACTCTTCTTGTACTCTTAGGTGCTGGTCTTTTTTTCGCAGGATATTATGGTTATGCCAAAAAATGGGGTATTCCTATTGAAGTGTCATTCTTTGGCTCTGGCGGGATGATTATTGCAGGATTTGCAATCCGCGCCACGCTCTTTCATTGTCCGTTTTGTGGGGCACATATTTATTTAAGAAATCCAGTATTATTGTACTTTTACTCTTGCCCAAGTTGTGGGCACAGCGTTGGTAAAGGAAAAGCCTCATATTTAAACAGAAGACTCTCAACAAATAGTGTTCACGAATCCAAACACTCAAACGTCGCGCATTATCGAAGAAAAGTCATAACTATTATTGCATTACTTATATCTTGGTTTATTTGCGCCATATTGCTCTATATTTTTAACCTGTTTAACGGATATTGCGGAATATTATTAATCATAAGTTCTATTCCAATATTGCTCTCCGTTTGGACATTACGTTGTCCCAAATGTGGCGCGTGGATAGCAAAGCAAACTCCTATATGGGAATTTCTTCACTACAATTGTAAAATATGTGGATTTTCTGCTGATGAAAGTGATAAGCGAGAATAATTGAAAGATGTACTTCTCCGTGCAGTTTATGACAAAGTCGAAAATACACTTTCTTTCTATCAAACATGGTCGGAAACTCCCGACGAGGTCTCCGCCAACGCATGAAGCAGGCAGCCAAACACTGCACCGTGGTGATTAAATCCTTAATGACTACGCTCCCCTGTGTTGCAAATATACTCTTTCAACAAAACGAGATGGGTGCTATTTTCCTGAATCCTGCGGCATTTGGCGAGTTGGTGGTAATTGTCCGCCATATTGAAGCAGAACCTGTTGTTGTCCAGTTCTGGGCTGAGATTCATCCGCGAATTGTGAATGTCTCCCGTGAGTTATATGCAGATGGTCATTGTTCGACCGCAGCAGAAAAGGCGGTCAAAGAAGTAGAATCTCGTCTGCGCGAGAAGTTTTCAGAGTTAAAACCCGGCACAACAGTTCCCTCAAAGATTGGTGATGTGATTGGCGCACTCATAAGCGAAAATGGCGTTTTCAGGTTCTGCGACACATCTACTACCAGCGGCAGGGACTACCGACGTGGAATCCACTCTCTGTTTGAAGGAATCATGGCAGCCTATCGCAACCCTGCGGCTCATGCTAATCTTCAATATGAAAAACGTGAGGCTATGGAGCAAATCATGCTGGCAAGCCAGTTGATGTATGTGTTAGAAAAGCCTCAATTATAGTGTAACAGAATCGGTATCATGCTATTGACATGATGCCGATTCTATTATATTTACATATCCAACAATAATATTCTTGCCCGTTTCTGCACCTGCCGCTCCATCATCCGCAATCTTTTTTCGGGCAGGTTATAGCGTGAGTGCTTCTTGAACTTGAAGTTCAGCAGATGCCGCAGCTTCTCGCGCAGCTCCG
>OLSX01002833.1_pt1 | contig 14758 bp, 6 predicted proteins | sample 1673141 | NCBI WGS metagenome assembly OLSX01 (sample SAMEA3136759, study PRJEB25190) | human gut metagenome | biome: human gut; feature: human-associated habitat; material: faeces | place: Austria | collected 2013
CCGGGCGAATGGATATGTCGATTTTGCAATCGAAGTTGCAAAAAAGATGAATTTATTTCAGGAAGTTCTTCACCGTTATATAATGCGTCAAGATCATTCCACATAAGGAACAAGCTCATGGCGTCTGCCGCCATCAGATCGACTCCTGAAAAAAATCTGTATATATTATCTCCCAAAGGAAGAACTCTGAACTCAAAAAGAAGTCTGTCAGTCGGAATAACCATATGTTCCATTTCATGTCTTATTTTTTCCGCAAATTCTTTTGCATTTTCTATGTCATTTTCAGAATATATTGTAAGCGGAATTTTTATTTCGCTGCTGTGTCTGATTTGCTGCATACCATTACTGTCTATAACAGTTCTCAGCATCTCATGCCTTTCAACAAGCTTTTTCACCGCAGCTTCAAACTTCTGCAAATCAAGGTATTTCAAATCAAATTCACAATACCCGTAGCAGCTCACTCCTCCCCAAGATACATCCTTGTTCCTTCCCACCCAATAGGCTTTCTGAATGTCATTTAACGGAAAAGGCTTATATCTGTTATCAGTATCTATCTTATACTGATTTGATTTTATTTTTTTTTTTGATATATTTTCACTGCCAGAGACGAGTGAATATATATAACCTGTCATTTTTCTTATTGTATTGTTAGCAGTAACAGATGCAGCGTCGATGCTGATATTGTATTTTTCTTCTATATGATTCTTTAAAGAATAAAGCATCATTGAAGATATTCCAAGCTCTGGGAAAGTTGCATTATAATCAATATCAAAAATTGTAAGACCCGAACTTTCTGAAATAAAGCCTATTAAATCACTAAAAATATCATTTTCGCGTATTTCAATTTTCTTAGTATTTTCTGCTGCGCCAGTTTCTTCAAAATTCTTGACAAAGAGAATGGCATCGTCATTTTTTGTATAATATCTTTCTTTATTTGCTTTTCTCTGGATTTTTCCTGAAGCGGTTTTTTCAATATTACCGTCTCTGACGAAAATAACTGTATCAACTTCTATAGAAAATCTAATTAAAACATTGTTTCTGATTTTTGCAGAAAGTTTTTCATATTCTTGGGATTCAATACCGTCTTTTAGCGCCTGGACAATTATGAGCTTTTCAGTATCGTCCTCCACAGAGCTGAACGCTGCCGTACCATTATCCACAAAACTGCTGTCTGTAAGAAAAACCGTCCTTTCGATATCCTGCGGATAGAAATTTTTCCCGCGTATAATAATAAGGTCTTTTTTTCTTCCCGTAATGAAAAGCTCACCTTTTTTATTAAGAAATCCAAGGTCACCTGTCTTTAAGTATCTCGCTCCATTTTCATCTGTACCAAAACTTTCTTCCGTTGCTTCCGGATTATTATAATATCCGTTTGTAATGCTCGGACCGTGTGAATATATTTCACCGACAGTATATGCTCCGAGTTTTTCTCCGTTTTGAGGATCTCTTATAGTAATTTCATGATCTGATATTGCCGTTCCGTTTGCAACAAGGAAAACTTCTTTATCTGACTTTTCATCTATCATTTCATTGATATTATAAAAACTGGTTTCTTCAATAACGTCAATGATCCCTGAATTCAGTTTATTTAAATCTGCTTTGATTATCGTCAGATCTTCGCCTATCCTGTAAGCTGTTTCAACTAATGTTGCTTCCGACTGTCCGTAGGCAAACATGATTGTACGTTTATCAAGACCGATTTTCTCAACCTGATTGAAAAAACGTATAAATGTGTTTATATGCACAGGTTCAGAACCTGAAATGCATCTTACTATGCTTTTAAGCGAATATTTGCTTTTTTCGTCGTCGGATAGTTTTTCAAGAACATTTGCCATAAGCTCATATGCAAAATTAGGCGCAACAGTATATTCGCCTTTATATTCTGTAATTGCCTTGAACCATAAAAGCGGATTCTGAGTGAAATACTGTGCAGGAACTATAACTGATTTACCGCCATAATAAATAGGTGAAAGCATTGATGCAATCAGTCCCATTGCGTGATAATAAGGCAGCCAAGTTATGAAACTCTTTGATTTTCCAAGATCTAGATACTTTCCTATCACATCAATATTAGTCAAAAGATTTTCATAGCTTACCATTACTCCTTTCGGATTTCCTGTAGAACCTGATGTGTACTGCAATGTTACAAGATCTTGACTGTCGACTTCAACTGCTTCCATTTTTCTTTCAGCCATATCCTCATATAATATATCAAGTTCTGAAAGCGTTTCAGATAATGACGTAATTTTTGCAAGCATTTCGGAAGATTTTTTTGAAGTGAGAATAAATCCTGCACCTGAATCTTTTGCTATAAGTTCCCACTTTTCAATATTTGAAGGATCAATCGGAAAATCTACAGGAACAGCAACTGCTCCGATATACATACACGCATAAAAAGCAACTACAAAGTCCATTACGTCAACATATAAAAGAATAACATTATCGCCTTTTTTTATTCCATTTTCATTTAAAAGCGCTGCAAAGGACATAACTCTCTTTTCAAAATTGACAAATGACAGCGGCTGCTTTTCACCATTCAGTTCATACTGTACTAAAATATCGTCATCAGGCATTTCCCTGCTGAATTTTTTCATACTGTCGATAAAACTAAAAATTTTCATGTATTTCTCCTTTATATTCTTCTAAATTCACCGAGACAGCTTTCCTGCCATTTTTCTGCACCTTCATCACTGCCCTTATATGCAATATTACCCATATACAAATTAGGTTCTGCTTTGCCAAATAAAACGCTTTTTTCGGCAATTTCATTTTTACTTTCTTCAGCATACTCAACTATTTCAACTTCTGAAACTTCAACATCACTGTTGAGAAGTCTTGAAGCTGCTTCAACGGCAACAGCGCCGCCTATATTATATCCGATAAAGCGGTATGACGATTTGTTACACTTCATTATTTCATCAGCATATTCCCCGCCAAGGATTTCAACAGCATTTTGTTCTGAAAGACTGCAAAAATAATCCTTGTTTTTTACTCCGATGAAAATAACTTCTTCATCTGAATCTGAAACAATATTATCTATTTCAGACTCAATGCTTTCAAGATCGCCGTTGTTGCTGTGTATTACAACAACAGCCTTTTCGTTTCCTTCACTGAATTTCTTTATAAATATATTTTCATTGATCGAATCTTCCGTATTTTGTGTACTATCAGATATATCAGCATTCTTCTTGTCAGAATCAGTTATATTTTCAATATAAGCTGCAATTCCTCTAACCGTCGGACTATTGAGTATATTTGAAAGGATTGAATCAAACGAAACATCAGGTATATATTCATTTCTTATTTTTCCTGCACTTTGTGCCATAATAAGAGAATCTGCGCCCATTTCATATAAATTTTGACCGGCAGATATGAAAGAACAGCCTATTGCTTCTGAAAAAAGTTCAGAAATACTTTTTTCAAGCTCTGTCATATTTTCATTTTCAGTATTACCAATTCTTTCATTGATCGTATCAGATGACATTTCAATAAGTTTTTTTCTGTCAATTTTTCCGTTTTGACTTAAAGGCAAAGAATCAACAAATTTTATTACCGACGGTATCATATAAGAGGTCAATGATGATTTTAAATACTCCATAAAATCATTTTTATTTATTCTGCTTTCATCAGCTTCAGCATACGCAAAAATTTTATTCTCCACGCCCGATTTGCTTACGACAACGGCAGCATTTATAATACCTTCATAATTTTTTATTATAGATTCGATTTCTGTGAGTTCAATTCTAAAACCTTTAACCTTAACCTGACTGTCTTTTCTCCCAAGAAACTCTATATCACCGTTTGGCATATATCTGCCGAAATCGCCTGTTCGGTAAACTCTCTCAAAAGTTACAGGGTGAATAAAGAAACTCTTTTCCGTAAGCTCTTTACTGAGATAATATTCATCTGCAAGTCCAGTGCCTGTTATATAAAGTTCTCCTGCCGTAAATACAGGACAATCGTTTAATTTTTCATCTAGGACCTTATACCCCTGATTATATAAAGGTTTTCCATATGGAATACTTACCTTATCTGCGTCCTCCGCTTCATATTCATGGTATATCGACCAAATAGACGCTTCTGTTGCTCCGCCCAAAGAAACAATTCTAGCGTTTCGTGCCATGCTCATAATTTCATTTGGCAGTGAAACCGGTATCCAATCTCCCGACAGCATAACAAGCCGGATAGAATCCAATTCCTCTTCATTTGTTTCGTTTTTCAAGACAGTAAACATCTGCATAAATGACGGAACGGAATTCCATACCGATACTTTATATTTCGTTATAATCTTTTTCCAGTGGGCAGGATTTGTATATTTATCAACAGACGGAACGACAACTGTTCCTCCGACTGAAAGCAGTCCGAATATATCGTATACAGACAAATCAAAATTAAGCTGCGCAATGTTTAATACAACGTCATTTTCTGTAACATTATATCTCATATTTATATCTTCAATTGTATTGACCGCCGCTTTATGCGAAATGGCAACTCCTTTCGGATTTCCCGTTGAACCGGACGTATATATGATATACGCAAGGGAATTTTCGTCTGCAACAGGAAATTCCTTTGTTTTTACAGGCGCAACATAATCAAACTTATCTAAATACACGGCTTTAATATTTTTATCAAAATCAAAACCGTATTTTTTTAATGAAAACAAATATTTGCATTTTGTTTCTTCAAGGATATAATTTCTTCTTTTTTCTCCCTGCGTAACATCAAGAGGAAGATAGGTGCAGCCTGCGATCAGAGCAGCAATCGCAGCAATTATCTGATCTATTGACTTTTCAACGATAATTGCTACAATATCATTTTTCACTGCTCCTGACAAAACTATTTCGGCTGCAAGCTTTTCTGCCTTGTCAATCATATCGCCATATGTAACTGTGCCGTTTTCATCGGCAAGAGCGATTCTGTCAGGTGTTTTTGCAGCGCATTCAAGTATTTTTGAATGAATGAGATGACACGGCAATTCCTTTGCAGTATTATTTACATCTTTAAATAATTTTTCCTGCCATTGGGGTAATTTCAAAGCTTCGTTCTTTTCCCAATTTTCTTTTGAAACGCTCAAATCATTGAGTAATTTTTCAAAAATACTGAACATATCATCAATAACAGTCTCTTCAAAAACGCCTTTTCTAACGTCCCAGTTCACTTGTAATCCAAAAACTCCGTCCATAACCTGACAATCTATAAAAACCTGCGGAGTCTGACTTATACCATAACTCAAATCGCCTTTTAAATTTGTCATATCATTGTTGATAAGACCTATAGCGCTTGTGAAAACGATAGGCATAAAAGCGTAATCGCCGCCTTTTTTTCTTGAAAGCTCACGTATTACTTCAACGCCTGAAAAAAGTCTGTGATCAAGATTTTCAAAAAGAGTTTTATTCACTTGCTTTCCGTAATCAATAAAGCTTTCATTTTTGCTCATATCAACATCAACAATATCTACAGATGTAAAATCACCGATAACCCTGCCAATATTTTCATGAAGGGGCAGTCTGTTCAAAACTGTCATGTTTATACTGAATTTTTTATTTCTGCTCCACCTTTCAAGAACATAGGCATACGCCGTCATAACAGCCGATGTCGGCGTTATACCGAATTTACCGCATATTGATTTGAAGTTATCCCATTTTGTCTTTGAAAGTGACATATTTTTTCTTTCAAATGTAACTTTATCAGAATATTTATTCTTATCCGTATTAATGTTCAAAGGAAGTGCAGGAGCTTTGGGAATACTGTCGATTTTCTTCATCCAGTACTCTTTATCGTTTTCATAGCTTATTGTATCTTTTATTTTTGACGCTGAAATAACATAATCTCTGAAACTCACATCAACTTCAGCCAGCTTTTGTACTTTTCCAAAATAGAGTTCTTCAAACTGTGACAATATTGTCCATATACTCATCCAGTCTGCAATTATAAATTCAATTGAAAAATGCATTATTGTTTTATCTGTAAATTTTGAAAAAGCAACTGTAAACAAAGGCTCTTTTTCCGTATCATATATCTTATGACTCAACTCCCTGCGTATTTGGCTGAATTTTTCCCCGGAGTTATCTGTCTTTTCAAAATCATAACAATTTACGTTCAGTTTTGAAAAATTTTTAAGTATGACCTGATAACCGTCTCTGTTTATTACAGAATGAAGCATTTCATGATGCTCGTATATTTTCTGCCACACGCCAGCAGCTCTTTCAGTATCAAATTCACAATTATATTTTATTTCCATATAGATGTGACACGCAACTCCGCCATATGCAAAATCCTGTCTTCTTCCAAGAAGATAAGCTGATTGAATATCAGTAAGAGGAAAGGTTTCATATCTGTTTTCAACGTCTTCTGTCAGAACAATACCGTTTTCTTCATCCAAAGCTTTTATTACGTCAGCTTTATTATCCTTTAAAAATGAAAGAAATTCATCATTCATTGCGCCTTTCGGCGCTTTAAATCTGAGTTTTCCATCTTCTGTCCATAATTTTATGCCGTTATTTCTGATTTTTACAATATTCTCTTTTATTTGTTTTTTATCCATTGAATTCTCCTGTTATTTAATAAAAAAATCGTCATACTTCTGTTTTAGCGCTGCATTCACAACAATTTCCGAAGGTATCGGCTGATGTACACAACCTCTTTTTAATTTTGCAAATCCGAAAGCCTGAGTCATTTTATGCCATACAGTCGAAACATCGATCTCTCTCTGACACACTTTACTGATATTCTCTTCATTGGCTATATAATCATACATGTTAATCAGATCCCGTGCAACGGCACAAGGAAAGGATTCTCTTACCATATCCTCATATGTATGGTCACTGTAATCTCCGAGAACCGTTGATATTTTATCTTTCATGTATTCAGGATATATTCTTTCGGATATTTCCTTACTGTAACCTTCTCCCGGCGAATGAAGTCTTGCTGTCCACACAAGAGGACCGAAAGTATCGACAAGAGTAAGATGTCCGCACTCAAACCCTATCACTATCGAATGAAGCAGATGCATAAAATTATCAGGATCATCAGGATCTATTTCATTGTCATAATTTATTATTACAGGAATTTTTCCGACAACGGCGCTTGCAGTTTGAAACGGTCCTTCCGTATTAAGCACATTCTGAACATGGAAGGGCTTAATTGAAGGCAGAAGCTTTTCAAGTATATCTATCATAGGATATGAAACCTGCGGACAGCATGAAAAACTTGCATATAATATTTTCTGCTGCTTTTCTATTTCCTTGACAGCATCAATAAGTCTTTTTATTTCAGGAAGATAAATATAAAGGTCGCCCGTTTTAAAGAATACTTTATTTTTCATTGCAGATTTTATACAAACGGCAATATCTTTATAATGTACAGGCTGCTCCTGAATTACATTTACACCTCTCTCCATAAATTTCAAAGCTATTTCTGTTCCTTTTCCTCCAAGTGCGCCTGAACGTATTACAACACACGCAATATCAATGTCACTAGGAATATCCTCAAATTTTGTGTACAACGGCACTCCATAGCTTTCAGCACACATCACTGAGCGCTTGCTTCCTCCCGCAAATATCCCTGCAAACTCAAATATATCCTTAAGCCTGCTTATTGCGTCCATATAGAACTGACCAAAGGTAGTTCCGCAGATTATAACTTTTAATTTTCTTTTTTCCAATTTTTATATTTCCCCTTCATCAAAGTAACTGTCGTCTTTAACATCAGATATACTTATAATATCCGCCGCATTGTATTTTTGTATTGAATTCCATACAAAAACAGGATCAACTATTTCAGACATTGTGTAAACTCCGTTTTTTACATTGTTTTTCATCATATATACAGCGGCAATCCCTGTCATAAAGCCCGTAAAATAAGAAGGCTGATATGTTTTAACTGCCATTCTCTTTTTGACATAACTGCCGTCTTTAATACCATCGCATTCAAGCAGAAAACACATATATTCTTTTCGTCCAATCAAATCAAGATTAACCGACGTCATAAAATTCTTAATACATTTTTCTTTATCTTTATTCCATTCATATCTTGCATTTTTCATAAGCGAAGTTACTCTCTCTCCTTCGGATACAATAAACCATGACGCATTTTTGATCTTTGAAGAAACGGCTGTTTCTTCACACTCATCATCATAAAACGGTATTATTTTTATATCTTCAGAAAAATAAGGAAGTTCTGTTGTTTCGCTTTCAAATAAAGTTAAAGGCTCCTTTTTGTAGTTTCTGTAATTTGCCATAAATCCTGTTTTTTCTTCACATGCACCGATTAAATAATCCTCCGCCGCTGCTTTTGTGAATTTTGAAATCCCGCCATAATAATAATTGAGATTCTCAGCTTCATCAAAAAGTGAAACAAGATATTTCTGTGCCAAGCCTGAAAATCCGGGAGACGATCCGCAGCCGTAAAGTGCGGCGGCAGACGATGATTTTTCCACTGTAAATCTCATATCAAATCCTGCATCAACATATTTTTTTCCGCATTCTGAAACAATCTTGTAAATATCATAGGATAATTTATGCGACGGACCGCAGCAATTTATAACGATATCACATTCCCGAATAAAATTTTTAAGCGACCCCTTATCATAAACGTCAACCTTTTCAAGTCTGATATTTCCTATTTGCTCTTTCGTTTCTCCGCTGATTTTTTCAGGATATCTTCCGCCTATTTTTATATTTTCTGCTCCATATTCAGAAAGAAGAAGATTAAGAGTTCCTAGTCCTACCTGACCGTATCCTCCTATAATTGCGATCATATCTCGCCCTCCTCCATATCTGATTCTTCGACCTTCTGTTCAATAAGCTCAGCAATTTTATAAAGAGTCTGATTTTCAAACATCTGCTGCAATGAAATATCTACGCCCATTCTGTTTTTGATTATAGTCAGAAACTTTGTTGCTGCAAGACTATCTCCGCCGATTTCAATAAAACCGCTGTTTCTTGATATACTATCAAGCCCTAGAATCTCGCTCCATATAGCCGATACTGTTTCTTCTGTTTGAGTTTTCATCATATCGTCTTCAGTAAGTTCCTTTTCAATACTGAAGTCTTGCTCAATTTTCTTTCTATCAATTTTTCCATTGGAACTTAAAGGAATATCATAAAAATATTTTACATATTCGGGTATCATATAATCAGGCACTATTTCAGAGACTTTTTCTTTTACTTCTTTATCTGTTAATCTTTCATTATCAGTAAGAAAAGAAGCTTCCATCATAAAGGTCATACTGTTTTCTATTTTGGTAAGTTTTAAGCTGCTGTAACCAAGTCTGAACAGAATATTTTTCCACAAATCTGATGCCAGCATAGGATCACCCTTTGATTTTCTATCTTCATCAAGATTTTCAAAACCGTTTTCTATTACTGCAGCTGTAATATAACCTACAGGCATAAGTTTTTCCTGTTCAATAAACACAAGCTTACCGCCGTTTTTAAGAAGAAGCCGGCATTTTTTCAATGCTTTTTCCGTATCCTTATATCTATGAAGCCCGTTTACTGAAATAACATAATCAAACTTGAAAATCAACTCATTGTTCACTGAATAATCGGACACGAATTCATAGTTTATCGGAATATCAGTTTTATTGAGAATTTCTCTTGCTTGCGTAAGGATTGCCATTGAATTTTCGATATATGTAATGTCACTTTCTTTATAAGACATTTTTTCAGGCGACAAAAAATCATCATCAAGAATTGAAAGCGTACTTTTCTCTCCGCTTAAAACTTCTGATAAAAGCCTTTTTGATGATTCCGCTTTTTCCATGAAAATTTTCTCTTCTTCATCAAGATCATCGCCTTTATATTCTGTAACAATTCTATATCTGCCTCCTTTATTTCCGTCTGATGTAAATATATTTCTTGATTCCAGCCACTTGAGCCACAGATATTTTGTGCTTTCATTCGACTTAGAAAATTCCGTATTTTCTACTATATCAGTCATAATTTTTTCTATTATTTCAGTTTGATGTTCTTCATTTACAGTATTTTCGGAAATAATTTTTTCTTCAGCTATTCTTTTATCTGAAACAGGAGTCTTACTTGTAAGGGCTGTAAGTATATGTAAACTGTTTCCTGTTTTCTTCACAACGGAATATGATTTTTCAATCCCTTTAATACTCTGCGTAGCCGAATCTATTTCACCGAGTTCAATCCTGAAACCCGAAACCTTGACTTGATTATCTTTTCTTCCAAGAAACTCAATTATTCCGCTTTTATGGAAACAACCGTAGTCACCTGTTTTATACCATCTCTCACCATTATCTGTTATAAAACTTTTATCTGTAAGTTGAGGATCATTATAATATCCTTCAGCAACACCGTCGCCGCCTATCCAGAGCTCTCCTGCAATATTATCTTCGCAATCCTTTCCGGTTTCATCACATACTCTGAATTTCTGATTTGTAAGCGGCATTCCGTAAGGCACGGAACTCCATTCGCCTTCTGAATTGCTTATACTTTTCTCCCAGTCCTTTTTAACTTCAAAATAATTTGACCATATTGAACACTCTGTTGCACCTCCGAGACTAATAAATCTTATGTCCGGATATATGCTGCGGGCAAGCTCCGGCAAAGTCATAGGGATCCAGTCGCCAGAAATAAGCGCAAGCCTTATTCCCTTTTCAGAAATATTTTTCTCCTTTGAAACAAGATACATTTCAAAAAGCGCTGGGACTGAATTCCATATTGTAACATTATATTTTGCAGTAAGCTCTGACCATTGAGCAGCTTCCTTTGATATTGAATCATCAATAATAAGTAATTTTCCGCATACAGATGTCAATCCGAATATATCGTAAACAGACAAATCAAAATCAAGCGCTGAAACGGTTATTGCACAATCATTTTCATTGACTTCAAATCGCTTATTTATATCATAAATAGTATTCCATGCCGCTTTATGGCTTATCGCAACACCCTTTGGAGTTCCTGTTGAACCTGACGTGAATATAATATATGCAAGCGAATTTACATCTGTTTTATTTATGTCGCGGTAAAGTTCTTCATCATTTTCATCAATCCTATCAGCCAAAATAACATTTTTAAATTTTATATCAAGCGAGGTTTCTGATATTATACATTTTATCAATGATCTTATTTCTTCTGTCTTCCGGATGATGGGTTCCGATGGGCACATAAGTATGTCCTGAATACAAAACAGCCATAACGGCAATTATCTGAAGTGCTCCCCTGTTCAGCACAACTGCGATTTTTTCATTTTCATCAGAACATATATCGTTTATTTTCTTCGCAAGCTGCCTTGCCTTTTTTGCAATATATCCGTATGAATACTCTGTTCCGTCAGAAAAATATACACATACATTATCCGGTTTTTCTTCTGCATTTTTAAAAAAATTACCGTGGATAAGCTGAGGGTTTATAGTTTCCTTATTTTGCAGACTTTCTCTTTTGCTTAAAAAAATTGCTTCTTTCGTCATTTTTCTTCCTTTCATTTATAGTTAGAACATGCTAACCCGTTGCTTTTAATGATGCTGCATTTGCTGCAGCATCATTGTATTATTCTCTGTTTTTAAGTACATCTGCAAGAGTTACTTTGTTTATTTTCAGAATAAGCAAAGTATTCACTGCAAAATAAGCAATTGTCACAAGTGCAAATTCCATAATATAAACATATATTGGTAAGCTAAGATTCATTTCACATGCTACATTTGCAATTGTATTCGGAAAATATGCGTCAACAAGCACTTTAGACAATATTATCGACAGATAAGCGCCTATCAGCACTATAACGGTATTTCCGTTAATATATAGTTTTTTTATCTCTTTTGACCTGTAACCGAATACTTTCATAAGAGAAATTCCAAAGGCTGAACGATCTATCATAACGCCCATCATAAGGTACAATACAACGCAGAATATAATTATCGATACGATAATTAGCATATATATTGTAGGATTCATAAGCTTGATAAATACATCAGACGCTTTTTCAATGTCATCCTTTGAAGTTACTGAATAAAGTCTGCCGTCATCAATGTCAAGTTTGTTTTCAGATAGAACAACGTTATAATAATCATCTGTTTTTCCGAACAATTCTCTCATATTTTCAATATTCATAAACACTGTAAACGATACGGCATACTGGCACACGCCTTCTACCCTGAATGCATAAATATCATTATTCACTTTATTTGTCAATGTGATTATGTCGCCTTCAGAAACGCCGTATCTTTCTGCAACACCGTTGCTTACAACAACACTGTTTTCATCCGCAGAAGGATCAGCGCTGAAATACTTGTCATCTTCCGCTATACCCATAAGAGTAACATCAAGAGTGTTATTGAGATGTGTTTTGGAAAGCGTTTCAGTGTAAACTGCTTCCCCTCCATCAGGCACATTCTTTTCAGGATATTTATACATATACATATAATTATACTTAGCGTCTTTTATAGTATCGTCCTTTATATTTGAACACAATGCCCATATATCAATACCAAGAGTCATAATAAGCATTGAAATGAAGATACCTACTATAATAATCACAACGCATTTTGATTCTCTGAGAAGCTGACGTATTCTGAATATTTTTATAAAGCTTTTGCTCTTTATATCCGCTTTACTGTATTTATGATTTTTCTGCTCGTTTCTCATAAGTGAAAGTGCTGTTCTTGAAAGCTGCCTGTTTATCACTATAACATTTACTATTATGCATATAACAGGTGGAACAATAAGTCCGTAAACGAGCAGATAAACAGGGTGAATTATATCAAATTCAGGAAGAGAAAAATAATTGTAGCTGTCCTGTGTCTGCATTCCGATCCCAAAACTGCTGAAGCCTATTACCGTACCTATTGCGCCTGCTACAAAAGTTATTATAGTAGGCAATGTGACATAATGAATAAGCAGATTCTTTTTTTTCACACCCAATGCATAAAGCGAGCCTATAACACTTGATTCTCTTTGTATCTGATGTGATACAAAAACTGAAATAACATATGTAAACAGTGCAATTACAACTATTCCGGCAGTAAGCGCCATTGATTTGTTTGTTTGAACATCATTTGATGCTGCCGCTATTTTCTGATTATCCTCAGCTTTAGTAAATGACTTAAGATTATCAATATCTACCTTGAAATTTTCATCAAGGAAACTTTCCGTCTCCTCTTTAAGGTCATAAACGCCTTTTCTTAATTCTTCACAGCCTTCAAACGCCGATCCGATACCGTCTGTATATTCCTTGATTCCTGTGCAAAGCTTATCAATCTGCTCAAGAGAATTTTTTAATAATATAATATCCTGTGAATTTGTATACGATATTATTTCATCAAGCTTTGATTTGTAATTGTCTTTTGTAAGCGGCTCTGTAATACCATAATCGCTCAATGATGCAGATACCTGCTGTAAATATCCGTCAAATAGAGAATCAGCGCCATCAGCAAGATTATCATTATTGTCTGAAGCCTCCTTAAGACCGTCAGCCAGTTCATTCACACCATCATATATATCATTAACGGCGTTTGTCATCTTATCTTTACCTTCAGTAAATTCTTTTATATAGTCCTGAAAATAAAGATCCTCAACGTCATTATAATCAAATTCAAGATTCTTTATTTTATCTCTTAAGTCGTCATCTGACGCATTTTTTTCAAGGGTGTAAGCATATGTATAATCTTCTGCCATCTGATCTGATGAACTTTTAATGTTTTCATATTCATTTTGAGTAAAGAATACAAGACCGAAATTCTTGCTGTCAATTGAAGAATCAGAAGATTTCCTAAGGGGCATTTCATAATCAGGAACTGAACCTATACCGCAGATCGTATATTCTTTGCCTGATATTTCTATTTTATCACCAACATCAAGACCGTGTTCTTTTGCATATCTTTTTTCAATCAGTGTTTCATTGTCCAATGAAGCAATTTTACCCTTATCAACACTGATTTTATTTATATTATTTCTGTTTTCCATTATTCTTAGAACACTTCCGTCAGAAAGCTGTGAATCTATGGAAAACATCTTTTCGAGATTTACTCCGTCTTCTTTTAAATCAGATATCTGACTGTCTGAAAGAGGAATAAAAACATTAAATTCTCCGTCTTCTGTATTGCACGAAACAGCTCTTTTATTTGTACCTTCTGTTATTACATCAGCAGCACCCGCCATACTTACCACTATAAAAATACCCATTACTATAAGAAGTATCAAAGCAATATATCTTAAAAAATTCGCCTTCAAATCTCTGGGTATTCTTTTTTTCAAAACCTTATTAACCATTACAGTTCCTCCAAATCAGCAGCAGGAATAATAGTTGTATTATTGTAGTCCTTAACGATCATACCGTCTTTAATAACAATTACTTTATGCACCATATTTTTTATTGAGTTGTTATGCGTCACAATCAGCATTGTTGTGCCGTATTTTTTATTTACTTTTTCAAGGAGAACAAGTATATCCTTTGATGTTTTCGAATCAAGTGCACCTGTAGGTTCATCACATAGAAGAAGCTTCGGATTCTTTATCAGTGCTCTTGCAATGGCACATCTCTGCTGTTGGCCGCCCGAAAGCTGAGACGGAAATTTATTCTGATGTTCTTCTAAACCAAGAATTTCAAGAAGATCGTCCATATTGAGAGGATCATTCGCAAGGTACTGACATACCTGAATATTTTCTCTTACAGTAAGATTCGGAATAAGATTGTAAAACTGAAAAATAAATCCCAGATTATCTCTTCTGTAGTCTGACAGATCAGAAGATTTAAGTCCGAATATTTCTTTATTGTCAACCTTAACAGAACCTGA
>OLSX01002844.1_pt1 | contig 14714 bp, 15 predicted proteins | sample 1673141 | NCBI WGS metagenome assembly OLSX01 (sample SAMEA3136759, study PRJEB25190) | human gut metagenome | biome: human gut; feature: human-associated habitat; material: faeces | place: Austria | collected 2013
TATTTGAGATGAATTTTCTTCTTTTTTTGTTACCTATCTATTGTACCATAACATTATTTTTATTTTTAAACAAAAACAAACTGTACGAGCAGCATATAGCACACAGTGCCTGCGGCTATTGACAAAAGCATATTTTTACGCCACAGATGAATCGCCGTCAGCACAGCAAGCGATATAAGCTCGGGCAGTCCGTGGCTGCCGCCCGCAATATCCACACTTTTAAGGCAGTAAACCACCAGCATACCGAAAATCGCCGCAGACAGCGCCTTGCCGAGATAGGTTATATATTCCGGTGTTTTCCTTTTTCCCGAGAAGAGCAGAAACGGCAAAAACCTGGTCAGCATGGTAGCAAGCGCGCAAAGCGCAAGGGTTATAATCTGTTCGGTCACAGTCATTCAAGACCACCCGACCCTTCAAGCGGTTGTTTGAACGCCGTGAGCAGCAAAAGTATAAGTCCCATGGTGGGCAGCATGAATGATTCCGCGCCAAATATTATACGGCAGAGAAGCGCCGAAAGAACGCCGATAACAGCCGTATAATGCTTTTTTCCGACATAAGTCTGTCCAAAAATATCACGGCAAAAGCGCTGTCATAACAAAGTCAAGTCCCTTTGTATTAAAGGTTATAAGCGAGCCGCAAAGCCCGCCGAGCGTTGCGCCCGCCACCCAATAGAACTGATCAAGCAGCGTTACGAAAAACATAAACCGGCCGCGGTCAACACCCGCAGGCACATCTGCCACATAATTTACCGAAAAGGTTTCATCACACATGCCGTAAATAATGTCTACTGAATAATTGCATTAGCAAATGCAATTATATAAAATCGAGTTAAAATCTCGATTTTATGGGTCAAAACCTTTGTTTTGACCGTCAGTATCCATTGATTGTCGCCTGATTTTAAAAAGAATCAAAATGTGATTCTTTTTAAAGTGCAAGATTTTTTCGCAAAATTGCGCAAAAACCTTGCACCAGAACAATTCAAAAGTTTATACCGACATGCTCGGTTAAGGTACTTTTGAATTGTTCAGCAGGCATTAAATAAGGTAGAGCTTTTTAAGCCCGGTACCTTTGAATTTTTCGAGCATTGAAATGCCGTAAAACAGATGCCCTGCCTGAATCATCAGGCTTACAGCAAACACCTGAAACGGCGCAAAGGGAGACAGCAGCATTGAAGCGGTTAAAAATTCCAAAGAGCCGCCGTAGATAACCGCGCTCATAACCATGGGGTAAACAAATCCGAACCTCGAAACATTCATATATACGCCGTAGGAAAAGCCCAAAAACAGAAAGCCCGCCAAAATAGGAATCGTCATAGGGAATGCGGCTTTAAAAGCCTTTTTTAACATTTACATCCTCTTTTTAAAACATGGAAATTTGGTTTGTATCGGGCAGATCGTTCATAGCGCCAAGCTCCGACAGGTTCTGAATAATGGTTTTCGAAACTCCCGCCTCAATCTGGAAATCCTCGCGCGATACAAAGTCGCCCTTTTGCGCCGCCTCATAAATTGAGTATGCCGCCTTTTCGCCCACGCCCGAAAGCGCGCCGAAGGGCAGTCTCATCTTTCCGTTTTCAGGCAGATATTTCATAGCGTGCGAATGCTTTATATCAATAGGCAAAACTTCTATTCCGCGGGACATCATCTCGTTGAATATAAGCATATTATTGTAAACGTCAAGCTCTTTTTTGCTGGCTTCCTTGCCCTTTGCCTTAATATTCTGCAAATACTGCCTTACCGCCTGCTTACCCTGCATTATGGTGGGCACGTCCACATCCTCGGGGCGGGCGGTAAAGTAAGCACAGTAAAATTCAAGCGGGCGGTGCACCTTATACCATGCAAGGCGCAGCGCCGAAATAACATATGCCGCCGCGTGAGCCTTAGGGAACATATACTTTATTTTGTGGCAGCTTTCAATGTACCATTCGGGTACGCCGTGCGAGCGCATGTCGTCCTCCATAGCACTCCAGTCCTCTGCCGAAACCTTGCCCTTTGCCACAAGACCTTTACGCACGGTCTCGGTTATTTTAAAGGCTCTTCCCTCTTCAAGCCCCTTATGAATCAGGTACACCATTATGTTATCGCGCGTTCCTATAACCTCGGAAATCGTGCAGATGCCGTTATCAATAAGGTCCTTTGCGTTGCCGAGCCATACATCCGTACCGTGGGAAAGACCCGAAATCTGCAATAAATCGGAAAAGTTCTTAGGCTGGCAGTCGATAAGCATTTCGCGCACAAATTTTGTGCCGAACTCGGGCAGGCAGTAGGTGCCGGTTCTTGAATCTATTTCGTCAGGCTCAACGCCGAGCGCCTTGGTTGAGGTAAACAGGCTGTAAACCTCGGGGTCGCTCATCGAAACATCGTTTACTGGTATACCGGTATACTCTTCAAGATATTTATATGTAGTAGGCACAACATGGCCCAATTCGTCAAGCTTTAATATTGTATCGTGAATTGAGTGGAAGTCGAAATGCGTGGTTATAATATCGGAATTAACGTCGTCCGCCGGGTGCTGTATGGGGCAGAAATCGTAAATTGTGTTGGTTTTAGGCACAATTATCATACCCGCCGGGTGCTGACCCGTGGTCTGCTTTATCTGCGCCTTTTCCACAAGCGATGCAAGGCGGTTTAATTCCGCGTTGCTTAAGGTTATGCCCTTTTTCTCGGCGTATGCCTTTGCAAAGCCGTAGGCGGTTTTTTCGGCAACCGTTGAAATGGTGCCCGCCTTAAACACGTTTTCACTGCCGAACAGCGTTTCTGTGTATTTCTGTACCGAGTTTTGAAATTCATCCGAAAAGTTAAGGTCAATATCGGGCACCTTATCGCCCTTAAAGCCCAAAAATGTTTCAAACGGAATATCGTGCCCGTTGCGGTTAAGCTGCGCGCCGCATTTCGGGCACTTTTTTTCGGGCAGGTCAAAGCCTGAGCCTACCTCGCCCTTTAGGAAAAACTCGCTGTACCGGCACTCGGGGCAAACATAGTGCGGCGGCAGCGGATTAACCTCGGAAATACCCGCCATGGTAGCGGCAAAGGAAGAACCTACCGAACCACGCGAGCCTACCAAATAGCCGTTTTCCTCGCTGTATGCCACAAGCTTTTGCGCCGAAATATACATTATAGAAAACCCGTTGTTGATAATGGAGTTAAGCTCCTTTTCAAGGCGTTTTTCAACCACCTCGGGCAGATTTTCACCGTAGGTTTTATGGGCGGTATCCCAGCAGATATCGTGCAGCAGCTCGTCCGACCCCTCAATTACAGGCGGATAGTTTCCGTCGGGCACAGGGATAACATCGCCGTCTACCATATCTGCAATTTTATTCGGGTTATCGATTACAAATTCGCGTGCGCGCTCACCGAAATAATCGAAATCAGCAAGCATTTCGTCGGTCGTTTTAAGGTACAGCGGCGCCTGATTGTCAAAATCTTCAAAGCCCTGCCCCGCCATAAGTATTTTACGGATTATATCATCGCTCTTTTTAAGAAAATGCACGTCCCCCGTGGCTACAACGGGCTTGCCCAGCTTATCCGCCAATTCAACAACCTTGCGGTTAAAATTCTTTATAACCTCAAAATCGGTAACCTTTTTAAAGCGGTTGGGTATAACCGCTCCCGTCTTCTTATCCTTTTTATCGGGGTATGACGACTCGCGCACCATAAACGCGTTGTTGCCGAGGGGCTGAATTTCAAGATAATCGTAGTAATCGGCAATTCTTAAAAGCTCTTCCTCGGGCTTTTCATCGATTATCGCACGGTACAGCTCGCCCTGCTCGCAGGCGCTGCCCAAAATAAGCCCCTCGCGCAGCTTATCAAGTTTACTGCGCATTGTGAGCGGCTTGCCGCGAAAATCGTGCAAATGCGCCTCGGACACTAATTTATAAAGGTTTTTAAGCCCCGTGAGGTTTTTAACAAGTATAATCTGGTGATATCGGAATTTCGCCGTTTGCTTTGCATTTAAATCCTTTACGTCGTTATTAACGTCGTCCACAAAGTAAGACTCAACGCCGTAAATAACCTTGAAATCGCCGCCCGCTTTGCGTATTGCCTTAACCGCGCCCGCGGCGGCGGGGTATGCCTGAACAACGCCGTGGTCGGTAATGGCTATCGCCTTGTGCCCCCATTCGTAGGCTTGCCTTACAATCGCGTCGGCAGAGGAAACCGCGTCCTTTGCGGACATATTGGTGTGGCAGTGCAGCTCAACGCGCTTTTCGCCCTCATGCTCGTCCTTTTCGGTGTATTTCTGCAAAAGCGCCATAGCGCGCGGCTTTACAACAAAATCCTTTTTGTAATTATCAAATTCATAAGAACCGTTTACAAGTATAAACGCGCCGTCCTTTAAGGGGGCAATATCGCCCATACGGTGTGTATCGATAAACAGCGAGGCATTAAGCGAGTTTGTGTGGTCGCTGAACGAGAAGTTGACTATTGTCATATCCGTTCCGCGCTTTGTCTTAATATCGCGGGTTTCAAGCCCGAAAACCTCGCCCCAGCAGGCAATTTCGGTGTCGTCCCCCGTAATGCTTATCATATCGCGGGTGCGATTCGAAATACCGCCCCTGCCGTAAAACTGCTGCGGGTTATCAAGGTAGACTATACCGTTATCGGGTCTGCCATCTCTTTTTTCAAACTTAATTTCCTTTTTCGGCGCAGCGGGGCGCACGGGCGCTCCCTGCCTCGGCTCTGATGCCTGCCTTTCGGGTATTCTGACAGGTTGCGCAGGCTCTGCGGGGGGCAGGTCAATTTCCACCTTTTCAAGCTGACCGTCAAACGAAACGGTGATATCCCGCCCGAAACGGTCCTTTATAATGCGCTTAAAGGCGTTTTCAAAGCCGCAGTCGGTTATGGTGTCATATCCGCCGTATTTAAGCGTAATATTAACATTGTTATTATTAAGATTAAATTCCGCGCCGTTGAAATAGCCGTTAAGCGCGGCGTTTTTAAGCTTTAACTCCGCTACAATGTCCGCGCAGGCGGCGGGAATTAAGGCGTCCTCAGAAAAAACGCAGGAGATATGACATTCATTTAATTTAAGCGCGTTTTTAAGCTGATTTACCAGCTCGTTTCGGCTTTCGGCTGTTATGTATTTTTCTGCCATTAGCTCTGCATTTAAGGCGCGTTCGTCGGTATCAAGCGAGCATTTTTCTATAAAGGTGCTGCCGAATATTTCTGAAATATCGGCCGACAGCCCTGTATCAAATATTTGAGAAAATTTTGCCTTGCCCACTTTTTTACACTCCGTTTATAACTTTTCTATTTCCGCCAAAAGCTCGTCAAGCAGCGCGCTTTCCGGCACCTTTTTTATTATTTCGCCGTTTTTGAAAAGCACACCGCAGCCATCTCCCCCGGCAATGCCTATATCGGCTTCTCTTGCCTCGCCCGGACCGTTTACAACGCAGCCCATTATAGCAACGGTTATATTTTTTTCGCAGTTCTCAAGGCGTTTTTCTGCCTCGTTCGCAATTTTTATAAGGTCTATTTTCGTTCTGCCGCAGGTGGGGCAGGAAACAAATTTAACGCCGCCTGTGCGCAGCCCCAGCGCCTTTAAAAGCCGCTTGCCCGTTTCAACCTCGCGCACGGGGTCGTCCGTTAAGGAAACGCGAATCGTATCGCCTATTCCGCGCAAAAGCAGCCCGCCTATACCCGCAGCGGATTTTACAGTGCCGTTTGCTGCGGTGCCTGCCTCGGTTACGCCCAAATGCAGCGGATAGCGGCATTTTTCCGCCGCCAAAACATATGCGTTATACATTGTGGCAACGGTTGAGCTTTTAAGGGAAAGCACAATATCGTCAAAATCAAATTTTTCAAGCAATGATATATGGTAAAGCCCGCTTTCTACCATAGCATCGGGTGTGGGCGAGCCGTATTTTGCCAGAATATTTTTTTCAAGCGAGCCTGAATTTACCCCTATTCTTATAGGCACTCCCGCCGCCTTGCAGGCATTCGCAACGGCTTTTACTCTATCGTCCGCACCTATATTGCCGGGGTTTATTCGTATTTTATCAGCTCCCGCCGCCACGCTTTCAAGCGCCAGCCTGTAATCAAAATGAATATCGGCTACAACCGGTATTGATATATTGCTCTTAAGCGCCGCCAGCGTTTTAACGCTCTCTTTATCGGGCACAGATATGCGTATAATATCGCACCCCGCCTTTTCAAGCGCTTTTGCCTGCTTAACATTCCCCGCAATATCGTGCGCGGGTATATTAAGCATCGACTGCACCGTAACAGGCGCGCCGCCGCCGATTGCTACCCCGCCGGCAAATACCTTTTTTGTTTTATACTCCTGCATTTTATGTCACCCTGCAATCAGCGTCCAAATATCCTTTGCGGTTATAAGCAGCATAAAGCCTATCAGCAGCGCAAAGCCCACGGCGTGAACTATCGCCTCGTACTTTTGCGGCACGGGCTTTCTGAAGATCATTTCTATTAAAATAAAGAGCAGTCTGCCGCCGTCAAGCGCGGGTATTGGCAGCAAATTGAAAATACCCAGATTTATTGTTATAAGCGCCATAATAGGCAGCAAATTTTCAAGGCTTTGCTTTGCGGCAGAGCCTATCGCCGCGGTAAAACCCACAGGGCCCGAAACCGCGCTTATTCCGTATTTTCCGCTTATCAGATCTATAAGCGACCGCCACACAACAGCGCAGTATGACGCGGCTGTGGCAAATGTCTGCTTGATATATGAGCCTAAGGTTTTTCTTATGCCGTAAACATAAAAATCCACATTTAAATAGCTTATTCCGTTTTCTTCGGAAGAATCAAACTTAACGTCTTTAAGCTCAACCTTTTCGCCGTCGCGCTTTACAACCATATCTATTTTGCCGCCCTTAACATTTGTAAAGGCGTAGCTTAAATCATAGGTAGAGAAAATTTTTCTGCCCTCCACCTCAATTATTTTATCGTCAACTTTCAGTCCCGATTGCTCGCTTACCGCGTTTTCCTTAAACTCCGCCACAACGGTGGAATTAAACGCCTTTTGCGGCGCTAAGGTTACAGCCACAATAATAAGCCCCAAAATCAGGTTAAAGGTGGCACCCATTGCCACTATAATAAAGCGCCGCCACGGCTTTTTATTGCAAAAAGCGCGCTCGTCGCCGCTTTCCTCGTCCTCGCCCTCCATGGCGCAGTAGCCGCCGAGCGGCACAAGGTTTACCGAGTATTTTGTCTCCTTACCCTGCTTTGAGAAAAGCTTGGGACCGAAGCCCACGGCAAATTCGTTGACGCGAACACCCAAAAGCTTTGCGGCAATAAAATGCCCGAACTCATGAATCACAATTAAGATCAAAAACAGAGCTATAGCCACAAGATACGGCCACACATTGCTCCAAACATTAAGTAAAGCCGAAATAACAACCACCCGATTCTAAAAAATACTTTCCCTTACAAGTTTTCTTGCCGCTTTATCCGTCTCAAAAATATCCTCAACCGTATAATCCCTTTTATTTTTAACCTCCGCAAGCGCTTTTTCGACCAAATCGGCTATCTGCAGAAATTTAATTTTGCCCTGTAAAAACAGCGCGACCGCTTCTTCATTAGCGCCGTTTACCGCGGTTGGCGCCAGCCCGCCCTCGTTTATTGCCTCAATGCAAATCGGCAGGCATTTAAATGTTTCGGTGTCGGGCTTTTCAAAGGTAAGCGTGCCGATATCCGTAAGGCTTAAGTGCTCAAACGCATTGTCTGCGCGGTTGGGATAGGTCAGCGCATACTGTATCGGCAGGCGCATATCGGGTGTGCCTAACTGCGCTATGACTGCACCATCGCACAGTTCAACCGCCGAATGCAAAATACTCTGCCTGTGCACTAAAATCTCAATTTTATCCGCCGTAACACCGAATAAATGCACCGCCTCAATGACCTCAAGCCCCTTGTTCATGAGGCTTGCGGAGTCAACGGTTATTTTAGCGCCCATCGACCAGTTGGGGTGATTAAGCGCATCCTTAACCGTTACGTTTTCAAGGTCTTTTCGTTTTCTGCCGTAAAACGGTCCGCCCGAGGCTGTAAGCAATATTTTTTTCAGTGAATTTTCGGGTGCACCCTGAAGCGACTGAAAAATTGCGGAATGCTCGCTGTCCACCGGCAAAAGCCTTACGCCGGTTTCTTTAAGCCTGCGGTTAACGATTTCTCCGCCGGTCACAAGAGTTTCCTTATTTGCAAGGGCTACCGTTGTACCCTTATTTATCGCCGCAAGCGTAGGTCTCAGCCCCGCAATACCCACAATGGAATTAAGCACGGTATCGCAATCGCTCTCTGCCGCGGCTATAACGCCCGCTTCGCCCGAACACACCTTAATATCCGTATCGGCAAGCTTTATTTTAAGCTCGGCTGCGGCGTCCTTATCGAACATTGCAACAAATTGCGGCTTAAACCTTCTTGCCTGCGCTTCGGCAAGTCTTACATTCCTGCCCGCCGCCAGCGCCGTTATCTGCCAATTGGTTTTTTCGGCGACCTCAAGCGCCTGCGTACCGATAGAGCCGGTAGAGCCTAAAACCGTAAGTCTTTTCATTATATTACCCCTAAAGCTATAAACAAATACAAAAGCGGAGCGGTCATAATTATGCTGTCAAACCTGTCAAGTATTCCGCCGTGACCTGGTATTAAATTTCCGTAATCCTTAATTCCCGCAGCACGCTTTATGGCAGAGGCGAAAAGGTCGCCTATCATGCCCAAAATGCAGAATGGAACGGTTAAAAGCGCCGCGTTTGCAAGATTTTTTTCAAACGAGAATGAAAAGCCCAAAATATATGTCACAATAACGCTTGAAACTATTCCGCCTATTGCTCCCTCAACCGTTTTATGCGGGCTTATATTCGGGCAAAGCTTATGCCTGCCCAGCGTGCTGCCCACAAAATACGCGCCTGCATCGCATACGCTTGAAAAGTTAAGCAGCATAAACAGGTAATAAAGCCCGTGCTCGTGGTTTATAACAACGCCGAGCGAACTGAACGCAAAGGCGATAGGTATCGGCATACCGCAAAGAAAGGCAATATGCGAAAGCTCAAAGGTCTTGTGATTCTTAAGCGTCACCGCAGCGGAATATATAAAATAAATAACGCTTAACGCCAGTGTGAATGTAAGCTTTATATACGCCCTGTGCGTGCCGTCAAATGCCTGCTGCAGCCTGGCGCCCGTGCTCCCGTCTATTGCGAACACCATAAGCACCACATAGGTGCAGGCGCCGATTATTGCCGCCTTTGACTCAATTTTCGCGGCGTTATGCAAAAGCTCGTAAATTCCAACCGCGGCAATAAACGCAATGCAGGCGGTTATAAACAGCGGGTTTACCGTCATACCTAAGGTTATAACCGCCGCCGCTATAATTATCATAACCGCGCCTGAAATAATTCGGGTCTTCATAAATTTCTACGCTCCTTTTACACACCGCCGAATCGGCGGTTACGGTGATTAAAGTCCTCTATCGCTTTTTCAAGCTGCTTCGGGGTAAAATCGGGCCACAGAATATCCGAAAACCAGTATTCCGCATAAGCCGATTGCCACAAAAGGTAATTTGAGGTTCTGTACTCTCCGCTCGGTCTTATAATAAAATCGGGGTCGGGCATACCCGCAGTGTATAAATTATCCGATATAAGCTGTTCGGTTATATCGCTTTCGGGTATTCCGGCGGCAATAATTTTTTTAACCGCGTGTACTATTTCGTCCCGTCCGCCGTAATTTATGGCAATATTGAGGTTTAAGCCTGTTGCGTCCTTTGAGCCGTCCTCATTTTTAAGCATCAGCGCCTTAATATCGTCCGCAAGGGGTGTTCGGTCGCCCAAAAAGCGCACCTTTATGTTCTCATCCTTAAAATTCTCCGCGTCCTTCAAATAGTCGCGCAAAAGGTTCATAATGCCGTCTACTTCTTCCTTCGGGCGCTTCCAATTCTCGGTTGAAAAAGCGTAAACGGTTAAGTATTCAAGCCCTATTTTATTGCAGTAACGCGCTATTGTTTTAAAGGTTTTAGCACCCGATACATGCCCCGCAGAGCGCGGCAGACCGCGCTTTTTAGCCCACCTGCCGTTGCCGTCCATAACAATTGCGATGTGACGCGGCAGCGCGCGCGCAGTATTTTCTTTTTTGCCGAACAGACCCAATTTTTCACCTGCTTTAAAAGCGGGCATTAAAATATGCCCGCAAAAGTATTATATTTCCATTATTTCCTTTTCTTTAAGAGCCGCCAGATCGTCAATTTCCTTGCAGAATTTATCGGTTAAATTCTGAATTTTCTTCTCGCCGTCAGCAACATCGTCCTCGGTTATGGTATTTGCCTTTTTAAGCGCCTTCAGCTTTTCAATCGCGTCGCGGCGGGTATTGCGTATTGCAACCTTGTTTTCCTCAGCCGCTTTGCGCACCTCTTTAACAATATCCTTGCGGCGTTCCTCTGTGAGCGGCGGGAAGGAAAGGCGGATAACCCTGCCGTCGTTCTGCGGGTTTATGCCTATGTCGGAGGTTAAAATTGCCTTTTCAATATCCTTTAAAGTGGTGGCGTCCCACGGCTGAATCATTAAAATGCGCGGCTCGGGAACGGATACCGCCGCCATTTGCTGTATCGGCGTCGGGCAGCCGTAATAATCCACCGTAACGCGGTCAAGCACCGAAACATTCGCTCTGCCCGCTCTTATTGACTTATAGTCCCTTTCAAGCACTGCAACTGTCTTATTCATTTTTTCCTCGGTATTTTTAAGTAATTCTTTCATAGCTTCATTCTCCTTACTAATATATTATTTAACAATTGTTCCGATATGCTCTCCGGTTATCGCTTTTACAATATTATGCGGGTCGTTAAGGTTGAAAACGAGTATTTCAATGCTGTTATCCATACAAAGAGATGCGGCGGTGCTGTCCATAACATGGAGACCGTCCTTTAAGACATCTATGTGAGACAGAGTATCATACTTTTTCGCTTCGGGGTTCTGCTTGGGGTCGCTGTCATAAACGCCGTCGACATTGGTCGCCTTGAATATAACATCCGCCCCTATTTCGGCGGCGCGGAGAGCCGCGGCGGTATCGGTTGAGAAGAACGGGTTGCCCGTGCCGCAGCCGAAAATAACGACTCTGCCCTTTTCAAGGTGTCTTACAGCCTTGTTTCTTATATAAGGCTCGGCTATCTGCCGCATTTCAATGGCGGTTTGAACTCGTGCGGTAACACCTAACTGCTCAAGCGCGTCGGCAAGCGCCAGCGCATTGATAGAGGTTGCAAGCATGCCCATATGGTCGGCTCGGGTTCTGTCCATTTTGCCGCTTGAGCGCCCGCGCCAGAAGTTTCCGCCGCCCACAACAATGGCGACCTCAACCCCCATATCCACGCATTCCTTAACGCTTGCGCACACCTCAAGCACCTTATCAAAATCAATTCCAACGCCCTTTTCGCCGGCAAGCACCTCACCGCTGAGCTTTAAAAGTATCCGTTTATAAACAGGTTTCATATTGTATTATCTCCGTTCCGCCGTACAGCAATATATTATCAAATTTATTTTACAATAACCGCCCCGTAAAGTCAATTGCCAATATGTAAATTTTAATAAGTTGCGCGCTTTGATTTTACATATCGCAATTAAACTCTATTTCTTCTTCCTCTGCCGCCTCTTTAAAGGTTTCGATTATTTTCAAAACATTTTCCTTTAAATTTTCTGCCGCCTTGGTTTCAGGCTTAAATATCATAGTTATACTGACAGGCGTTTCTATAAAACCTGTCAGCATATCCCATAAAGCGCTTAAATTGTTGCCGTACCATTCGGGTAAATCTAATTTTTCTCTTATTTCCTTATGCATATCCATAGGATATTTACATAAGGAAAAATTAATAATAACACTTTTCATATTTTCTCCTAACTAATTTCATTGAATGTAAAATAATGGTCATAAGTAACAAACACTAATCCGTCATTTGAATAAATGATTCTTGAGCTGTTTCGCATGCCACCCGTATAATTTATATCAGCTTCATACCATATTCTACCATTAGAATGAGGTAATTTCCCATCCTTATTTTTATAAACATCCCCTCCTATAACGCCTTCGTTTGTTACCTGACGCAAATTCATTGATGCTGGTTTCCAGCCAAGCTTTTTTGCCTCCTTTTTGGTAAAATACCAGTTCGGGAGTCCTTTTCCCTGTTTGAGTAAATTATCTATTCCCTGTTTTCCCTCATAAGTAGCAGTCCCTTTTTTAACTGATTTAGACCATGTAACAAAGCAAGCGCAATTTTCATGCAATCTTGGAAATCTGGGCGGTGCTTCTTCAGGCAAATATAGTTTACCATGTAAATCAAAACAAGGTTTACATGTTGATGGCGAAAGCATGCAAATCCAAACCTTGTATTTCTTATCCTCATAAAACACAGGGTAATATTTTATTCCCTTAATGCCCGCAATAATTATATCACCTAATAAACTCACCTTATCACCTCCTTTTTGAAAATATAATATCAAAAAGAAAGACGACATTCACCGACATAATTATAACGCTTATTCGGTCAAAAAACAATTAAATGTTTCTGTGTTGAATTTTAAAGAATAGTATACAAGCAGGCATACATATTCTTTATTAGAAAAGAAAAGGGAGACCGTTAAAATGAGATTTCTTATAATAACCAAAAAACAGCTTATGCTCGGCATATGCGCGCTTATTGCGGTAATCGCCGTTGTTATAGGCTCTGCAACCGCATTTGCCGGAAACGACCGAAAGCTGCCTATTTACTGCGTGGAGACCGAGAAAAAGCAAATTGCAATTTCATTTGACGCGGCTTGGGGCAACGACGACACCCAGACGCTTATAGATATTTTAAAGGAATACAATGTACCGGCGACATTTTTTGTAGTCGGATCATGGGTGGATAAATACCCCGAGTCTGTCAAGGCGCTTTCCGATGCGGGGCATCAGGTGCAGAATCATTCAAACACCCACCCGCATATGCCGCAATTATCTAAGCACCAAATGCGCGATGAGCTTGAGAGCTGCAACAGTAAGATCAAAGCGATCACAGGCGTTTGCCCTACGCTTCTGCGCCCGCCCTACGGCGATTATGACAATGCGCTTATAGAAACGGTTGACAGCCTCGGCATGTCAGCCATCCAATGGTCGGTTGACAGCCTTGACTGGAAGGAAAGCGCCACCCCCGACAGCATTTTTAAAAGAGTCACAGGCAAGGTAACAAACGGCAGCATAGTGCTTTTCCATAACGATGCCGACCACACACCCGAAGCGCTGCCCGGAATACTTAAATGTCTAAAGGAGCAGGGCTATGAATTTGTATTTATAAGCGACCTTATTTTAAAGGATAACTACACAATAGACCACACCGGCAAGCAGTGCCCCGCCGCCGCAGAATAAGCAAAGCATTTATACTCCGATTCTCCGGCGGCCGTGACTTCCATTGCTTTATAACCTAAAAACAGCCTGTCGCTATCCGAAAACCGATAGCGGCAGGCTGCTTTTATATAATAATTATTATGCTGTAAAGCTTTGCTGATCATAAGCTTCCGTTGTTTATGGTGACTCCGCACGGTGTGGGGAGATGTCAACACAGCCGACAGATGGGACCGCCGCCGTCAGCGGCCGAGGGATTGCCGAAAAATAAAGCTTATTTATAAATTAAAGATTAGATAGACAATACCTTAATTTTCTTTCATTCAGCCGAAAAAGCCCTTTTGCGGTTTGGCAATGTACCGCTCGGAATCGGTGTTTACAAGTATTGTTTCCTGCCCTATAACTTCAATTTCCGACCACGGAATTATTATATCCTCCTCATGCCCGAAAAGCCCCAAGACGCGCGGTCTGCCCGGTATTACAAGCGCGCTCAAAGCGCCGCTTGCCGTGTTGAACTCCACATCGTAAACATAACCCAAAACACAACCGTTTTTAACGCAGACCACCTGTTTGTTGCGAAGATCCGCAATTTTGCAATTCATATACTCTCACTCCCTATTTTGAGTATATGAGCAAGTCTTTAAAATTAGTCTTCAAAAACGTTTTCGGGTTCTTCTGCGTCTTCTTCCCCGTCCTCGGTTTTTTCGGGTTTCTTTTCCTCAACCTCTATCCCTAAATCGCGGCGTTTATCCAAATCCTCGTCCGGGTGGTCACGGTAATACGGGTCGATTATGCACTTTTTAATTGATGGGAATGTGCAGAACTGAACCAGCAAAAACCTGAACGACGGGAACAAAAGAATGTAAAGCAATACTTCAAATGTAATAACCATAATAGCATAAGAAGATAACAATAAAAGTATTCCCACATTCGCGGCGTAAACCAGCAGAATTGAGAAAAAGCAGACTAAATTCATTTTCATATTTATAAAAACAAATTTAAAGCTGTTGCGGTATATCTGCTTTAATGAAAACTTAAAGGTGATTATAAGCGTCCATACAAAATAGTCCATCACCGTAAATATAAAAAGCATGCAAAGCGATATGCCGAGACCTATTGTTGACATTATGCCCTTGCTGCCGAAATAGAAGAAATAAACGTCAAACCCGAGAATTATATAAATCACAAGCTTTATTATGCCCGCCGGCAGCGCCTGTTTCCAGTTTTTCTTAACCGTATCCCACAAGTCGCTCACGCCGAACGAATGCTTATCCCGCGCGATATTGCGCGTTACATTGGTAAGCCCGGCGGACGCCAGCCCGTTTGTTAAAACCGGGAGTGATATAAGCCCGTAAACCAGATTTATTACTATGAATTTCCAGAAATTGCGGAAAAAGGTTTCAAAAAAAACTATAAAGC
>OLSX01002852.1_pt1 | contig 14685 bp, 9 predicted proteins | sample 1673141 | NCBI WGS metagenome assembly OLSX01 (sample SAMEA3136759, study PRJEB25190) | human gut metagenome | biome: human gut; feature: human-associated habitat; material: faeces | place: Austria | collected 2013
GATAAAACAGATAGAAAGCACTGTCGCAAAACGTGACGGTGCTTCTTTTTTAGCTCATCTTTCATTTAGTAAATCCACAAACCAAATACCTTTCAAATAAAAAGAATAAACCCAGTAAATTATTACAAATAGAAACATCAGACAAGATATTCTTATCTTTTTCCCGCTCTTTCGCCCCGGCAAGCAATCACATTATGTCATTAATACCTATATTTGTAAAACAAATTGACGCAATAATTATTTATACACAAACATAAGGTCAGCAAATGAAAACAAACAAGAATCATTTTAATAGCAGACAAGGATTATACGACCCGTCTTATGAACATGACGCTTGTGGAGTAGGAATGTTAGTAAATATCCACGGCGAGAAATCGCACGACATCATCGAATCAGCCCTTAAGGTACTAGAGAACATGAGGCATCGAGGCGCTGAGGGAGCCGATAACAAAACGGGTGACGGAGCGGGAATCCTATTACAGATCCCGCATGAGTTCATCCTCCTGCAAGGAATTCCGGTTCCAGAGAAAGGCAAATATGGCACCGGACTAATCTTCCTCCCGAAAGACGAGGAACAGCAAGCGAGTATCCTCAGTATCCTCATCGAGGAGATCGAGAAAGAGGGATTAACCTTGATGCACTTACGCAAAGTTCCCGTTCATACGGAAATCTTGGGAAAGGACGCACAAGCGACCGAACCAGATATCAAGCAGATATTCATCATCGGCTGCAACGATCAGCAAGAGCTGGAACTAAAGCTATACCTCATACGTAAGCGGGTCGAGAAAAGGGTATCGGCCACCGACCTTCCGGCCAAGGATGATTTCTATATAGCGTCTCTTTCCACCAAAAACATCGTTTACAAAGGCATGCTGGAATCCATGCAGCTACGCCATTACTTTCCGGACCTGACGCAACCTTATTTCACTAGCGGACTGGCCTTGGTACACTCACGTTTCAGCACCAACACCTTCCCCACTTGGAGTCTGGCGCAACCTTTCCGCCTACTGGCACATAACGGGGAAATCAACACGATACGAGGCAACCGGGGATGGATGGAGGCCCGGGAGAGCGTACTCTCCTCCCCCAGAATCCCGGATATCAACGATATACGCCCGATCATCCAGCCGGGCATGAGTGACAGTGCCTCACTGGATAACGTATTGGAATTCTTCGTGGCCTCCGGGATGAGCCTGCCGCATGCCATGGCGATGCTGGTACCGGAGAGTTTCAACGAGAAGAACCCGATCTCCGAAGACCTAAAGGCTTTCTACGAATATCACTCCATCTTGATGGAACCGTGGGACGGGCCTGCCGCCCTGCTCTTTAGCGACGGACGCTACGCCGGAGGCATGCTAGACCGTAACGGTCTCCGCCCCGCCCGTTACCTGATCACGAAACATGACATGATGGTCGTGGCCTCCGAAGTCGGCGTCATGGATTTCGAGCCTAACGAGATCAAGGAAAAAGGCCGTCTGCAACCCGGAAAGATCTTACTCATCGATACCGAGAAAGGCGAGATTTATTACGATAGCGAGCTGAAGGAACAACTGGCGAACGCCCAGCCCTACCGTACTTGGCTGGAGAAAAACCGGGTGGAATTGGACGAGTTGAAATCCGGCCGTAAGATCCCTCATAAGGTAGAGGGATACGACAAGCTACTGCGTACGTTCGGATACAGCCGTGAGGATATCGAACGTATCATCGTACCGATGTGCACGGGAGGGGCGGAACCGGTCGGCTCCATGGGCAACGATACGCCACTGGCCATATTATCCGCCCGTCCGCAAATCCTCTATAATTATTTCCGCCAACAATTCGCCCAAGTAACCAACCCGCCGATCGACCCGATCCGCGAGGAACTCGTCATGAGCCTGACCGAGTATATCGGGGCGGTGGGAAGCAATATCTTAGTTCCAACCGAGAGCCACTGTAAAATGGTTCGGCTGAACCATCCGATCTTGACCAATACGCAACTGGATCTCCTGTGTAACATCCGGTATAAGGGCTTTAAAAGTGTTAAGCTCCCCACTTTGTTTAACGCAGAGAAAGGATGCGCAGGACTGAAAGCTGCCTTGGACGAATTATGTAAACAAGCGGAGCAATCCGTCACCGACGGCGTTAACTACATCATTTTAAGCGATAGAAACGTAGATGAGAAAAAAGCGGTGATCCCCTCCCTGTTAGCGGTAAGCGCCGTGCATCACCATCTGATCTCCGTGCAGAAAAGGGTGCAAACAGCGCTGGTAGTGGAAACCGGCGAGATGCGTGAGGTAATGCACGCCGCCCTCTTACTAGGCTACGGGGCCAGTGCCATCAACCCCTATATGGCTTTCGCTATCTTGGATGATCTAGCAGACAGGCAAGAGATACAATTGAATTACGAGACTGCCGAGAAGAATTACGTAAAAGCCATTTGCAAGGGTTTATTCAAGATTATGAGCAAGATGGGGATCAGCACGATCCGCAGTTACCGGGGAGCGAAGCTTTTCGAGGCGATCGGCCTAAGCCGGGATCTGGCAGATACTTACTTCGGGGGAACCACCAGCAACATCGGTGGTATCCGCTTGGAAGAGATAGCGGCAGATGCGATCGCCATGCACAATGACACATTCTCCCACCCCACGGATTCTTTATTGGAACATAAAGGCATTTATTCCTTCCGCAAGGATGGCGAGAAACACGCTTGGAACCCGGATACCATTTCCATGCTTCAACTGGCTACCCGCTTGGGGAGCTACAAGAAATTCAAGGAATATTCCCATGTGGTTGATGAGAAGGAAAGCCCCATATTCTTGCGTGACTTCCTGACCTTCAAACAACGCACCCCGATCCCCTTGGAGCAGGTAGAGCCGGAAGAAGCGATCATGCGCCGCTTTGTCACGGGAGCGATGAGCTTCGGCTCTATCAGCCGGGAAGCGCACGAGACGATAGCTATAGCCATGAACAAGATACACGGACGCAGTAACACGGGCGAGGGTGGTGAGGACTCGGCTCGTTTCATCCCCCGTGAGGACGGGTTATCGCTCCGCTCCGCCATCAAGCAAGTAGCCTCCGGACGCTTCGGCGTGACCACGGAATATCTGGTAAACGCCGACGAGATCCAGATCAAGGTCGCCCAAGGAGCGAAACCGGGCGAAGGAGGACAGCTTCCCGGCTATAAGGTGAACGATATCATAGCGAGAACCCGTCACTCGATCCCATGTATCTCTCTGATCTCTCCCCCACCTCACCACGATATTTACTCGATCGAGGACCTGGCGCAGCTGATCTACGATTTGAAGTGCTCCAACCGCAAGGCAGCCATCAACGTCAAGCTCGTCAGCGAGGCCGGTGTCGGCACGATTGCCGCGGGCGTTGCCAAGGCGGGCGCACAGGTGGTGCTTATCTCAGGCTACGACGGCGGCACGGGCGCCGCACCGCAAAGCTCCATACACAATGCGGGGCTTCCGTGGGAGTTAGGGCTTTCCGAGGCGCACCAAACGCTTATTCAAAACGGGCTGCGTTCACGCGTTATACTTGAAACCGACGGTAAGCTTATGAGCGGCAGAGACGTAGCGATTGCAGCCATTTTGGGTGCGGAGGAATTCGGTTTTGCAACCGCGCCGCTTATTACCATGGGCTGCATTATGATGCGCGTATGCAATCTTGATACATGCCCCTGCGGTATTGCCACGCAAAACCCCGAGCTTAGAAAGCGCTTCTGCGGCAAGCCCGAATACGTTATAAACTTTATGATGTATATTGCCGAAGAACTGCGCGAGATAATGGCAAAGCTGGGCGTTCGCACGGTTGAGGAGCTTGTGGGGCGCACCGACCTTATAAAGGTGCGCGAAAAAACCGTTACAAAGCGCGCGGCAATGGCTGATCTTTCGCAAATTCTTTACAGCGATAAGTCAGCCCCGCAGGAGGATAAGCATTTTAAAGCCGATAACGTATTTAACTTTGAGCTTGAAAAGACCGTGGACGAAGCGGTTATAATTCCCGCCTTTAAATCGGCGCTTAAAGCAGGCAAGCCGAAGGCTATCGATATTGAGGTATCGAGTACCAACCGAACGCTCGGCACTATTTTCGGCTCGGAAATTACAAAGAAATATAAAAACACCTTGCCCGATGATACCTACACAATAAACTGCAAGGGCGGCGGCGGTCAGTCCTTCGGGGCGTTTATTCCGAAAGGGCTTACAATACGCCTTATCGGCGACAGCAACGATTATTTCGGCAAGGGCTTATCGGGCGGTAAGCTTATTGTGGCACCCCCCGAAAACGCAAAATACAGGGCGGAAGAAAACATTATAATAGGCAACGTGGCGCTTTACGGCGCGACCTCGGGCGAGGCTTATATAAACGGTATTGCGGGTGAGCGTTTCTGTGTCAGAAACTCAGGCGCATACGCTGTTTGCGAGGGCACGGGCGACCACGGCTGCGAGTATATGACGGGCGGCAGAGCCGTAATTTTGGGGCCTACGGGCAAAAACTTTGCCGCGGGCATGAGCGGCGGCATTGCCTATGTGCTGGATGAAAACTACGACTTTTATTTAAGGCTTAACAAGGAGCTTGTTACAATGACGGGTGTAGAGGAAAAGCACGATATCGAGGAGCTTAAAACCATGATAGAAAAGCATGTTGCCGCCACGGGCTCGCCCAAAGGCACACGCATACTCCATGATTTTGCAAATTATCTGCCTTACTTTAAAAAGATAGTGCCGAACGATTACAGCCGTATGTTACAGGAAATAAGCCGCTTTGAGGAAAAGGGTCTGCCCTATAAGGAAGCCGAGCTTGAAGCCTTTTATTCGGTACAGAAATAAGAAAGGGGAATAAAAATGGGAAAACCAACAGGATTTTTGGATTACGAGAGAGAAAACAATAAATCGGTAAAACCGCTTGAAAGAATAAAAAATTTCAATGAATTTCATTCCCCAATGCAAAAGGCGGAGCGCCAAAAACAAGGCGCGCGCTGTATGAACTGCGGCGTGCCGTTCTGTCAGTCGGCAATGAAGCTCGGCGGAATGGTATCGGGCTGTCCGCTGCATAACCTTATCCCTGAGTGGAACGATGAAATTTATAACGGCAACTGGGAGTACGCTTTAGCGCGGCTTACCAAAACCGCAAGCTTCCCCGAGTTTACGGGCAGGGTATGCCCCGCGCTTTGCGAGGCGGCTTGCTCCTGCGGGCTTTACGGCAGCTCGGTGACCGTTAAGGAAAACGAGCTTGCAATTATTGAAGAGGGCTACAAAAACGGCTGGGTGAAGCCCCACCCGCCCGAGGTAAGAACAGGCAAGCGCGTGGCGGTGGTAGGCTCAGGCCCCTCGGGGCTTGCTTGCGCGCAGCGGCTTAACAGCCGCGGTCACAGCGTTACCGTTTATGAAAAGGATGACCGCATAGGCGGGCTTTTAATGTACGGCATACCGAATATGAAGCTTGAAAAGCAGATTGTTGACCGCCGCGTAAAGCTTATGACCGACGAGGGCATAGAGTTTAAAACGGGCGTAGACGTAGGCAAGGATATATCCGCCGACGAGCTTTTAAAGACCTATGACGCGGTGGTGCTTTGCTGCGGTGCGGGTAACCCGCGCGACCTTAAAGCCGAAAACCGCGACATTAAGGGAATTTACTTTGCGGTCGATTTTCTTAAATCAACAACAAAGGCGCTGCTTGATAATAAGCTTCAATCGGGCTTTATATCCGCAAAGGGTAAGGACGTTATAATTGTGGGCGGCGGTGATACGGGAAACGACTGCGTAGGCACCTGCATACGCCACGGCTGCAAATCGGTAACCCAGCTTGAAATGATGCCGAAATTACCCGACAGCAGGGCAGTGACTAACCCTTGGCCGCAATATCCGAGGGTATGCAAGACCGATTACGGTCAGGAGGAGGCAATAGCCGTTTTTGGGCATGATCCGCGCGTTTACTGCACCACAGTTAAAGCCTTTGTGCCGGATAACGGCGGCAATATAAAGGCTGTGGTAACGGTTGAACTTAAACCCGAAAGGGATGAAAAGACCGGCAGAACCGTTATGACCGAAATTCCGGGCAGCGAGAAAACGCTTGATTGCTCGCTTTTGCTTATAGCTGCGGGATTTTTAGGACCCAAGCCTTATATCGCAGAAGTCTTCGGGGCTGAAACCGACGGTCGCAGCAATATTGCGACTGCCGCAGGCTCTTACAAAACAAGCGTTGATAAGCTTTTCACGGCAGGGGACAGCCGCCGCGGGCAGTCGCTCGTTGTGTGGGCGATAGCCGAGGGCAGAGCCGCCGCAAAGGAAATTGACGAATATTTAATGGGATATACAAATTTGGTTTAATAAAAGCAAGACTGTATATCGACATATAAATAAAACGACATCGAAGGCCGTGAGTTAGGCTTCCGACGTCGTTTTTTATATGTGTATTTTTATCAAAGGGTATTCAAAATATCAAGCACGCATTCAAGCTCCTCGGGCTTGACCTTATCGGGAAAGCTGCCGTTTTCAACGCAATCGGTGAAATAGCGAATCTCGTTGGCGTAGGCGTCACTTGCGGGAAGACCGATGTTCCCGGCATCAAGCCCATCTCCGCCCGAAATGGGAGACCAAATTTTGCCGTTCTCCTCATAAATCTTCATTTCGCCGTTTTCCCAGGCTGCCACGGCGTGCTCAAACTGGAAGCGGAACGCCGCCTTAAACGGGTAGGGGGATGCATACCACGATGCCTCGGTGGTTATGAAAAACCCGTCGTATTGATAAACCGTATTCAGGTAGTCTTGTGTTTCCGTAGTGGATTTAAAAGCGTTTGTTTTGGCGGGTTTGCCGAAGGCGTAAACCATAAAGTCCAAATCGTGAATGTGAAGGTCAAAGGGTACCAAGCCGCTGCGGTTTTTATCGGTCATCCAGTTATCCCAGCTCCATTTCGGGCGGCAGCCGAGGCGGATCATAGAGCCGGAAAGCAGATTACCGTAGGTCTTTTCGTCATAAATCTTTTTAACTATTTCATACTCGGGCCAAAAACGCAGAACCTGCGCTATCATAAATTTAACGTTATTCTTTTTTGCCGTGCCGTAAACGCGCGCAACATCCTCTTTTTTAAGCGAAACAGGCTTTTCGCAGAGGACATTAATGCCCCTTTCCATTGCCTTTATCGAGAAATCCGCATGAAGATAGGTGGGAAGACATATATCGAGAATGTCTATTTCTTCCTTTTCAAGCATTTCGTCAAAATCGGTGTAGCGGCGCTTTTCGGGATATTTCTCCATCTGCTCGGAGCGTATATCGCAGAGGGCTGTAAGCTCGACATCCTCCATAGCCTCCCACGCCGGAATATGCGCTCCGCTTATTCCGCCAACTCCTACAAGTGCAACCTTTAACATAGTAAAAATCTCCTTTAATTAAATAATGTTTGCAGTTACAATATTATCCCAGCTTTTTGAGCGATCGTTTTCAAGCACCGGCTCTGAAAGCTCGGGAATAGTATTTGATTTATCCGCGCAATAGCTTAAAATTCTTTCGCGGCAGCTTTCAAGCCGCATTATAAGCCCGCCGAGACGTATATCCTGAACGTCGAAGCCGTGGGGCTTATTTTCAAAAAACCAAAATCTGCGGAAAGCGGTGTAAAACGCTTTAAGCTTATCTATGGCGGCGGTATAATCGTTTTCGGCTATGTCTTTAAGCGTCTTATTATCTCCTGCCAAATATGCCGCGCGGGTTTTAATGCCAAGCTCGGCTTTTACCGACAGAACGTCCGCCAACGCCGCAGCCGAGTCAAACATCGGCTTGTATTCGTCCGTCGCCTGTACCGCCGAAAGCTTTTTGTAAAGCTCTTTGTAGTAATCGTTAACGCCCTCGGTAACGCGGCTGTCATAAATGCCCATAAACGGGTCGGAGTAAAGCAGATATTTGGAGGCGTTATAATTTAGCCTTTCGGTAGGATTATCCAGCTTATCAAGCAGCATAAAATCATCAAATTCCATGCCCGTAACCGTTTTAAGCCGTGTTTTTGCGTCCGACATATTTTCATTTCCCTTTAAAAGCTCCGCCGAATAGCAAAGCGCGGGCAAAACCGCGAAACGCGAGCATTCGCCGCCGTTATCGCCCCACATGGTTATGAATATATCATTAATACCCTCCTCGCGGCATGCACCGATTGCGGGCAGGGTGGTATCAAAGCTGAATTGATTGTCCGGTGCGAAGCCTTTCCATGTCCATGCGCCGCCTGCAAATATCACAGGTCTGCCGAGCGCCTTGTTTTTCCTTATCATTTCCTTATAATGACCGAAATCCGTGCTGTAATAATCCCAGTAAACAGGGGATATGTTTTTCGGCATATCGGCTTTTTTGCTTATTTCTTCTGAGTCTGTATCGCCGTAATAATCCGATGAGGCATTTGCAAGGCGGAAGAACATATCGCTCCACATCATAGGCTCAAAGCCGTATTTATCGGCAATGCCGCATACCTTGTGCAGGTGGCGGTTCAGAATTTCAAAGCGGTCTGTATCCCCGTGCTTATCGCGGTATTTGCCGAGTCCTACCATGTGTGCTTCGTCCATGCCTATATGTATTTTGCGCGAGGTGAAGCATTCCGAAAGGGAAGAGAACATTTTGTCGATAAGCTGATAGGTTTTCTCATCTTCAGCCAGCAGAATGTCCGCCGTATCGTTAATGCCGCCGTAAACGCTCTCCCATTTGAAGATTGCGTTAAGATGAGCCAGCGTCTGGATGCAGGGGATAAGCTCAATACCGTTTTTACGGCAAAAAGCGTCTGCCTCTTTAAGCTCTGCCTTTGAGTATCTTCCGCGCTGATGCCCGAAATACGGCTCGCCGTCAACCTCATATGTATCCTCGGTGTAAAGCATTAACGTATCGTAGCCCAGTGTCGATATTACCTTTACAAACCTTTTAAGGGCGGTAAGGTTCATAACCGCGTTTCTTGAGCAATCTACCATTAAGCCTTTCATTTTGCTTCACCGTAAACCCTTTCAATTATGTTTTCAAGATATTCCTTTGCGTAAAGTATATCCTTATTCTGCTCTTCGCCTTCAATTTCACGCTCTATTGTAACGTAAGAATCGTAGCCTATTTCATGCAGCCTTTCAAACAGACGGTTGAAATCGACTTTGCCTTCTCCTATGCGAGTCTCTTCGCCGAGGTCGTGACCGTTTGTGGGATATTTTCCGTCCTTTGCATGAATATTGCGGACATATTTTCCGAAAACATCAAGTGCGTCAACCGGGTTTGCTCTGCCGTAAAGAATAACGTTTGCGGTATCGAGATTAACGCCGAGATTATCCGTTCCCACCTTTTCAAAGCAGCGAAGCATGGTGACGGGCGTTTCCTGACCGGTTTCAAACAAAAGGTATTGACCGTTCTGCTTTAAATGCTCCGCCACCTGCCTTACCGCAACGCAGAAAGGCGCAAACTGCGGGTCGTTCGGGTTTTCGGGTATAAAGCCCATATGGGTCACAACGTCGGTAATACCGAGCTTTTTCGCAAAATCCGCGCCGTCGCAGAGGTTTTTAATGCGCGCGGCCCTGTATTCAGGCGGAACAAGGCCTAAGGTTATCTGACCGTCGTAAAAATCCCACACGGTAGGTCCTTCCCAGCCGCACCAAAATGCCGAAACGGTAACGCCCTTTTCTTTAATGAGGCGATTCATTATTTCGGCGTTTTCATCCGTCCAAACCTCGGGCTTCCAGGAAATAAGCTGGCAGCTGTCAAAGCCGTTCGCAAGCAGCTCATCAAGCTTTTTTGACATTTCGTTTATATCGTTCAAATGAACGCAGGTTCCGATCTTCATAAAAACTCCTCCTGAAAAATATTGATTTTTCTCTGTCCCTATGGTAACATACATATAGTGTAAATGATAGGATTATTTTGATTTTTTTCAGTATTTTTTTGACTTGGAGGTCGTTGCCTTGAAGCTGAATTATCAAAAGGAGCTGACTCCCGTGCTGTACGGCGACAGCGCGGTAAAAATTCATGACACCTACTCGGTGACTGAGGGGGGGCTTTGCTTTTCGCTGCACTGGCATGAGCGAATGGAGATACTTCTGATAACCGAGGGCGAGCTGGAGCTTTTGCTCGGTGACCGAACGGCGCATGCCTCTGCAGGCTCCGTGGCGGTTTTTATACCCGGGCAGCCCCACCGCGGCATCGCGGGCAGGGGAGGGGTCACCTACCGCACGGTCATGTTTGATATTCAGACCTTTTACAATTCTACCCCCGCCGCGCAAAAGTATTTATTGCCGATAGCCGAGCAGAGAATATCGTTTGCTCCCGTTACATATAACAAGGAGATATTTGAAACCGCAAAATATATTGTAGATGAGCAGCTTTCGCGCTCTGACGCGTCTCCGCTTACGGTGATAGGCGGAATTTACCGCCTTTTGGGGCTGCTTTACAGATATTGTCTTTCGGAAAAGAGCGTGCATGCACCGTCCGATGAAAAGCTGCGCAATGTTACGGAATATATCGAAAATCATTTCCGCGAGAATATTTCCTCAAAGGAATTGAGCCGCCGCTTCGGCTATGACGAGGCGTACTTTTGCCGTCGGTTTAAATCGGTCACCGGACTCAGTCCCATGATATATATACAGATATTAAGACTTGAATACGCCAGAAGGGCGATAAAAAACGAAAAGGGGGTCAAGATCTCGGAAATTTCCTCAAGCTGCGGCTTTTCCGATCCCGGCTATTTTGCCAGATGCTTTAAAAAGCATTACGGAATGACCCCGACGGAATACAGCACACTTTTTCAAATATAAACAGATATAAGGATTGTGTAAAATGAGAGCGCATGATACGGTCAATAAGCTTTACAAATTGGGACGGGCACTGTAACAAATTGCGTTTACCCCAGGCGTTATGTTTATTTTCACTGCACTGCATTGTTGACACTGCGCCGAGGCAATAGGCGGCGAAGGACCACACCGACCTCGAGCATATCCCCGCCAAGGCGGCGACTGAGGACAGCGATGGCAATATCGAGTATTGGTACTGCGAAAGTTGCGGAAAGTATTACAGTGACAAAGACGGCGCCAAGGAAATCACCAAAGACGACACCGTAACGGCGAAGCTGCCGAAGAATGAAAATCGACCGCAGACAGGGGACAGCAGCAATCTTATATTATGGATTGCATTGCTCTTTGTCGGCGTAGGAGCCTTGGGCAGTGCGATCGCTTACAAAAAGCGAAAAAAGAAATAATTTTCGGAATCAAAAGGCAAAGGAAAAGCGCCGCAGCTTGAGCGGCGCTTTTTTGTACATATAGATTATGAAGAAAGCAACAAATTTATTTTTTTTCCGCCTGTGCCATGGCGGCGATGTCCCCGACTCCGTTTAAAACAATGCTCGGGCGGTAGGCATAGGTCTTAAGCGTATCGCGGGTGGAAACGCCCGAAAGTACCAAAACCGTGGACATACCGCTTTCCATACCGGAGATTATGTCGGTATCCATGCGGTCTCCAACCATTACCGCCTCGGCGGAGTGGCAGTTAAGCAGACGAAGACCCGTGCGCATCATAAGCGGGTTTGGCTTTCCGCAGAAATATGCCTGCTTGCCGGTCGCCATTTCAATAGGGGCGATAAGCGCACGGCAGGCGGGAGCAATGCCGTCCTCAATGGGGCCGGATACATCGGAATTTGCTCCGATAAGCTTGGCGCCCGCCATAACAAGGTTGGTGGCTTTTGTCAGAGTGTCAAGCGAATATGAGCGACCCTCGCCGACCACAACATAATCGGGATTAACATCATTCATGGTGATTCCCGCGTTATAAAGGGCGTTGAGCAGTCCGGCCTCGCCGATTGCGAAAACAGAGCAGCCGGGCGCCTGCTCCTTCAAAAATGCCGCCGTTGCCAAAGCGCTTGTATAAAAATGCTCCTCAGATACATCGAGCCCCATTCGCTTAAGCTTTTGATTAAGCTCACGGGGCGTATAGCCGCTGTTGTTTGTCAGAAACAGATACTCTTTATTCTCATCATGCAGCCACTTAATGAATTCCGCCACTCCCGGCAGGATTCGGTTGCCGTGGTAGATTACACCGTCCATATCGCAAATAAAGCCTTTTTTCTTGTTAAAATCAATTTTACCGGCTGTAATATTCATAATCCTTATTCCTCTCCCCGAATTTGATAAATTCATTATATCATCATTGAGTTGAAATTTCCATCAAAAAATGCAAATTTTATGTTAATTCGAGGTTAAATCCCGCTTTTTGTATTCGGCAGCAGCCTGCTAATATTCTTACAGATAAAAAAGACCTTTGAGTAGGGAGAAAAGAATTTCTTCTGACTCAAAGGGAAGTTGATAAGTATTGCTTATATTTCCGTTTGTCGGCAGAATGCGGTTTATGCCGAAATTTTTGAATAACGTTCCGAATCTATAATTTCCGTCATGACAGAGTAAGGGGAAAGGTCTCCGCCTGCCACCATGGAAAACAGGCGGGGCGTGCAGCCGGAAACCAGGGCAGCGCCCTGCTCGTTCTTTGTCACGGGCTGATTACGGTTACGGCTCGCAACATTCCAGAAGACGATCTGAGGTAATTTATACCCATGCTCCGCAAATCTTTCACACAATTTACGCGTTGTATCATGGATTTAATTAATATAGGAGATGAAATAGACAGCGAAGTAAAAAGAAAAAATCTAGATTTGATTTGTGAAGCTATAAGTCATAATTTGAATTTCGAGAAAACAGTTGTAAACCAAATTATAAGTGATTTATCTTTATCGAAAATAGATGATTATTTAAAGTCTCCACATGGTTTCAAAAATATTGATATTTGGCCGTTGAGATTCAATCGCCGCCTTTCTTTTACGAGAAAGCCGATAGCATCTGTAGATAATAATCTGATATAAACTCCTTGTTTTCCATACTCTCTCCAAAACGGCAAATACGTTATTTGTCGCTTTGGAGAAAGGGCTATCCTACCGGAATAGCCTTTCTCTTTTATTTGCATGATCAGAATCTACCTCCGCCGCCTCCGTGCGTTCTGCCGGAGGAGGAAGTGTGTGTGCGGGAGCCACCGGAGGTTGACTCTTTCGGCTTCGCATGACGGTCTATGTGCTTGTAAAGGAAAAAGTCACGGGACTGTGTTACTTTCATACTGCCGGTTTTCACGTAATCTGCAGCTTCCGCCTGTCGGCGTACCGTTTTTAGCTTGCCTTTCATTCTTCCGGTTATAATAAGCGCAACAACCAAACCTATCCCTAATGATACGAGAAGACTTCTTATGTAATTAAAATCTTCTTTTGGAAGATCATCTACATCAAATGGGTCACCGCTTCGAGCCCTATTGATGAATTCATCGCAGAGGTCGGCATAGGTTACAAAAGCGTCGTAATAATCCCCATCGCCTAAATCATCCACAAACTGCTCCGCCATATATTCACGACCGGCATCGGTAACGGCTGTAATTCCGTAACCCGAAGTTGAGATATACCAATCGGAATTTTCCATGCTTATGAGCAGTAAAACACCGTCCTCGGCATAGCAGTTAAAGTCATAAAAATCATCGGCATAATCTCTCGGTGTTTTGCCGTCCAAATCATTTACAGTGACGATCACAATATCCGTTTGCTGATTGCTGCTTATGTTCGCAAGCTTTGACAGCAAGGCGCTTTCCTCGCTATCAGTAAGAAGATCTGCATTATCAACGAGCAGGGGCATATTACCCTGTGCGAAGGCAGGTACAGACAGGCTCAGACACAGGAGAACAGCAAACAAAATTCCAAATAATCTTTTCTTCATTGACTGCACCTCCTTATAGCAACCACAGCAAATAGGAAACTGCGAAAACGGCAGCCCCTATTAAGCCGGTTAAGCCGAACAGCCACTTCTTATAGGCACCCTTATCAAGCGGAAGATCCCCGATAAACTTGCCGGTTTGCCCGTTCATCGCGAAGGTGTATCTTTGTCCGTTCCATGTGGTATTCAGCAGCCAAACCGGATACAAAGCATATTTCGCTTTTCCGTTTTGCAGGCGGATACTTGTTGATTCCGGTATAACGGTGGAATAGCCTTGTACAGTAGAGGCAAAGGCGTTTTCTGTACTCTTTTTGATACGCTCGTTTGCCCGTTCAATGCTTTGCTCGGAATCAACATCATATTTGTCCGCCAGAAAACCTGCCAGATATGCCGTTTGGAAATCCACAGCACCGGTAAAGTCATATGGCTCAATGGATTCCATGAGTGCGTCATCCATTTTGGTTGAGCCATCCACCGGCACACGCTCAAAGCCTATTTTGCCGCCACGACTAATCGCATAAAAGCTGGTTTCTGTATAGTTGTAGTTGCTGTCGCTCCACGCACGGACTTTTGTTGCTTTGTAACGGATATTCGCGTCGGCATCTGCGTTGAACAGCCAAACCGGAACATAAATACCCTTAATTTCATCAATGTGATTCTGATCCTTAAACACCTTCGGTAACAGCAGCTTACCGCCATAATGCTTTTTTAATGCTGCTTTTGCCGCTTTTTTATCCACCCGAAAAGGAATGACATAAAAGAATACACAAGACAGTAATCCCATTCAGCAAGCAGTTTCCTGTCCGTTGTAGCTAAATCATTGTATCCTGCAAGAACCGCCCTGTCCGCACAAACCGGGCATACTGTTCCTTTTACACGAGCATTGATAACGGACTTCCACTCATTGCCACAGGTCTTACACTTCCACCAAACATTGTGTCTTGATTTTGCGTTTACCTCATCAG
>OLSX01002853.1_pt1 | contig 14683 bp, 10 predicted proteins | sample 1673141 | NCBI WGS metagenome assembly OLSX01 (sample SAMEA3136759, study PRJEB25190) | human gut metagenome | biome: human gut; feature: human-associated habitat; material: faeces | place: Austria | collected 2013
GCGGAAAATATCCGCCTGCCTATATTGACTATTAAATATTTGATATGATGAAGAATAGACTAAAAGGTTTCGCTTTTATGTTGACGACAGTTGTTTCGTCGCTGGCTGCGCAGAATGTGGTTGTTAACGGACCCGATGGTAAGTTGCAGGTCACGGTTTCGTGTCCGGAAGAAGGCAAGGCATCCTACTCTCTTGTTTATAACGGAAAGCAGATGCTCGAATCTTCCCCGTTGGGGTTGGAAACGAATTTAGGTAGTTTTGCCAAAGGAATGAAGTTGACCGGACATCAGGAGAAGCAGATTGATACCGTTTATACTCAGTCGCGCATAAAAGCTTCCCGCATACACTATTGTGCTAATGAATTGGTTTGTTATTTCGTTAATGATAAAGGCCAGAAAGTGAATGTAACGTTTCGGGTGAGCAACAATGATGTAGCTTTCCGGTACACATTGCCTCGTCAGGGAGAGACAGGAAGTGTTGTAGTGAATAGCGAAGAAACGGGATTCCGTTTTCCTGCCGGAACTACCACCTTTCTTTGTCCGCAGAGTGATCCTATGATTGGCTGGAAACGGACGAAACCTAGTTACGAAGAAGAGTACAAGGCAGATATCCCGATGGATGTGCGTTCACAATATGGACATGGATATACGTTCCCTTGTTTGTTTAAAATCGGGGAAAATGGTTGGGTGCTTGTCAGTGAGACGGGAGTGGACAGCCGCTATTGCGGTTCACGTCTGAGCGATGTCACAGAGGGAAGTCTTTATACAGTTACCTTTCCTATGCCTGAAGAGAACAATGGTAATGGAACGGTAGAACCGGCTTTCTCTTTACCCGGTTCTACTCCTTGGCGTACTATTACTGTGGGGGAAACATTGAAGCCTATTGTGGAAACGACTGTCCCGTGGGATGTAGTCGAACCGCTGTATGAAACGGAACACCAATATCGTATGGGACGGGGAACATGGAGTTGGATAATCTGGCAGGATGGTAGTATTAACTATGATGATCAGGTGCGCTATATCGATCTGGCTGCAACTATGGGTTACGAATATGTACTGATAGATAATTGGTGGAATACGAATATCGGTTATGAGCGTATGGGGCAACTTATTAAATATGCACAGAGTAAGAAGGTGGATATGTTTTTGTGGTATAGTTCCAGCGGCTATTGGAATGATATCGAACAAGGGCCTACGAATTTGATGGATAACCCTATTGCCCGTAAGCGCGAAATGAAATGGTTGCAAAGTCAAGGAGTAAAAGGTATTAAGGTCGATTTCTTCGGCGGTGACAAGCAGGAGACAATGCGTTTGTACGAAGCTATATTGAGTGATGCCGATGATCATGGGCTGATGGTTATCTTCCACGGTTGTACTTTGCCGCGTGGCTGGGAACGGATGTATCCCAATTATGTAGGCAGTGAAGCGGTGCTGGCTTCGGAGAATATGATTTTCAATCAGCATTTCTGTGATGAAGAGGCTTTCAATGCTTGTTTACACCCCTTTATACGTAATTCGGTCGGTTCTATGGAATTTGGCGGCTGTTTCTTCAACAGGCGATTGAATAAGGGAAATAACGGGGGAACAACACGCCGGACTACAGATGTATTTCAGTTAGCGACTGCTGTTTTATTCCAAAATCCGGTTCAGAACTTTGCTTTGACTCCTAATAATCTGACAGATGTTTCTCTGGTCTGCATTGACTTTATGAAAGAAGTTCCTACTGAGTGGGATGAGAGTCGTTTTGTTGATGGTTATCCCGGGAAATATGTAGTGCTGGCCCGTCGTCATGGTGATAGTTGGTATCTGGCTGCTGTGAACGCTACTAAAGAACCCTTGAAACTGAAACTGGATTTACCGATGTTTGCCGGAAAATCAGTTTCTTTCTATAGTGATGACAAACAATTGCAACCACAGTTACGGCAGTATAATGTAAAATCTGATGGCAAGTTTCAGTTGACCATTCAACCGCAAGGAGGCGTTGTTTTAAAGAATAACTGATCGTGAGCATATTTTAATAGGTAGTAAGACTAGGTAATGAAAGGTAAAATGTTTTTGGGCGCTTTCGGTTTTTTATATATGGGGATAGTAGGTGGATGTTCTCAGCCTGTCCCTGATCTGTGCTATCAGATTGAAGTGGATAAACCGCTACAGACAATGGACTATTTCGGTGCTTCTGATGCCTGGAGTATGCAGTTCATTGGTTTATGGCCGCAGGAAAAACAAAATCAGATCGCTGACTGGCTGTTCAGCATGGAGAATGATGAGAATGGTAAACCGAAAGGGATTGGTTTGTCTCTCTGGCGTTTCAACGTTGGAGCAGGTAGTATGGAACAAGGTGAAGCAAGCCAGATTGCTTCACCTTGGATGCGTACCGAATGTTTTCTGCAAGCGGACGGAACGTACGACTGGAATAAGCAACAGGGACAGCGTAACTTCTTGAAACTGGCAAAGGAACGGGGTGTTACCAAGTTTCTTGCTTTCCTTAATTCTCCTCCTGTGTATTATACTCAAAACGGTTTGGCTACTAATACCGGTCGTGGAGGGACGGCAAACTTGAAACCGGACTGTTACGAGAAGTATGCACGTTTTCTGGCAGATGTAGTAGAAGGAGTAGAGAGGCAGGATGGAATTAAGTTTGACTATATATGCCCTTTCAATGAACCGGACGGGCATTGGAACTGGGTAGGACCGAAGCAAGAAGGTTCTCCGGCAACCAATCGGGAAGTTGCCCGGACCGTTCGTTTGCTGAGCAAAGAGTTTGTGAACCGGAAAATGGATACGCAGATTATGGTGAATGAATCTTCGGATTATCGTTGTATGCTCCGTACCCATCAAACGGATTGGCAGCGTGGCTATCAGATTCAGTCTTTCTTTTGTCCGGATAGTGTGGATACTTATTTGGGGGATATACCCAATGTTCCCCGATTAATGCTTGGACATAGCTACTGGACAACGACTCCTCTGAGTGAATTGCGTGCCAAGCGCTGCGAACTGCGTGAAGCCTTGGATAAATACAACGTCGGCTTCTGGCAGTCAGAAACCTGCATCATGGGGAATGATGAAGAGATAGGCGGTGGTCACGGCTTCGACCGTACGATGAAGACAGCGCTTTACGTCGCTCGTATCATCCATCATGACATCGTGTATGCGGGAGCGAAGAGCTGGCAGTGGTGGCGTGCCATTGGCGGCGATTATAAAGACGGATTGATTCGGGAATATACCGATGAAGATCTCAGAGATGGACGTGTGGAAGATTCCAAACTTATGTGGGCATTGGGTAATTACAGTCGCTTTATCCGTCCGGGAGCTGTCCGCCTGACTGTTTCTGCTTTCGATAAAATGAAGAATTTAATTCCCGGTGGTGATACGGATCAACAGGGGTTGATGTGCTCTGCTTATAAAAATGCGGATGGTTCGTACGTTATTGTTCTCATTAACTATGCACAGGCGGAGAAAGAATTTGCCATCGACAAAATTGACGGTAACAGAGTTCAATGGCAAGTTTATCGGACTTCTGATATAGAAGGAGAAGACTTAATGCCCGTTGAAAAGGTAAAGAGTGGAAAAACGGTCAGGATTCCGGCACGTTCGATTATAACATTATTGAGTAAACCGCTTTCATAGAAGAGAATTATTTGTTTATTCCTTTGAATAAAAACTGTTTTATACTTTGATTCTTTTTCCCCTGTTTATCAGACCGTACAGTTCTTACTAGAAGTTTATTCGACTATGATCTGTTTATCGTCATACTGAAAGTGTGCAATGTTTAAATCATTCAGTACATTCAGCAAAGTCTTTATCGGGACGTTCCGGCTAAAGCGGAAATGAACTCGTTTGTGTAGCAGGTCCGCCGAATGACAGATGATGCTGATATTATACCAAGTGCCTATATTTTGCAGTACTGTTAGCATCTCGGTATTATCATAATAAAACTCGTCTTTGAGCCACCCTTCATTTTCTGTTTGGGTGGCTTTTGATAACAGAATATCACCGTTTGCCGTTAATGTAGCGCATTGTCCGGGCAATATTCTCTTTTCGGGTAGAGATTTTACTTTGCCTACACTCACATGTCCTTGGTATAGTGTGACGACAGGAGGATTGCCGGGATAAGCGTTTACATCGAATACAGTACCCAGCACCTGTGTTTGCATCTTCCCGGCGGAGACGATAAAGGGATGGTGGTTGTCCTTAGTAACTTCGAAACGTGCTTCTCCGGTAAGACTTACGATACGTTTCTTTTTGGAAGCAAATTCTTTCGGGTATTCCAGACGACTGTTTGCGTTTAGCAGTACTTTGCTTCCGTCCTCCAAAGTGACTTTGGTCGTTGTAGCTGGTGGGGTAGAGATGATGATGATGCCGTTTTCTTCCGTGGTTGTAATCTGTTCCGGTGCATGGAGGGCACTAAAGATTTCGATAAACTGTCTGTTATACGTTTTCTGCCAGGGCGACCAGAGCAATATGGATAAAGCGAGCATTGCTGCTATGCCGCCGGACAACCAGATGCGGAGATGCAGTTTCCGTTTTTTCTGTTCTTGTCGTTGCACGAATATACTCCATTCTTTCTGGGTTTCTTCCGGCAGGGGCATATCACCCAATGCTTCACCGAAGGCGTTTTGCAAGCGGTGTATCTCAGCATCTTCAGAGAATGGACAACGGTCATCTGCTACCGGTCCATAACTGGAATCTTCCGCTTTCATCGTACATTTTTCTTTCTCTTTCATAACCTGTCCTCCTTCTTAATCTTTCATGGCTTCGCGTAGTGTACGCAAAGCTTTAGATATATGTTTTTTTACTGTGTCGGGACTGATACCAAGCTGCCGGGCGACTTCCCGGTAGGTAAGATGTTCGTAGTAGCACAAACGAAGTACCGTGCAAGTTGGTTCAGGCAGACTTCGGGCAATCGCTTCCGCTTTTTGTAGCAGCGCTTCGTGTTCCTGATAGTTATTTTCTACATCAGCCAGTGTTGCTTCGTAGAGAGCTTTTACATTTTCCTGCTCTACTTGGAGATGCTTCAAGCGGTTGAGGCAGTTGTTGCGGACGGCTGTGTATATCCATCCGCCCCGGTCATTCTTGTTCAGTTGCTCGAAATGTTTCCAAGCTTGTTCCATTACTTCGCTCACTATATCACGTGCTTCTTCTCTATCCCCCATCAATTGTGTGGCATATCGTACCATTCGCGGATACATTTCCGTAAACATCTGCCCGAAGGCTTCTCGCTTTGTTTGGCTTTTATGGAACAGGAACATTCTTTTAAGGATTCTGTGGCTGTAAAAGTAGCTTTTCTCTTTCAAACTACCAGTTTACAGACGCGATTTTTCGCTTGCTCCGGCTCCGGTTCCTTTATATTTGCTCTTCGTGGCGTTGAACTGATAACTCAGCCGGATGCCGAAACGCTGCTGATCGGTATATTCACGACTGGAACTGAAGGTATGGTCGCCATAAATGGTGAAATATCGGTGGGCGGTGCGGAAGAGGTCTTTCGCGGTTACCGATATTTTCAGTGACTGGTCTTTCAGGAACGATTTGGTCAGTTGGGCATCCACTCTTCCTTCGGTTTTCCAGATGGCGTAACTTTGTTTGGCACCGGGTGACAGTACTCCTGTGATGTTAAGGAACCAGCCTTTTGGGAAACTGAAACTGTTGTCAAGACTGAAATAGAATCGTGGTTCATTCCAGTTTTGAGTGATGCCTATACAGGCTGCATGCGAGTCGTACCAATTGACGCTGGTGGTGAACTGAGGTTGCCAGATGCCAATCTTTGGTGAAAGGACGATGCTGGTTCCGTATCGGTTGGTATGCGGAATGCTTGCCATGCCGAACAGCAATACGCCGGGATGATTGATGTCGTCATACGGGCGGGTGTAGCTGGTGTACATGTTCCAGCAATGGTCGTAGCTGAGACTGAAGTTGATCCATTTCCATCCGGCATCAAAGAAAGTCGCACGATGTATCTGAGGGACGAGAAACGGGTCTCCGCTCTGGTAGGAGTACTTGTTCTGATAGGTGACGGCGCTAGTGAGCATGTCATAGCTGGGACTGTATTTCAGAGTGCGGTGAGAAAGGGCGAAGAACCAGTTGCCGGAAGTGTATCTGACGCTGACTATCGGTATCCAGTCGTGATAGGTGGGGCTTTGACCGTTTTGGTGAATCCCTTTCTCGTAGTAATCTGTTTGTTGAAATTCATAGCGCAGTCCGGCTAAGATATTGAATTTTCCCAATGGCAGGCTGTAGTCGATGAAGCCGGAGAACATCGTTTGTTTGATGCGGTCGTCAGCATCGGCGGAGAAGCCGCTTTGGAGGAAAATGTCGTGGCGGTTGGTGAATGTCTCTTCTGTGCCGAAACTGATTTTGCCTTTCCAGAGTGGGGCGGTGATCAGCAGTTTGGCGGCATAGAGGTGGTTGCGTACGCGGTTGCTCGAAGTGGCGTCTTCGATTCCGTTGTTTTCGGCATATTGACGGATGCGGTCCCGACCGTACAGGTAGTCGGTGTTGAAGTCGATATTCCATTTGCCGAATGTACCGTTGTAGTATCCGTTGGCTGCCTGCCACCAGCCGGTATGGGCATCTGTTTGGCGGAGAGCGTGCAGATGGTCTACTTCTTTGCCGTCTTGCAGAATGCGAGTTATCCCTTCATTGGTAGTATGTGCATTGCCTATGTTCGTGCCGGGCATATAGCGCATGCCGAATGACTGATCTTCGTCGATTTCGTAGTTGAATCCCAGTTCACCGTTGAAGGTACGATAGGTTTGTTTGCTCTTATCCTCTGTCGATTGGTTCCAGTTGGATGAAGCATAAATATCTTGGCTGGAGGTGCCTGTTCTGTAATTGTTGATTTCCGCAAAGTCGCCTTTTACGAAAATATCCAGTCCGCCGGTGCGGTAGTTCAGGGATATTCCTTCGTTGCCGATCGGTTCGTAGCCTTGCGAGTAGTCAGTGTAGAAACTGCCGCTCATTCCCTGTCCGCGTTTGCGGATGGTGCGCAGACGGATGACGGCGCCTACCGAGGAGCCATATTGTACGCCCGGTGTGGTGATGATTTCTGCCGATAGTATTTCATTTGCTTGCAGGCGGTCCAGTTCGGTCTTGTCTCTGACTTTGCGACCGTTGATATAGATTTCGGGGGTGCCTCTGCCCAGTACGGTATATTCTCCGTCCGAGCCGGTGACAAAAGGGAGGTGGGAGATCATTTCTTTGGCCGATCCCATCAGTGAAAGGGGTGTTCCGGCTATGTTGGCCTTCAACGTTCCGTCTTTCCGCTCTATCAGCGGGCGGGAAGCGGTGACGACTATTTCTTTCAGTAGCTCTGTGTCGGGTTGCAGGTGGATGGTATTTTGTTGGCGGCAGGGGATTATTTGAGGACAGTATCCTATGTAAGTCGCTTTCAGCAAACAGTCTTCTCCCGCTATCGGGGGCAGATGGAAGGAGCCGTCTTCTTCGGTCACGCTTCCGGCAAGGAAACTGGAATCAGCGGCAAGGGCGAGGATGTTGACAAAAGGTAGGGGCATCCCTTTTTCGTCATATACTTTGCCTTCTACGGCGATGGCTTTGTCCGATTTCTTACGCTGTACGACGAAATACTCTTCCCGTTCGATACAGACAAAAGGTTTGCCGGTTAATACAAGGTCAATGGCTTCACATTCTGTCTTTTCGTGGATGCTGACGGTTACCCGATAACTTTCTGTTCCGTTGTAGGTGAAGAGAATATTCTTTCCGCCTGCTTTTTCTATTTGCTTCAGTGCTTCGGGCAGACCTTCTTTTTTCAGTTCCAGTGAGAACTTCTTTGCAGAGGTCTGTGCCTGCAAAAGGGGAAGGGCAAAAAATAAACCGTATCCGATCAGTAACCAGCCGATTGCTGTCCAAGTAAAACCAAACTGTCGCATTATACTTCTGTTTTAATGATTTTACTTATACTACAACAAAGGCGTCCGATCGGGTACGGTTTATCTGTTTTCTTTTTCTATTTATTTCAGCTTCTTTTGATATTCTCCTGAATTAAGTATTTCCAAAGCTTTCTGAACACTTTCATTCGTGGCATTCATCACCCGGAAGTACTCGTTCATATCCCAGAGGTCACGGGCTATCAGTGCTTTGAGTTGCGTTTTGATAAGCGGCAATGATTTTTGATATTGCTCTTCGTTAAACTTCACACCTTCCTTCTCGCCCATTTCACGGAGAGTAGCCAGCATATCGTCGTCAATGATGAACTTCTCGTTGAAGTGCTCGAATTTTTTATATTTGTCAGTCAATTCTTTCCGGTGATCCTCTATGAATTTCATCGTGAATTTGATAATGACTCCTTTTCCGACCAGATTCCGGTGATAATCTGTGTAGAGAGTTGTGTCGATTGGAACGAAGTAGTCCGGCATGATGCCGCCTCCACCATAGACGGTACGTTTCAGTTTCTTGGTCTGCACTTTCAGAGAGTCGGGGAAGTGAATACTGTCGGCATTCATCAGTTCTCCGTGATTAAAGCGTTCTATCAGGTCCTTATTGTAATCAGTCGAACTGTCATAAGGCTTTTGGATGCAACGACCGGCAGGAGTATAGTATCGTGCAATGGTCAGTCGGATCATAGAACCATCCGGAAGGTCGATAGGACGTTGTACCAGTCCTTTGCCGAAAGAACGGCGGCCTACGATGATACCTCTGTCCCAGTCTTGTACTGCACCGCTTACAATCTCGCTGGCAGAAGCAGTGTATTCGTCTACCAGTACGATGAGGCGACCGGTACGGAAATCTCCGTTTCCTTTGGCGAAGAATTCGCTGCGCTGTGCAGTTCTGCCTTCGGTGTAAACAATCAGTTCCTTTTGCCCTAAAAATTCATTGGCAAGGTCGATGGCGGCATTCAGATATCCTCCGCCGTTGCCTTGCAGATCGAGAATCAGGTCTTTCATACCTTGCTTCTGAAGAGCCGTCATCGCTTTCTTGAATTCTTCGGCAGTGGTGGCTCCGAAACGGTTGATACGAATATATCCGGTCTTTGGCTGAATCATGTAAGAAGCATCGAGACTGAGAATAGGAATCTTATCTCTTTTCACAGTGAATACTAACGGTTCCTGTACGCCACGACGGACAATTGTCAGATTAACTTTTGAGCCTTTCGGTCCACGCAGGCGTTTCATGATATCTTCCGTGCTCATCTTTACTCCTGCGATGGCGGAGTCGTTAACAGCTATGATACGGTCTCCGGCAAGGATACCTACTTTCTCGGAAGGTCCGTTGCTGACAGGTTGTACGACGAGTAGGGTATCTTCAATCATCTGGAACTGTACACCGATACCTTCGAAGTTGCCTTGAAGCGGTTCGTTCATTTTCTTCACTTCTTCGGCATCCGAGTAGGTGGAGTGAGGGTCAAGCTGTGCCAGCATTTTGATGATGGCTTCTTCTACGAGTTTATCTTCATCTACTTTGTCTACATAAAAGTTGGAAATGGCAAATTCTGCCATCTGTAGTTTTCGCATGGCGGAAGAACCGAAGTTCTGGGCTTGTACACTAATAGCACACAGGCAAATACACAGTATCGTTAGCTTTTTTATCATCTTCTGTATTATTGGGTTAAGTTTGCCTGCTGTTCTCTTTGGGGCAAGTGCTTAACTTGATTATTATTCGCTGATTATCATTCCTTCGGGGATAAACTGGCTGATATCTTTGCCGAACTGTAGAAGTTCGCGGACAGTAGTCGAACTGATACATGTCAGTTCGGGTTCGGTAAAGAGCAAGATGGTTTCGATACCTGCCAGTTTGCGGTTGATATCGGCAATGGTCTCTTCATACTCGAAATCTTTCACGGTACGGATACCGCGAACAATAAACTGCGCGTCTACCTGCCGGGCAAAATCAATCGTCAGGCAATCATAGGAGTAGACCTTGATTCGTGGCTCGTTCCGGTAGAATTTCTGTATCATCTCCACGCGCTTCTCAATAGGGAAGTAGGTGTTTTTATTCTCGTTGATACCAATTCCAATAATGACTTCATCCATAAAAGTCAGTGCGCGGGTCACTACCGATGAATGGCCGATAGTGAAAGGATCGAATGTTCCCGGAAAGATTGCTCTTCTCATGATGCCAGATCTTCTTCTATAACCAGATTGTTAATAATAAAGTTTTGCCGTTCCATGGTATTTTTACCCATATAGAATTCCAATAACTCCTTTACGAGGTCCGTTTTGCGTAAAGTAACTTGTTCCAGACGCATATCTTTACCGATGAAATGCCGGAATTCATCAGGCGAGATCTCTCCCAGACCTTTAAAACGCGTAATCTCAGGGTTGGGGCCCAGTTCAACAATGGCTTTTTGCCGTTCCTCTTCCGTGTAGCAGTAAATTGTCTTTTTCTTGTTGCGCACGCGGAACAACGGAGTTTGCAGGATATAGACGTGCCCTTTCTTTATCAGATCGGGGAAGAATTGCAGGAAGAATGTGATGAGCAACAACCGGATGTGCATACCGTCCACATCAGCATCGGTAGCGGCAATCACCTTGTTGTAACGCAATCCTTCAATGCCGTCTTCTATATTCAGGGCAGCTTGTAGCAGATTGAATTCTTCGTTTTCGTATACCACTTTCTTTGTCAGCCCGAATGAGTTCAACGGTTTACCACGAAGACTGAATACAGCCTGCGTATTTACGTCACGGCTCTTTGTGATGGAACCGCTGGCAGAATCACCCTCAGTGATAAAGATGCAGGACTCGGATTCTTGTTCCTTTCCTTTGCCGTCATTGAGGTGGTAACGGCAATCGCGCAGCTTACGATTATGCAGGTTGGCCTTCTTTGCGCGCTCACGTGCCAGTTTGGTAACACCGGCAATGGCTTTACGTTCCTTTTCGGAGTCTTGTATCTTTTGCAGCATGACTTCCGCAACCAGCGGATTCTTGTGTAGATAGTTATCCACCTCTGTTTTGATGAAGTCGCCTACATACTTATTCACGCTTATACCACCGGGAGACATGGAAGGGGAACCGAGTTTGGTCTTGGTCTGTCCTTCAAACTGGGGCTCTTCCACATTGATGGCAATGGCGGCAACAATACCGTTGCGGATGTCGGCATATTCCTGGTTCTTGTTGTAGAACTCCTTGATGGTGCGGGCAATATGTTCTTTAAGCGCACTTTGGTGCGTTCCACCCTGTGTGGTATGCTGGCCGTTGACAAAGGAATAGTATTCCTCGCCGTATTGATTCGTATGCGTAAAGGCTATTTCAATATCTTCTCCTTTTAGATGGATGATATTGTAAAGGCCCTGTGCGGTCATATTGTCGTTCAGCAAATCTTCCAGTCCATGGCGTGAGATAATGCGCTGACCGTTGTATATAATGGAAAGTCCTGTATTCAGGTACGTGTAGTTACGCAACAGCGTTTCCACGAAATTAGCCTGGAAAGAATAGTTCAGGAATAACGTGCTGTCCGGTTCGAAGAAGATGTAAGTTCCGCTTTCCTCGTTACAGCTTTCCGTTACATCACTCTGGAGATTACCTTTTTCAAAAATGGCAATACGAACTTTACCTTCGCGATAACTACGTACTTCAAAGCGGCTGCTAAGTGCATTCACAGCTTTGATACCTACGCCGTTCAGTCCGACACTTTTCTTGAAAGCTTTACTGTCGTACTTACCGCCGGTATTGAGTTTACTCACCGCTTCAATCAGCTTTCCTTGCGGAATACCACGACCATAGTCGCGCACACTGACACGGAGATTATCCTCAATGTTAATCTCGATCCGTCTACCAGCACCCATTTTGAACTCATCGATGCTGTTGTCCATTACCTCTTTTAGCAATACATAGATACCGTCGTCGTTCTGCGTACCGTCGCCCAAACGACCGATATACATACCCGAACGGACACGGATGTGCTCCATGTCGTCCAAATGACGAATGTTGTCTTCCGTATATTCTACATTGCCTTCGGGCATCAGTCCGTTGATTTCTTCCATAGCTTATTTAATGAAGAATGAGGAATGAAGAATGAAGAATTTGGCTGCGCTGTGATGCCGCATGGCAATTCTTCATTCTTCATTCTTAATTATTAATTTCTTTCACAAACGCCCTGCGCCGTTTATGTTGTTTGGTTTCAAAGTATTCCCATTGGGCTTGTACTTTACCATTCATTTCAAGTTCAGGGTTACTTTCTGCAAATATAAAACCTAATTTCTGATAAACCGGAATTAAATCGGAAAATAACAATGCGTTAACACCTTTGTTTTGGTACTCCGGCTTCACGGCAACAAGCAACAAATCCAACATTTTAGCACGTCGTTTCATGAACAATGCTTTCAGCAGATAGTACCATCCGAAAGGCAATAACCGGCCGTGCGCTTTCTGTAAAGCTTCGGACAGGGAGGGCATGGATATGCCTACGGCAATCAATTGGTCATCGGCATCTGTGATAAGCGTCACCATGCGCAGGTCTACGATGGGGAGATACATTTTCACGTACTGGTCAATCTGCCGTTGCGACAGAGCGGAATAACCGAACAGGGGTTTATAAGCTTCGTTCATCAACTCAAAGATGGCCTGTCCATAGTCGCGGGCAATCTTCTTTGCAGATGTATATTTTTTAATCTTGAGGTTGTATTTACGCTGGATAAGGTCGGAGATACGTTTGTGTTTATCCGGTATGGCATCCGGAATGTAGATTTGATATTCCACCCAGTCAGCTTCCTTTTCAAATCCCATACGCTCCATGTGTTGCGGATAGTAAGGATAGTTGTAAATGGTTGCCATGGTGCTGAGTTGATCGAAGCCTTCGATCAGCATGCCTTCCGCATCGAAGTCTGTGAAGCCCAACGGGCCTTGTATGTGAGTCATTCCACGTTCTTTTCCCCATTCTTCTACCGTGTGGATCAAGGCATCGGATACTTCCGAGTCGTCAATAAAGTCGATCCAGCCGAAACGGACATTCTTTTTATTCCAGGCTTCATTGGCCTTATGGTTGATTATGGCAGCTACGCGGCCCACTATTTTATTGTCTTGGTAAGCCAGGAAATACTCTGCTTCACAGAATTCAAACGCTGCATTCTTCTTTTTATTGAAAGTGTTGAGCATGTCGTCGTAGAGATCGGGAACGGAGTAGGGGTTGCCTTTGTATAGCCGGTAATTGAAGCGGATGAACCGTTTCAATTCTTTCATTGTGGAAACTTTTTTGATTGTTATTGCCATAATTTTATGTCTAATGAAGTGGCAAAGATACATGATAATCTTTAAAATACCACGCGGCGGAGATAAAAACTAATCTATTTCTGTATGCTTTTCCGATACTGTAAAGGTGTCATACCCGTATTTTTGAAGAAAGCACGTCGGAACGTGGAAGTGGAGTTAAATCCGGAACGTTCGGCTATCTCATCTATATTCATGGTATAGGGGTAGGTGGTTAGTAGTTGCTTGCCGGCTTTCTCAATGCGCAGGTTGTTGATATAGTCGTAGAAAGTGATATTCAGCTTATTGTTGAAATAGGAGGATAAGTAGGTGCGGTTGGTTCCGATGGCATTAGCTACATCGCTGATAGTCAGTTTAGGATTCAGGTAGAGTTGTTGCTCTTCCATCACTTTCAGTAACTCTTCCCGGAAAGCGTAATAAGAACCGTTATCCTGTTCCGTTCCGCTGGTTCCGTTCTCTTCTACAGGCTCTTTAGCCGGGAGGTTGCCTTTCAGATTATTAGGCATAGGGATAGTAATCTGATGGGCTGAATAGTGGATAATAACAAACCACAATATGACAGAAGAAATATAATAAATAGTATCTCCCCAGCCTGTAATATTCATGCTGGTATATACCCATGTTGCCAGGCAGATGGCGAGAATAAATGTGGCTTTCTTCAACCATGCCACATCGATATGTTCTGAATAAGAGTAGTTGTTGCGTATGTATCGTTGGTAGCGTCGGGCAGCGAATGTAACTATGAGTACAATAACGGCACTATAAAGCAGAATGAATCCGAAATAGAAAGGGAAAATGGGAGCATAGAAAGTACACAAATAAACAATTGTAAATACCATATAGGGGCTGAAAAGCAAAAATACTTTCTTCCAGTTAAGCCATCCGGGTGCCGTTAATTCCAGAAGATAGAAAGAACAGGCGGCAACTGCCCATCCGTCAATGAATAGCAGGGAATTGACCAATTGTTCGGTTTTCAGTGAAGGAAAATAGAGTAATATATCTTTGAGTTCCAGTAATGCCCAAAAAGCAAGGGTCAGTCCCAGTATGCTCTGTATTCGTGAGCGTGGCTTATGTGTGAGCAAACGGAAACTGACATATCCGAAGAACATGAATGCAGCTCCGTTCATGAAGTATGATATATTGATGCCTTCCATTAAACGTTGTAAATGAGTACGGTGGTATATGCTATATAACAAAGTATCAGTATGCTGCCCTCTATGCGGGTAATGGTGCGTTTGGCGAAGAACAATCCGAATATCCATAGCAGTATGCTGGAGCCTACCAGTACCAATAGATCCATATTCGTGATACCCGTCAGGTGCAACGGTGTGATGGAAGCGCTGCATCCCAGTACGAAGAAGATGTTGAACAGGTTACTGCCAATCACGTTTCCAATGGCAATTTCCGGATTCTTCTTTAAGGCGGCGACAATGGAGGTTGCAAGTTCGGGCAGAGATGTGCCACCTGCTACCAGAGTCAGTCCGATGACGGATTCACTTACTCCCAGATTGCGTGCAATGCCGCTGGCGC
>OLSX01002857.1_pt1 | contig 14656 bp, 8 predicted proteins | sample 1673141 | NCBI WGS metagenome assembly OLSX01 (sample SAMEA3136759, study PRJEB25190) | human gut metagenome | biome: human gut; feature: human-associated habitat; material: faeces | place: Austria | collected 2013
ATGAAAACGAATACAGCATATTGATCCCTGCGGCTGCAACAACGCTGGATCTGCTTCTGCAAAAGCATACAGAAAGCCCAAAGTATGGTGATACGGATAACGGTTATGTGATCACAGTAAATGGGAAGGCGGTTTCTTCAAAAGACACCGCAACAGTGGATCTGACTGGCACTGAGGAAGAAGAAAACGTTCAAATCAAGGTAACGAACAAATATGTTCCGGGAGCCTCCGGTGATTATGTTATCACAGTAAAGAAAGCTGCGACAACTAGCGTTACATTCCAAACAAATCCGAAGAATGCTTTGATCTATATTTACGAACAGGGAGCTGGAAATCGTGTCTGGCCGGATGAGGATGGGAGCTTCGCATTGTCGGAAGGCTTCACTTACTATTGCAGCATTTCGCTGTACGGATATGCGGCACAGGCAGGTACGCTGCAAATCGTAAATGAAAGCGGGCAGACCGTTCTGCGCTTTGGCGAAGAAGATTATACGAATCTCTCCGCGGTATCGGTCACACTTCAAAAGGCGGCTGCGAACCCCGACATTGTAGATTATGCCGCGGAATGGGCAAATTTCCGCGGCACAGACAGCAACAATGGCATTACAAGTGCAAAGACGCCGGTCGACGCACTGGACGGTATGCTGTACTGGGCATCCCATCTGGGAAACGGATGGGACACTGGAGCGGTCAGCAGCCCCATCCTTGTGGATGACTGCCTGGTTGTCTATGCAGACAATAAGATCTACCGTGTAAGCAAAGCTACCGGAGAAGTAGAGACTGAAGGCGATATGGCTGGAACGTCCAGCTTCGCCATCAATGGCCCAACCTACGCAGACGGCATTTTGCTGGTCGGTCTGTCCAATGGACGCATTCAGGCGTTCAACGCCAAAACGCTGGAATCTCTGTGGATATACAAGGATCCGGTAGGAGACCAACCGAATTGCCCAATTACAATTCTAAATGGTTATGCTTATACAGGCTTTTGGAATGGTGAAAGCAAGGACAGTTCCTTTGTGTGCATTTCCTTGACGGATGAGGATCCGGAAAACGAAATGGAAGAAAAAGCTGCAACATGGCGTATGGTACAAAATGGCGGCTTCTATTGGGCCGGTGCCTATGCCTGCGATGATTTCGTCATAGTCGGCACAGACGACGGCGAAGCTCAGTGCTCCTATCTCTATCTGCTCGACCCGCTGACCGGCAAGGTACTGGACTTCAAAAGCGGCTTTGACGGTGATATTCGCAGCACGATCTGCTATGACAGTGTAACAAAGGCATACTACTTTACCTCCAAGGGCGGCACGTTCTACCGCGCAAAGGTTGAAGCGCAGAACGGCAGCTACGCCATTACAGCATGTGACGGACTGAAGCTGGACAACGGTTCCGACGATCCGGCGCTTCCGCCGATGAGTACCTCTACACCGGTCGTTTATAAGGGCCGCGCATACATTGGTGTCAGCGGCACGGGGCAGTTTACGCAGTATTCCGGCCACAACATCACGGTCATCGATCTGAAAAACTGGAAAATTGCGTACAGCGTAAAGACGCAGGGCTATCCGCAGACAAGCGGCCTTCTGACAACGGCTTATGAGGAAAACAACGGATACGTCTATGTTTACTTCTTTGATAACTATACGCCAGGCACGCTCCGCGTCCTGCGCGATAAAAAGGGTCAGGACGAAGCAAATTATCTGACATCGGAAACCTTTAATGATGAGACGTACCAGACAGCCTATGCGCTATTCTCACCAAACGGCAAGCAGGCACAGTACGCGATTTGCAGCCCGATCACTGACAGCGACGGCACGATCTATTTTAAGAATGACTCTGGTTATCTGATGGCGTTCGGTCGAAGCATTAAGAAGATCGAGGTCACAAAGCAGCCAAATAAGACGCAGTACAACGCCGGTGAAATCTTTGACAAAACCGGCATGGTCGTGACGGCGACACTCTCAGACGGTACGACGCGCGATGTGACGGATATGGTGTCTGCGCCAGCGGGTACGCTTGCGGACGGCACGACGGAACTCACGCTGGAGTTTGGCCGCGGCCAGACCATGTATCGTAATTTGCCGAACGGCAATAAGATGACTGCCGGCAATAAAATTGCAGCAATCACGACAACCATACAGATCCGCGTGGGGGATACGACTGATACCGGTGCGCTCACGGACAATATCGCATGGAGCTTCCAGCCGTCTTCCAATACGCTTTCCATTGGCGGCAAGATCCCGGAGGGGAACAAGGTTCTGATTGCCTGCTACGACGACAGCGGCAAGATGACAAAGCTGGAGGTTCGGACTGTCAGCGGCAGTGTGACGCTGCCAGACAGCGCAAAGATCCGCGTATTCTATATTGACGGCAACAGCAAGCCGCTCTGCGCGGCTGCCGCAGTCCTTGGATGATGGGAGATGCAGCATATGAAACAAATCGGTTCCAACTTACTCTGTATCCTTCTCCTGCTCTCCCTGCTGCTCTCTCTGGCTGCCTGCGGCAAACCGGAAACGCAGCTTGAAAAAACGGCCGGCTATCTGCAAGCGCAGGTAGCCGAGCCGGGAGCGGCCTCCATCGGCGGAGACTGGCTGATTTTTGGGTTGGCACGCTCCGACATAAAGGTTCCGCAGAAATACTTTGATACTTATTACAAAAATGTAGAAGCAGCAGTCCGCGAGAAAAACGGAATACTCAGTGAGCGGAAGTACACCGAGTATTCCCGCACCGTGCTGGCGCTGACCGCCATTGGAAAAGATCCTGCCAGTGTGGCCGGATTCAACCTGCTGCGCCCGCTTGCGGATTTTGAACAGGTCGCAAAACAGGGCATCAACGGCACGATCTTCGCGCTGCTGGCGCTGGACAGCGGGAACTATGAAATTCCCGAAAATCCGGATGCCAACGTGCAGGCAACACGGCAGATGTATGTGGACGAGCTGCTCACGCGGGAGCTGCCGGACGGCGGCTGGACGCTGACCGGCGGCGAGCCGGACGTGGACATCACGGCAATGACGCTGCAGGCGCTTGCCAAATACCGCGAGCAGCCGGAGGTTGAAGCAGCCGTGGAACGCGGCCTTGCCGTTCTTTCCTCCTTGCAGGAGCCGGACGGCGGATATACTTCGTGGGGATCGAGCAACAGCGAATCGGTCGCGCAGGTGATCGTGGCGCTGACGGAGCTTGGCGTGCCGCTGGACGACGAGCGCTTCGTGAAGAATGGCGTTACCGTCGAAGACGCGCTTCTGCGCTTCGCGCAGGAAAGCGGTGCGTTTGTACATGTTCTGGACGGCGGCGGCGATGACGGCATGGCGACCGAGCAGGCATTCTATGCGCTGGCCGCGATCCACCGCGCCGAAACAGGCAAGACCACACTCTATGACATGACGGATGTGATGCAATGAAGCAGTTTTACAGACTGGCCGCACTTTTTCTGGCGCTCCTGCTCCTTTGCGGCTGCGCGGCGGGAAACGGCTATGGGAAACCCGAACGGAAGGAGGGGCAGGATGAGTACCTGACCGACCCCGTTCCGGAGGGCAAGCCGCAGCCGGTCGAGCCGCAGGACGTGACGGTCGGTGATACGGAATACACCTGTACGATCTCTATTTCCTGCGCATCGATCCTGGAGCACATGGATCTGTGCGACAAGGAAAAGGTGGAGCTTGTGCCGGAGGACGGCTGGCTGCTGAAGCCCGTGGAGGTCACCTTCAAGCAGGGCCAAAGCGTTTTTGATGTGCTCCAACAGGTCTGCAAGGACAACAAGCTCCACATGGAGTTTTCCATGACGCCGATCTACAATTCCGCCTACATTGAGGGCATTGGCAACCTCTACGAATTTGACTGCGGCGAGGTGTCCGGCTGGATGTACAAGGTCAACGACTGGTTTCCGAACTACGGATGCAGCCGCTATCAGCTCCAAAACGGCGATGTCGTGGAATGGGAATACACCTGCGAGCTGGGCAAGGACATCGGCGGCGGGTACGCGGCAGGAAGTGAAGCATGAGAAACAGAGATACCTTTTCCGCCTACCATCCAACGATCAATTTCTTATATTACGCGCTCGTCCTGCTTTTTTCAATGTGCCTGATGCACCCGGTCTATCTGCTGATTTCCCTGACTGGCGCGCTGGCGTATGACATCTATCTCAAGGGCAGAAAAGCCGTGCGCTTTGCCGTCATGGGACTGCTTCCCATGGCGGCGCTTGCCGCGCTCATCAACCCGGTCTTTAACCATGAGGGCGCGACGATCCTGACCTATCTGCCCTCCGGAAACCCACTGACGCTGGAGTCCATGCTGTACGGCGTGGCGGCTGCGGTCATGCTGGCAAGCGTCGTGCTCTGGTTTTCGAGCTACAACGAGGTCATGACGTCAGATAAGTTCGTGTACCTGTTCGGGCGCGTCATCCCGGCGCTTTCTCTGGTTTTGTCCATGGCGCTGCGCTTCATCCCGAAGTTCAAGGCGCAGATGCAGACGGTCAGTGAAGCGCAGGCGTGCATCGGGCGCGATACCAAAAACGGCAGCGTGTTCCAAAGAGTCGGGAACGCCGTCAAGATCTTCTCCATCATGGTCACATGGTCGCTTGAGAACGCGATTGAAACGGCGGATTCCATGCGTGCCCGCGGCTACGGCTTGCCCGGACGCACGGCGTTCTCCATCTACCGCTTCGATGACCGCGACAAGGCCGCGCTTGCGTGGCTGATCTTCTGCGGCGCGTATCTCCTTTCCGGCTGGATGGCAGGCGGCACATATTTCCGCTACTATCCGACCGTGAAAAGCGTTGTGCTTACCCCCATGACCGTGAGCTTCATGTGTGTTTATCTTGCGCTGGTACTGACGCCGGTAATTCTTGATCGGAAGGAGGACAGGCAGTGGAACTCTTTACAATCAACCATCTGAGTTTTGCATACCCGGAGCAGGAAAAACAGGCAATCTCTGACCTCACACTGTCTGTCCGACCGGGGGAGTTTCTGGTGCTCTGCGGCCCCTCCGGGTGCGGCAAAAGTACGCTGCTGCGGCAGCTCAAAACCGTTCTCGCGCCGCATGGCCGCAGAAGCGGCGAGATCCTGTTCGATGGCAGAAATCTTGATTCCCTAGACCAACGCGAACAGGCGGAAACAATCGGCTTTGTGCAGCAAAGTCCGGAAAATCAGATCGCGACCGACAAGGTCTGGCATGAGCTGGCGTTCGGGCTGGAATCCCTCGGCTACGATACGCCGACGATTCGCCGCAGAGTTGCGGAAATGGCGAGCTTTTTCGGGATTCAGGAATGGTTTTACAAGCCGGTCACAGAGCTGTCCGGCGGGCAGAAACAGCTCTTGAACCTCGCATCCGTGATGGTGCTTCAACCGAAAGTTTTAATTCTGGACGAGCCGACGAGCCAGCTTGACCCGATTGCCGCGTCGGATTTTCTTGCGACGCTTGGCAAGATCAACCGCGAATTGGGAACGACCATCCTCCTGACCGAACATCGTCTGGAAGAAGCGTTCTCCTTTGCGTCGCGTGTCGCGGTCATGGACGGCGGCAAGCTCCTTTGCACCGGTACGCCCGCCGAAGTGGGCGCGGAGCTGAAAAGCAGTGGGAACGCGATGTTCCTCGCCATGCCCGCCGCCATGCGCATCTGGGCAGCGTCGGATTCCAAAGCGACTTGCCCCATCTCCGTCTGCGACGGCCGAAACTGGCTGCTCGATTATGCGAAAACGCATGAGTTGCGACCTATTCCGGAAGAAAAGAAAAACACGCCGAACGGCGAAACCGTCGTCTCGGCGCGGGAACTCTGGTTCAAATACGACAAAGACCTGCCCGACGTGGTAAAAGGTCTATCCTTGGAGCTGCACAAAGGCGAATTTCTTACGCTGCTCGGCGGCAACGGCACGGGCAAAACGACCACGCTCAAGCTGCTGGCAAGCCTGCAAAAGCCGTATCGAGGGGAATTGACTATCAGCGGCAGCGTCGGGATGCTGCCCCAGAACCCGCAGGCGCTTTTTGTGAAATCCACGGTGCGCGCGGATTTGTTGGAGATTTTACAAAAATCCGAACGCAAAACCGAGCGGCTTGCACAAGTCGTCTCCCTCTGCAAGCTGGCGGAGCTGCTGGACCGCCACCCCTACGACCTTTCGGGCGGCGAACAGCAGCGCGCGGCGTTGGCAAAAATCCTGCTTCTGAATCCTGATGTTCTGCTCCTTGACGAACCGACAAAGGGTCTGGACGCAGAGTTCAAACAGGTTTTCGGGCAGATTTTGCGGACGCTCCAAGCGTCCGGTGTCGCAATTCTCATGGTCAGCCATGACATTGAGTTCTGCGCGAAATACGCCGACCGCTGTGCTCTGTTCTTTGACGGAAATATCGTCACCGAAGCCGAACCGAGAACGTTCTTCTCCGGCAACAGCTTCTACACGACCGCCGCGAACCGCATCGCGCGCGATGTGCTGCCAGATGCGGTCACGCCGGAGGACGTCATTGCTGCCTGCGGCGGTGCGGTCGAACCGGAAGCGGCATTGCCGGAATATCAGCGCATCCCGCCCGCGCCGGAGAAAGAGACGCGGACGGTGAAAAAGCTCCCGGTCTGGCGAAAAATTCTCGCCGCCGTGTCCGGTATCGCATCGCTGGTGCTGATTGTGCAGGCCATTGGCGTGACAGACCTCACAAAGCTCATCGACGCGAACGGCATGACGGCGCTGGCAGGCGGGCAGCTCAAGCTCTACGGCATTTTGCTTGCCGCGCTTCTTGTGTTTGCGCTATCCATTGGCCGCAAGGCAGACAGGCCGGATTATCTGAGGCAAACACCGCTCGAAAAACGAAAGCTGAAAAAACGCACGATCTTTGCAACGCTGCTCATCCTGCTTTTGATTCCTCTGACGTTGTTTGTCGGCGTGTACTACTTTGACGGGCGGAAATACTACTTCATTTCGCTTTTAATTTTGCTGGAATGTATGCTGCCGTTTTTCCTCATCTTTGAGGGGCGCAAGCCGCAGGCGCGGGAGCTAGTGCTCATTGCCGTACTCGTTGCGCTGAATGTGGCAGGACGTGCCGCGTTCTTCATGCTGCCGGAGTTCAAGCCGGTCGTTGCCATGACGATTCTGGCAGGCGTTGCCTTCGGCGGCGAAACCGGATTCTTAGTTGGCGCAATGACAATGCTTGTCTCGAATATGCTGTTCTCGCAAGGCCCGTGGACGCCGTGGCAGATGTTCGCCATGGGCATCATCGGCTGGCTGGCAGGTGTCTTGTACCGCAAGGGCGTTCTGCGGCGTGGGCGACTGAGCCTTTGCATTTTCGGCGTGATCGCGTCCACGATCATCTACGGCGGCATTATGAATCCCGCATCGGCGCTCATGTGGTCGAACACGATCAACTGGAAAATCATTTTAAGCTACTACGTCACCGGCCTTCCGGTCGATCTGGTGCGAGCCGTTGCCACATTCATCTTCCTGTGGCTGGGCGCAGAGCCGATGCTGGAAAAGCTGGACAGGATCAAAGTTAAATACGGGTTGGTGTACTGATGATTCAAATAATCTATAACATCCGACTATTTTGCTGTGGGCCTTTATTGCAAACAGACGCGAGGCTGGCGGTTTCCCACTCCCCTGCTAAAGCCACAGCATTTTTCGTGGAATCGTTCCCGTTGACCAAGTTCATACTTCCTACCCATGCAGGATGAGTATTGACAGCCACGGATATCATGCTACCATACAGATGTAATTGAGTTTTGCGCCCGTCTGAATGACAACGCGATTTTTCGCATTGCGCACGAGAATCAGGTTTGTATGTTATGCCAGCAATTTGCTTCACCCTTATCCGGGTGAAGGGGTTGCTGGCATTTTTATATAGATAATATAGCCAATGGCAGAAAGGATGAAGCAATGACAGAATACGCCCCCAATTTAGGGCACGCAGTTTGCTTTCCAGTAAGGAAAGGAATTGCAGCAGTGAACAAGGATATCATGTGAGTAGACTGACAGCGCGCAACAGAATGCGCTGCCGGTCTTTTTTATTTCAGAAAGGGGTACAAACTTGAATTTAGTAGAAAAAATCAATCAGGTCAAAATCAAGGCAGATACACGCATTTCAGGAGCCGACAGGGCCTTTTGCGAACGCCAGCAGCGCGCCTATGATGCAGCACGGGAGGCGCTGAGAGAATTGGATTTTACATGGACAGACTGCATCTCACAGCAGAAAATGATCCTGAATGGTGAGCAAGCATATACATACTATCTGGGAAACGACCGCAATCTGAAGACGGCCTGCTTTCGGGATGAACTGGAACGTTTACATGAACATTTCATCAACAGATTGACATCATATTTTGCACGTACATATAGTGTCGATCTCTCCGCGCAAAGCATCACAGAGCGATTACTGCCATCTAACAGCAGCAAAGGTATCTTTGAACGGGAAAAAGCAGAAGAAGCAGAGGCTGCATACCATAAAGCCATGCGTGAGCTTGCGCTGCGATACACCGACGTGCTGGATCAGATCTTCATTCAGCTTGGTGGACGCAGTTTTCAGGAAAGAGCGTTCTGGGAAATACAGCAGCGCTGCTGCAGCGCAGTATGGAACACATACAAAAACGAACCGCAGTATGTTCAGCAAAAGGATATCATTCATTTTTATTGTCACTTCTGCAGCTGTGACGCAGATTGGACACCGCCGCGCTGGAGTATGACTGACCGCGCAAAGAGTGTTTTGGGGGGTGTCGTCCATTTTGAAACCGGAAGCTATACAATGGTGCCTGCCGTACTTTCTGATTTTTTCTCTTATCGGGATGTAAGGCAAGCCTGCACAGACTTCCACGGATACAGTAAGCTCCGGCAGATTCGCCTGTTCAAAAACGGGAGAATGGATATCCGGTTTGCGAGCAGTGAACTGGCAGAACAGTTTATCGATACCTACCTGAACGCCGCATATTCGTGAGGTGCAGAATATGAAATATCCGTTACCAACAGAACCGATTCCACAGTCCGCGCGCAAGCAGATCAATGAAAAGCTGCTGTATCTGATCGATAATGATGCCTGCGCAGCATATGACGTATCCAAAGCCGACGTGTTTCAGGCGTATACCGGACGTGGCGGCTTGCATGGACTGCGGCGCAGCGATTATAACAGCTATGCGGCATACAGCGAAGCAAAAAAAGAAGCAGAAAATGGGCAGGTGTTTACGCCTGCGCGTCTGTGCCAGTTTGTTGTGGATTGCCTGCACATCGGGCAGGACGATCTGGTTGCAGATCTGACCTGCGGGATGGGAACGTTTTTTAACTTTCTTCCGAATGAACGCAATGCTTACGGGTGTGAACTGGATATAGACGCCTATAAGGTGGCGTCGTTTCTGTTCCCACAGGCACATCTGGAAAATAGGGATATCCGCCGCTATGCGCCGGGTGTGCAGTTTGATTATATCCTTGGTAATCCACCGTATAATCTGCGCTGGTGGGTAGAAGAAGGAAAAAACCGCCTTTCGCAGTTTTACTACTGTATCAAGGCTGCAGAACTTCTCAAGCCGCTCGGTATTCTTGCAATCATCATACCAGTATCATTCTTAAACGATACATTTTCTGATGGCGCAATGATCACGGCGCTGGAGAATGCGTTCAGTTTCCTTGGACAAGCCGTTCTGCCAGAAAACGCATTTCAGGATATGGGCGTCGCACAATTTCCGGTCAAGCTGCAATTCTGGCAAAAACGCAGTCAGACCATGCTGGAGGTCCACCGTTATCAAATGGAAAGTCTGGATCTATCTGATGGATTCTCTGCGGAACAGGCGCTACAGATCTATAGCGAAATAATCCAACCGGCACAGGAACTGCTGAAGGAGAACCGCGCAAAGATCCTGCGAGAGCTTGCGCAGCGCAGAGATACTTCTGAGCAATTCTTATATCAGGTTCAGAAAATGCTCTATCAGATTAAGGTGCATCCACGGATAAGGGATTCTTACGCAAGCTGCATGGAATATGTACGCCGCTTTTATACGGAAACACAGCCGAGCAATATGGATTATAAGGAATGGTGCCAGAAGCGATTGACCGAAGCCAAGGTACTGGCGTATCTGCGCAGAGTGCTGAAAAAACAGAATGCGTGGCCAGGCGAAGACGTGATCCGATTGGTGAAACATGACAGCTGTTTTGCATATAAGGCGTATAGCGCCGCAGCGCGGCGGCGAATGCGTGAGAACCAGCGAACGGTCTTGCCGATCTATCGGGCGGTAATAGCCGGCAGCACAGATCAGGCACCAGAGTATGCGCGTCTGATCCGAAGAAAGCATAGAGCGTATTTGAATCAGAGCCAGAAGTTTTCAGAGATGCAGCAGGATACGGACATTGCGGTATGGCTGGAGGATTTTCAGCTTTGGGATCAGGAGAATTGTGAGCTGATCTGCTTGAATGAGAATCAGCGCTGGGATCTGAATTTGGTATTGCAGAAACAGTATGTCCTGTTACAGTGGGAACAGGGCAGCGGGAAAACGCTTGCCGGAATTGCGGTAGGGCTATACCGAATGCAGCGACAGCATCTATATTGCACTTGGGTCGTATCCTCGGCCATTTCGATTCGCAACAACTGGGACGGCGTACTTACCAACTACGACCTGCCATATGTATTTGTAGAGCAGCTGCGCGATCTGGAGCGGATTCGTCAAGGCGATTTTGTCCTAATCACAACAAATGCACTTGTAAAATACAAACGGCAAATCAAACGCTGGATGCGGATACACGGGCATAAAGCAAATCTTGTTCTGGATGAAAGCGATGAGATCACAAACTCGTCAAGTGCCCGTACAAAAGCGGTGTTGTCCTGTTTTCGCCGATGCCGGGCAAAGCTGCTTACGACGGGGACGAGTACACGGAACAACATCGTAGAATTTGCGCCCCAGCTGGAACTGCTTTATAACAACTCGTTCAATATGATTTCATGGGCTCCTTACATATACAGCACCGAACGAGACGGCGATATGACGACAAAGAGCAACCCGTATTATGGCGCACCAATTCCGGCGTACCGAAAGGGATATGCACTGTTCTCTGCATCTCACCTGCCAGAGAAAATCACAGTGTTCGGTGTCGGGCAGTGGACGCAGGACATTTACAATGCGGAGGTGCTGCGCGACATTCTGGACAAAACGGTTATCACCCGTTCCTTCAGGGAGATCGTTGGGCGAGAGATCCGGCGGCTCCATCAGGTTCCGATTCCGTTTACCGAAGCAGAGCGGGCTGTATGCAAAAAGGCAATCGAAGAATTCAATCAGTTGCGGGCAAACTATTTTGCGACAACGGGAAATTCCAGAAAAGACGCAATGATGCGGCTGATTCAGCAAATTACACTTCTGCTTCGGATCAGCGCTGCGCCCAATACACTGATGGAATATGTGGGTGACCTGCCCGGAAAGCTGAGAAAAACCACCGAAATGATTGCACGATGGGATCAGGAGATCGTCGCGATCGGTGTGCGTCATGCGGTAATTCTGAACGCTTACGCGGATGCGATACGAAAAGCCATGCCGGAGCGCCCTTTGTTTCTGGTAACAGGCGCGACGACAAGCTTTGCCAAACGGCGTGCGCTGCGAAAAACGCTCCGGGAGAGCAAAAACGGAATTCTGCTTTGCACACAGCAGAGCCTTCCAAGCTCTGTCAACTTCGAGTTTGTGAATAAGATCATCATTCCGGAGCTGCATTATAACAATGCGCAGATGAGCCAGTTCTATATGCGATTCGTTCGCTATACCTCGACCGAATGGAAGGACATCTACTTTTTGACCTATGAAGACAGCATCGAGGCCAACCTGCTGCAAATGGTGCTGGCAAAGGAACGAATCAATCTGTTTATGAAAGGTGCAGACGCGGATCTGGACGAGGTCTACAAAAAATTCGGAGTCGATTACAATTTGCAGGCGCAGCTTCTCAGCCGCGAAGCAGATGCGGACGGCCGGATGCGGATTCGCTGGGGGCAGCAGCAAATTGCCTAAGCGCTTTTTACAATACTGGCATTCAAAAATGTGCAGTTCTCAAACGAGGACTGCACATTTCGTATGTAAGCGTGCCGGAATAGACGCTTCCTCAGCGCTTAGAAAAATATTTGCCGATAAGAACGAATAAAATCACCCCCAATAGAAAAAGCCGCCTGGCTTCTCGTTGAAACCAAGCGGCTGCGTTAGAATATTTGCTTTTAAGGAATGAAATCAGATCATCCACACAGGGACGATATATGTGCTGCTGTCGATTGCGCTTAATGTCTCCCGAAGGCAGATGATTGCGCCTGTGCCTCTCGGCACGGAGGCCTTATCCAGCAGCTTGAAAGCGCCCGTAATTTGTGTGGGCGGGTTGATGCTTTTTTTGATCTCGATGGGGTGCAACTGACCGTCGCTCTCCATAATCAAGTCGATCTCGTTGCTGTTCTTGTCCCGGTAATAATGCAGCAGGCAGTCCCTGGCGTTGTTGCTGTAGGTCTTGATGATTTCCGACACGACATAGTTTTCTAAAATTGCTCCGTTTATCGCCCCGTTCATCAGAATTTCAGGGCTTGAGTACCGGGTCAGATAGCAGACCAACCCTGTATCGAAGAAATACATCTTCGGGGTTTTGATCGTCCGCTTCAAGAGGTTGTTGGAGTAGGGGTGCAGGAAGAACACGATCCCCGATTTTTCAAGCTCCTTCATCCAGCGCTTTGCGGTATCATCACTGACGCCCACATCCCCGGCAATGTCGTGCAGGTTCAGCATCTGGCCGCTCCTGCAGGCGGCAGCACGGATGAAATCGGCAAACATCACCTTATCCACACCGGGAATGTCGGTGGTCACATCCCGGTCGATATAGGTCTGAATATAGCTGCTGTAAAAGACATCACGGTCTTTATATTTGCCGCTTCTGTGACCGGGAAGCGCACCGTCCCAAATCCTTTGATAGATCTCATTCGGTGTGGCTGGGGAAAGCAAAGCCTTGCGCTTCTGCAATTCGTCAAGCGCCAACGAAAAGGGTGAAACCTCCATTGCGCCGCAAAGCTCCGACTGTGACAGTGCCGACATATGAAGAATGGCGGTTCTTCCAGCCAGCGACTCCTGTGCCAGCTCCATCAGGCGATACGCCTGAGAACCGGTCAGCCAGTAGGAGCCGGGGGCAGCGCCGTTATCCACGGCGATCTTGATATATGAAAACAGCTCCGGTGCATACTGAACCTCATCGATGAGAACCGGCGCAGGGTGCAGCTTCAAAAACATGGCAGGATCGGTTTTGGCAAGTCTGCGCTCCTCTAAATCGTCCAGCGAAACCTCGGCTCGTGCCGTACCCTCCATCAGATGCCGCAGCATGGTGGATTTCCCGACCTGACGCGGACCGGTCAGCAGCACACAGGCGTACTCCTCATTGGTTGCAATAAACTTCTTTTCAAGCTGTCTCTCGATATACATTGCTCCACCTCCTTTGGGCCAAAATACGATGCGCCTATATTTTAGCCCAAACGCAGTGGGAAGTCAATAGATTTAAGGCTAAAATACGATACACTTATATTTTAGCCTACGCAGGCAGCGATTATGCGTGTCCGCAAAACAGGCCTTAACCTTGTCCTCACAGAATAAAGCACACCTGCCTTTCGATTACAGTCTAACAGAACCAAAAGGCAGGTGCGAGTGTACGAATTTCCGAATCGCGCAGCCAGTGCGATGGATTGCGAGTTATAGATCTGTGATTTACTTTCACTTCTACAGGAATAATCTGTTCGCCTGTATACACTGCTCTGCGTTTGGTCGCTTTTCAATACAGCGTCCACCAGTAGTCAAATAAGCGGCGATAGAAGTTCCCTTTCGCCGGAGCGTTCCGGCAGCTGCGGATCCGTCGGCTGGTTTCTCGCTTGATCCATCTTTGACAGTTGCTGTTCTTGGGATATTTGATGTACTTGCCTGTGTGCAGCAGCGTCTTGCCGTCAAAGCCCCAGTCGATATATCCGCGATGCGGAGCATAGCCGCCATAGTTTATAATGTGCAGCAGCCTGTCGCTTTTTTGAATATCTCGAACGCGGCGCAGTCTGCGACGGCCTTTGCTTCGCAGATGCGCTTCGGATAATTCATTCTCCGTGAGCTTGGCAATCTTCTCGTTTAATGCGGTTTCGGTCATAAGTCCTCCCACTCGGCACGGCACGTGTCACGGGCGATATCCCGTACCAACTCCCGCGCCGCTTGCTGTGAAATTCCTTCTGCGCCCGCTTGCTCTGCTTCTTCAGCGGTACTATATTGACCATCATTCATCCACCTCTATTTTACAATTAAATTACAAAGTGCATTTTCATCTTGCATCCGGCTGCCATCTCTGATATTTTGTAATACCACGATCTTAAAGGAGGCAAGCAAAATGGGCATGAAAGCATACCCCGTGATTGATCCCGTTGCGACGGGAACCAACATCCGCCGTCTGCGCATGGAGCGCGGCTTGACCGTCCGGGAGCTGCAAAGCTACTTTGGCTTTGAAGAACCCCGCGCGATCTACAAGTGGCAGAAAGGTGAGAGCCTGCCCACGGTGGATAATCTCTATGCGCTCGGAGCGCTCTTTGAGGTTCCGATGGATCAGATTCTGGTTCCTGTTATAAAACTGCATATCGTCAATGAGCAGCAGGCCGAGCCCTGCTGCTCACATCATTTTCTCTCCGGCTATTTTGGATACGGCAAGCGTCCGATGCAGCTTCTACCATTTGCTCCGTC
>OLSX01002867.1_pt1 | contig 14617 bp, 10 predicted proteins | sample 1673141 | NCBI WGS metagenome assembly OLSX01 (sample SAMEA3136759, study PRJEB25190) | human gut metagenome | biome: human gut; feature: human-associated habitat; material: faeces | place: Austria | collected 2013
GAAGATGGTATTCTCGTATCGCAGCCTTCCCCTCTAGGGGAAGGTGCCCCGCAGGAGCGGATAGGGTGACTATGGCATGAAAGACAGCTGAGATAAGGTTTTCCAGTCACTCCTAGGATAAGAAGGTGCGTAAGACGCAAGAGAGAATCTTGTGAAAAAACGAGCGAGCAGTCCTTTTTATGGCTCTTTTTGTCATAGCATCTGTGATATGCTAAAGGGAAAGGCATATAGTCTGTAGGAATGAAGGGAAATACATAGAAAGGGTGTGGGACGGATGATTTGTCCAAAGTGTCATTATTCGGTCAGGGAAAGTGATTCATTCTGTGGGCATTGCGGGTGCTTTTTGGAAAAGGCGGGTCAGGGGGAAAACCGGAGCGGGCTCTCTTCTAAAGAGGAGCAAGAGGGGATGCTTGACAAGTTTATCGGGATCGATGGACGTATCAATCGAAGGAAATATATTTTCCGTTCGCTGCTTTTATGGGCGATGGGATGCATTTTTGAGCAATGTGTCATCATGAGCCGTGTGGAGCAGCTGGATTTCATGGCGGGCGATCTGCCGGGGATGGTTTTACTTACGATAGTGGGAATCCCCTGGATGATGCTGATGGTGCGCCGTCTGCATGATCTGAATCGTAATGGCTTCTGGTCTTTGCTGGTCTTTGTGCCGGTTGCTTCGTTCTTCCTCTTCCTCTATCTCTGCTGTTTTCGTGGGACGAGAGGGAGAAACTCGTATGGAGAGGATCCGCTCGAAAGGAAAGCGGATACGTAGGGGGCGGAACATTCTTCGTTTTCCTATGGCGCAGTCTTGTTACAATAGGTACAATAGAGAAAAGTTGACGGCGGGGAGCGTAACCCGCTATTTTCAAAGGAGCGATTATGATCACAGGAACCATCAAGAATAAAATCGATGCCATCTGGACAGGCGTTTGGACAGGCGGTATTACAAATCCGCTGACGGTCATCGAGCAGCTGACGTACCTCATGTTTATCCGCTCGCTCGACGTGAAGGAGATGCAGACGGAGCGGTTGGAGAATGCCATGGGATTTACCGGCGACCACATTTTTCCGAAGAGTGCGGTGGGGCAGGCGATGCGGTGGAGCCATTTCAAGGACAGGAGCCCAGAGGATATCTTTCATATCGTCCGCGACTTCGCTTTTCCTGCCATCCAGCACATGAAGAATGGACACCTTCCGGACTTTGATGCGAGTGGGAAGCTCATTCCTCTTCCCGATGAGACCGGGGAGAAAGGAAATGCGTTTGCTACATTCATGGCCGATGCCACCTTCGTCATCCCGACGCCAAAAGTCTTGGAGCGCATCGTGACGGGGCTCGAAGACCTTTATACGCATGACATCGAAGACAAGGATATGCAGGGCGATCTCTACGAGTACATGCTGAGCAAGCTGCAGGCCGCTGGGCAGAATGGCCAATTCCGCACGCCCAAGCACATCCGCGAGATGATGGTCGATCTTATGGCGCCGACACCAGCGGACTCGATCTGCGACCCCGCGTGTGGGACGGCGGGCTTCCTGGTGTCATCCGCGCAGTACATTACGGCGCACTACGGGGACACGATGACCGATAGCGACTGGACGCATTATAAGGAAACGATGTTTCATGGATTCGACACCGACCAGACGATGCTCCGCATCTCCGCGATGAATCTCATGCTCCATGGCATCATCCATCCCTGCATCGCCTATCAGGACAGCCTCTCGAAGCAGAACCAAACAGAGAGTGCCTATACACTGTGCCTTGCGAACCCGCCCTTCAAAGGAAGCATCGATGCTGAAAGCATTCACGAAAAGCTGAAGGCCGTGACGAATACGAAGAAGACAGAGCTCCTCTTCCTCGCCCTCTTCCTCCGCACGCTGAAGAAGGGCGGCCGCTGCGCCTGCATCGTCCCCGACGGCGTCCTCTTCGGCAGCAGCAAAGCGCACAAATCCATCCGCAAAGAACTTGTCGAGCATCACCAGCTCCAGGCTGTGATTTCCATGCCCTCCGGCGTCTTCAAACCCTACGCCGGCGTCTCCACTGCCGTCCTCGTCTTCACCAAGACCGGTGCCGGCGGGACGGACAAGGTGTGGTTTTATGATATGAAATCCGACGGCTTCTCCCTCGATGATAAGAGAAATCCCGTGAAAGAGAATGATATCCCGGACCTCATCTTCCGCTTCCATCATCAGGACGCGGAGGCAGAGCGCAAGCGCACCGAGCAGAGCTTCTTCGTCCCGAAGGAAGAAATCGCTGCCAATGACTATGATCTCTCCATCAATAAGTATAAGGAAATCGAGTACGTGCCGGTCGAGTATCCGCCGACGGCGGAGATCCTCGGTGAGCTTCGTGCGATGGAGAATGAGATCGCGGCTGGGCTTGATGAGCTTGGTTCTTTGCTTCGCGAGTGATTGCTTACGACGTTAGGAGGTGATCTTGTGAGAAATATCATGAGGCTCGGGGATGTAGCAAGCTATATAAATGGATTCCCATTTAAGCCCTCAGATTGGTCGGATATGGGAGTGCCTATTATTCGTATTCAGGATTTGACGGGGAATGGGTATCAAATGAATCGGTTCGACGGGAAATATGATGCTAAATATGAAGTTCGAGCAGGGGATGTTTTGATATCTTGGTCTGCCAGTCTCGGCGTATACGTATGGAAATTGGAAACTGCTGTGCTGAATCAACACATATTTAAGGTGCGATTTGATAAGGTAGATGTTGATAAAGATTTCTTCGTGTATCAAGTAGAATGTTTGCTGAAAAAGGCAGCGAGGCAGACGCATGGAGCGACAATGCGCCATCTGACAAAGCCAGTGTTTGACGGGCTGCCGTTTTACTTGCCGCCTAAAGAGGAACAGAAGCGAATCGCGGTGCAGCTGAATGCGATTACCCATCTCATCTCCCTTCGCCAGCGGCAGGCGGAGAAACTGGATGAGCTCGTCAAAGCCCGCTTCGTCGAGGTGTTTGGGGATCCTGTGCGGAATACAAAATAATTTCCACTCGTTGAATTGCAGGACCTATACGACGTGAGCTCCAGCAAAAGAGTGTATCAGGATGAGATGGTATTGGATGGGATTCCATTTTTACGGATATCAGATATTGTTGAAAAATCAACCAATGATAAATGTACTCCGCAATGTTTTATTTCACAAGAAATGTATGACCAGCTTTCCCAAAAAGGTTTAACACCTAACGTTGGTGATATTTTGGTAACGTCAAGAGGGACGCTTGGGTTGTGTTATGAGGTGAAACCAGGGGAAAAGTTTTATTTTCAGGATGGAATGATCAGCTGGCTCTATAATAGAAAAGATTGCGTTATCAATACGTACCTGTTGTATGCATTCAGGATGCCAGGTATCAGGAAACAAATTGACGGAAGTAATGATGGTTCTACAGTGAGTTATTTATCAATAGCACGATTGAAGAGGCTTAAAATCGAACTGCCCCCGCTCGCGCTCCAAACCGAATTCTCTCACTTCGTTCACGAAGTCGATCGCGAGAAGGAACGCATCCAGAGGAGCGCGGCGCTGCTCGAGACGCTCAAACGCTCCCTCATGCAGCAATACTTCGGCTGAAAACCACAAAAATCCCTTCTGAGGAAGGGGTTCTGGGGACAACGCCAACCCCCCCTTCCCATCGGGAAGGGGGGCAGGGGGGATAGGGAGATCTATGAGCAGGTAGTCATAGGGCACATATGAGGCTGACTACGAATGAGAGAGCGCGGTTTTCTGTCTGCGCAAACCGTGGTCAGTCTCATATGTGCCGAGCAACTGTCAGCGCACCCGTCTCCCTATCTCCCGCCCTGCGGGCGGCCCCTTCCCGATGGGCAGGGGCTGACGATACGAGAATGGCGTCAGGCAGTAGGTCACACCGTATGGGACTAACTACGACTAAGAGTGAGCGGTTTTTTGTCTGCGCAAACCGTAGTCAGTCTCATATGTGCCGAGCGACTGTCAGTGCACCCGTCTCCCTATCCCCCGCCCTGCGGGCGGCCCCTTCCCGATGGGCAGGGGCTGACGATACGTGTTTAGCGCTTTGTAAAATGTTCTTTTTTATCGATCAATAGGAGACAGCATTATGCTTAGACGTAGGCCGCCCGTCGATTCGGCATTGAAGCAACGGGCGAGGGAGCTTCGGAATCATATGACGCAGGAAGAGAAGAAGATCTGGTATCAGTATCTAAATCACTGTGGATACTCTTTCAAACGGCAGTATGTGATTCCTCCTTTTATTGTGGACTTTTATTGCGCGGATGCGGCTCTTGTGGTTGAAATTGATGGTTCGCAGCATTATACAACGGAGGAAGAGGAGCTGTATGATCGGAATCGAACAGCTTACTTGGAGTCTTATGGACTGATGGTGGTGCGGTTGAATAATCGGCAAATCAATACGCAGTTTCGAGATGTTTGTTGGTATTTGTCGAATCTGATCCAAAGACGTATCACCGAGCAGAAGAATATGGGGAAAGTGTAAATCTGTGAAATGTCTACCCCCTTCCCATCGGGAAGGGGGGGCAGGGGGGATAGGGAGATCCATGAGCAGGCAGTAGGTCATACCGTATGGGACTAACTACGACTAAGAGTGAGCGGTTTTCTGTCTGCGCAAACCGTAGTCAGTCTCATAGGTGCCGAGCAACTGCCAGCGCACCCGTCTCCCTATCTTCCGCCCTGCGGGCGGCCCCTTCCCGATGGGAAGGGGCTGACGATATGAGAATGAGGCTATGCAGCACTCGTGTAAGATTCTACGGAAGATGGAACTTTTTTCTCAAGCGGTCTTGCCGCAAAAGAGGTATGATAAGGGAAAGGTTCACGTAGTCAAGAGAGGAGTCAGGCGATGGGGAATTTCGATTTCTTAGAGAAGGATCCGGCTTACGGTATGTTTGCGAAGTCAGCGGAGAAGGCGGAGGGGCTTTGCCGCTCGCATCCTTCGCTCTCGGCGCTCCTTTCGCGCAAGACGTTGGAGCTTGCGGTGAAGTGGGTTTATCAGGTGGAGGGGATCGAGGTCCCACGGCAGGCGAATCTGCAGTCGCTCCTGCATCATCCGGATTTCCGCGATCTGATGGATCATGAGCCGTGGTATCGGTTGCAGTTCATCGTGAAGATGGGAAATCTTTCGGCGCATGAGGAGCGGGAGATTTCTTTCGAGCAGGCGGCGGAGGCGCTGCGGAATCTTTTCGATTTCCTTCTGTGGATTGATTATTGCTATGGGCGTTCCTATGAGGAGCGGTTTTTTTCGCTGTCTCGCATACCGGAGGCGCATGAGGCGGTGAATGAGAAGCGGATCCGTGAGCAGGCGCGGCTTCTGGAGCAGCAGGGGGCGGAGAAGGAGCGGCTGGCAGCGGAGCTTGCAAAGGTGCAGGCGGAGCTTCGCGCGATGAAGGCGGCGAGTGAGGAAAATCAGGCGAAGCGCACGTATTCACTTCGCCCGATCACGGAGCTGTCGACGCGGCAGATGTATATTGATGTGGATCTTCAGCTCGCTGGCTGGCAGCTTTCTGGTTCGCGGGCGAATGTGGCAGCCGAGCTCCCTGTCCGCGATATGAATGGTGTCCTGGGGGCTGTGGGGAAGGCGGATTATGTGCTTTTCGGGAAGGATGGAAGGCCGCTCGCGGTGGTGGAGGCGAAGCGGACGAGCCGGGATGCAAAGGCGGGGGCGCAGCAGGCCAAGCTCTATGCGGATGCGTTGGAAAAGATGTATGGCGCGCGGCCTTTCATTTTTCTGACGAATGGGTTTGAGACGCATTTCTGGGATGATGTGCATGGGACGCCGCGGCAGGTGAGCGGGATCTTCGGTGAGGAGGACCTGGCGCGGCTGATGCAGCGGCGGTCGGAGGAGCCAAAGCCGCTGTCGTCGATCCCGATCGATGACAGGATCACGAATCGCGCGTACCAGAAGGAGGCGATCCGTGCGACGCTTTCGGAAATCGAGCGAGGCAGGAGGAAGCATCTCCTGGTGATGGCGACGGGGACGGGGAAGACGCGCACGGCGGCGTCGCTGGTAGATGTGCTTTTGCGCGGCAATCGGATCACGCGGGTGCTTTTTCTGGCGGATCGGACGGCTCTGGTGTCGCAGGCGAAGGAGGCTTTCAAGGCGTATCTTCCGGAGATGTCGCTGTGTAATCTGTGCAGCAATAAGGAGGATGCGAATGCGCGTATCGTCTTCTCGACGTATCCGACGATGCTGAATGCCATCGATGGGCGGCGGACGGAGACGGGTGCGCGGCTTTTCACGCCGGCGCATTTCGATCTCATCATCATCGATGAGAGCCATCGGAGCATTTTCAAAAAGTATCGGACGATTTTTGATTATTTCGATGCGATCCTGGTGGGGCTCACGGCGACGCCGAAGACGGATGTGGATCGGAATACGTATGATTTCTTCGAGAGAAAGCTGGGAGTACCGACGTATGCCTATAGTTATGAGGAGGCGGTCACAGCGCATTTCCTCGTGCCGTATAAGAATTATGAAGTGAAGACGCTTTTCTTGCATGAGGGAATCACGTATGATAAGCTCACGCCGGAGGATCGGGAGCGGTATGAGGAGGATTTCATCGAGGATGATGGGAGTCTCCCCACGTATGTATCGGAGTCGAAGATAAATCGGAAGGTTTTCAACCGGGATACGGTGCGGACGGTCATTGAGCGGTTGATGGAGAAGGGCATCAAGGTCTCTGGCGGGGATCGGCTGGGGAAGACGATCATTTTCGCGGAGAATAAAAAGCACGCGCAGTTCATTGTGGACTGTTTTGATGAAATGTATCCAGAGTACCATGGGAATTTCGCACGTCGCATCGTCTGTGGTGATTCGTATGCGGAGACGTTGATCGCAGATTTCAAGAATCCTGATAAGGATCCGGTCATCGCGGTGTCGGTGGATATGATGGATACGGGGATCGATGTGCCGGAGTGCGTGAATTTGGTCTTTTTCAAGAAGGTGCGCTCGAAAACGAAATTCTGGCAGATGATCGGCCGCGGGACACGTCTCGCGCCGGATCTTGTCGTGACGGACGGCGAGGGGGAGCATGTGGGGAAGCGGTATTTCCTCATTTTTGACTATGGGGGAAATTTTGATTTCTTCCGCGAGCACCAGGAGCCTGTGAAGGAAACGGCGGTGAAGAGTCTGTCGGAGAATCTTTTCGAGAGGCGTGTGCGTCTTATCCGTGCGCTGGAGGGGAGTGAGTTCTCAGGAGAGGGCTACCGGTCCTGGCGGGCGACGCTCGTGAAGACGGTGCAGCAGGAAGTGGCGGCTCTGAAGACGGAGCTTGCGGCGGTGCGGCTGCATTTATCGGCGGTGGAAACGTACAAGAAGGAGGAGGCGTATCAGGCGCTTTCCGATGAGGATGTGAAGGAGCTGGTGAAAGAGCTTGCCCCACTCGTCACAGATGAGGAGATGGATGAGGCGGCGAAGCGTTTCGATATTTTTATGTATGGCATGATGCTGACTTTCCTCACGGACCGAAAAGCCTATGAGCGGGCGCGGGAAAGTCTGAAACAGACGGTGCATGCGTTATCGGGGAAAAACGGCATCCAGGCGGTGCGGGATGCACAGCCGCTCATGGAGGAAATCCAAAGTCCCACGTTCTTCCCTTTGATAGATTTGCTGAAGATGGAGGAGGTCCGCATGGGGTTGCGGGATCTCATGCAGTATCTCGAGGAACGCGGCTCGGGACATTATATCGTCACGACATTGCATGATCCAGTCGTCACCGAAGGCTTGGGCGAGCCGCTTGCTGAAGAGCCGCTCGAAGACTACCGGAAAAAGGTGGAGGGGTATTTCACTGACCATGCAGATGATGTGCCAGCGGTCAGAAAGCTCGTACACAATGAGCCTTTGACCAGTGAAGACTATGCGGCACTCGAGCGCATCTTTGAAGTCGAGCTCGGTACGCCTGAAGCCTATCGTGCGGCGTATGCGACAAAGCCCTTCGGCCTTGTGGTACGGGAAATCGCGAAGCTCGATCCACAGGCAGCGGAGCAGGCCTTCTCTTCTTTCATCAATGATTACAGTTTGAACGAGAAGCAGATCGCTTTTGTCAGGCAGGTCATCAATTTCCTTACGGTAAATGGATATATTGATAGTCCGGCTCGCCTCATGAGTGCACCTTTTGACAGGTACAGCTGCGGGGATATCTTCAGTACGGCGCAACTTGTGGATCTCAGCCATGTGGTGAATACCATCCGGGATAACGCGGTGAGGATCGTGGACGGTGGGAAATAAGGGATCAGCGTTTCCCTAGTTACAAGTCACTAGTCACTCGAGGCTCATAATTCCAGACCACGAATCCCTGCTTTCAAACTTCAGTGGGAGAGGGATGTATGATTCATATAGCGCCCCGCCCCTTAAAAAATGGTTCGTTACGCTATGCGACATCCGGACGGGAAGGGTAAGCCATCAAAAAAGCCCCTTTGGCAGGGGCTTTTTTGATGGCTTGCTTTTTGTCTGTCGCACTTCGATTTTCTGGCGCGTGGCATCGTGAGCAGGGATGCTTACAGCGCGAGGCGGTAGATCTCTTCGAGGTCTTTGGCGGAGAGGTCGACGAAGCCGTGGAGGAGGCCGTCTTTGGCGCCCTTCCATGCGATGGTCTTCTGAGCCATTTCGGCAAAGCGGGTGTCGTCGATGCCGATCTCTGTGAGGGTGGTCGGGAGGCGGAGCTGTTTCTTGAAGTATTTCCGCAGGCGTTTGATGCCTTTCTGTGCGATCTTGATGGTGTCTTTGCCTTTGGGGGAGACGCCCATGACGCCTACGGCGAAGCGGGCGATGCGGGGGGCGGTGGTTTCGTCCAGGACGTAGGTGAGGAAGGCGGGGGTGAGGATGGCGAGGCCGAGGCCGTGGGTGATGTCGTAGTGGGCGGAGAGTTCGTGCTCGATGCCGTGGCAGGTCCAGGAGACGGAATGGCCGCTGTCGATGAAGTCGTTGATGGCCCAGGAGGCGGTCCAGAGGAGGTTCGCGCGGGCGGCTTCATTGGCGGGGTCGGCCATGGCGATGGGGGCGTCTTTCATGACGGAGCGCATCATGGCTTCCATGTAGGCTTCGGTGGCGGGGAAGGTCTCTTCTTTCTGGAAGTAGACTTCCATGATGTGGGAGAGGATGTCGGCGGAGCCGCAGGCGGTCTGATAGGCGGGGACGGTGTAGGTGTTTTCGGGGCAGAGGAAGGAGACGGAGGGGCGGAAGGCCTGGGCGGTCCAGCCGTATTTTTCTTCGGTCTCGGGGTTGGTGATGACGGCGCTGGCATTCATTTCGGAGCCGGTCGCGGCGATGGTGGGGATGGTGATGAGGGGGAGGGCGGTGTCGATGGCGGCGCGGTTTCGGATGAGGTCCCAGGGGTCGGCGTCGTAGGGGGCGCTGCCTGCGATGACTTTGGCGGTGTCGAGGACGGAGCCTCCGCCGAGGGCGAGGATGAGGTCCAGGCGTTTTTCGCGTACGAGGCGGATGCCTTCGCGGACGAGGCCGATCTCGGGATTTGGCTTGACGCCGGAGAGGCCGTAGCAGTCGACATTGGCTTTGCTGATTTCTGCGAGGACTTTGTCAAAGAGGCCGCTTTTTTTGGCGGAGCTGCCGCCGGTGATGAGGAGGACGCGGCTGCCGAGGCGGCTGATCTCTTCGGGGAGGTGGGCGAGCATGCCGTTTCCGAAGTAGACTTTGGTGGGGTTATGGTAGATGAAATCGTGGGTCATGGGGATGCCTTTCTTGTCATGGGTGACTAGGGAAATGCTGATTGAATCATTTTTCCTTAAACGGGTTTGGTGGGTTCTATGGGTTCATAGGGTTCAAAAGGGGCGGCGCAAAATAGTAAAGCGCCGCGGAATTTTTGAATATATATTATTTTCCAGGGATGGGAAACCTGTGAATCTTTTGAATCTGTCTGTTTATTATCCGATTTTGCTCTTGGATTTTATACAGGTGTTCCTTTCACTTTTTCGGCAGACTTGGATTCCTTGTCTCGGCGATCCATTTTGTGAAATCTTCGGGGGAGAGGCCGAGGTGTGCTTCTGCCCAGGGTTTCCATTTTTCGGATTTTTTACGCACGGCAAGGATGTTTTCCATGGAGGCGCCGGTGTGTTGCTCTAAGAGGTAGGCGAGGCGGAGCCAGTGGTTCGGGTAGCCGTCTTGCAGCAGGGGGATGGCGCGGTCTTCGGGGATGCCGTAGAAGCGGTGAAGGCGGCGGGCGCGATGGCGCAGGAGGCGTTCTTCGTAGAGCGCAGCGGTGAGACCTAGCTTTTTCTGGATGCATCCCCATGGGTCATCTTTCCGCATGTCGAGGATGGTATCGATGGGGACTTCGGCGAGGATGGAGAGAAGGGCGGCTTTGTCGATTTCAAGGAAACGGAGGCCGCTTGCGAGAAGGGCTTCTGCTTTGTCTTGGGGGATTTCGTACTTGTAGTGGATGCTTCGGATCTGGTCGTCTAATGTGGGTTCGCTGCGTTTCATAGGGGGGTCCTTTCGTGCAATGCATGGTTTTCTCTATTGTAGCATAGATGAGGGGTTCGGGGTTCGGGGGCGTGTTGCCCTTTGATTGTGGATGAAAGCTCTGCTCGAATGGTGTATCGTCATTTCGAGCGAAGTCGAGAAATCCTCCTTGCAGACGGATTAACGATGTGTGCTTGAAAGCGGGAAAAGGCAGCACCAAGGCGTCGTTTCCGTAGAGGCGGATGAGTGATGCTAACCGCAGTGCAGCAAAGATCCCTCGACTGCGCTCGGGATGACGATACGGGGAAATGTATTTTCAACATATGGGGGGAAAAAACCAACCTCGTCTCGCTACGCTCGACAGCCCCTTCCAGAAGAGGGGGTGAGAGTGCGGTGGCATTTCAGTCACTAGTCACTTCTCATCCCTAGCCCCTAGTCACCAGCTGCAAGCAAAAAGCGCCTCCGTGAGTCGGAGGCGCTTTTCTTAGCTGTCGCGGAGGGCGCGTTTCAGGATCTTGCCGGTGGCATTTTTCGGAAGTGCGTCCATGGGGATGAAGCGTTTCGGGATCTTGTAGCTGGCGATATTTTTCATCATGTATTTGCGGATCTTGTTTTCGTCGAAGGTGTAGCCTTCTTTCATGACGACGTAGGCCCAGACGACTTGGCCGCGGAGGGCATCGGGCTGGCCGACGACGGCACATTCTCCGACGCCTTCGACTTCATAGATGCAGTCTTCGACTTCGCCGGGGTAGATGTTTTCGCCGTTCACGATGATGAGGTCTTTCAGGCGGTCGACGATGTAGATGTAGCGGTCTTCGTCCATGTAGGCGAGGTCGCCGGTGTGGAGCCAGCCGTCTTCGGTGAGGACTTTCTTGGTTTCTTCCGGTTTGTTCCAGTAGCCCTTCATGACGTTGTCGCCGCGGACGAGGAGCTCGCCGACGGTGCCGGGGACGTAGGGGCCGTTCATTTCGACGGAGATCATGGCTTCGACGCCGGGGATGGCGGGGCCGCTGGTCAGGTACTTGGGCTTCGCGGTCGGCAGGACGCAGACGACGGGGGAGGCTTCGGTGAGGCCGTAGCCTTCCTGTACGGGGTGCTTGTATCGCATGAAGAAGGCCTGCGCTACGGGCTGCGGGATGGAGGCGCCTCCGGAGATGAAGGTGTGGACGGTCTTCATGAGGGAGGGGTCGCCCTTGCGCGCGAGGAGGTTGTACATCGGGGGAACCATGATGGCGATGGTGACGTCGTATTTCACGATGGTATTGATGATTTCTGATGGTGTGCGCGAGCGCAGGATGACGATGGTCGAGTGGGCGTAGAGGCTGCCGTGGACGATGGTGGTCATGCCGTAGCAGTGGAACATCGGGAGGACGCAGAGGACTTTGTCTTCCGGTTTGAAGATGATCCGCGCGGTGAATTGTTCGACGTTTCTGACGAGGTTTTTGTGTGTCAGCATGGCGCCTTTGGGGCTGCCGGTGGTGCCGGAGGTGTAGATCAGGGCGCATACGTCGTCTTCGGTGAGGGCTTTCGGGAAATCAGGGGCTTCGGGGAGCGGTTCGCGTGATTTATTGTCAAGCTCTTCGATGGAAATCGAAGGGACGGAGACGTCCATGGGGGTGTCTGTGATGAGGAGGGTGCTTCCCGAGTCTTTCAGGATGTAGTCGACTTCGCGGTCTACGAGGGAGTTGTTCACGGGGACGATGATCGCGCCGAGGCTCACGACGGCCATGAAGGCGTAGACGAATTCTGCACGGTTCGCGGAGTAGAGGCTGACGCGCTCGCCTTCGCGGACGCCCAGCGCGTAAATGGCATTCCGGTAGCGGTGGATGGCGTCTTCGAGTGCGCCATAGGTGACGTCGACTTCGCCGGTGAAGGCCAGATGGGATGGATCGGCGCCTTTCATGATTTCATGTAGGAACATAGGGGGGACCTTTCTGTGTGTGAAATGTGACTGGTGGCTAGTGGCTGGTGACTAGTCACGGGGAATGGTGGCTATGGTTAGCCCTTGGGCCGTGCAGCCCTTTGATGGCGAATGAAAGCTCTGCCCGAAGGAGAAATGGTGGTACGGCGCATAAATCGAGGGCGCATGCCCCATTTGTTCTGGCAAACACAGCCTGAGAAGCGACGTTTTCCGTCGGGGGCAAGGCGTGATGCGCGTAGGCGTTTTCAAAACGTCAAACCGGAGGGAGCCTTCTTCGGCAACATTTTTATTATGAATTTATCTTATCTATTGTAACAGATAACGCATGATGGGTTCAAGGTGGGATGCGGCACGCCCGTGGGGCGTGCTTCTTGATGGCGGATGAAGGCTCGGCTCGAATGAGAAATGAGAAATGCGAAATGGTGGTGCGGCGCATAAAAATATAGAAGCGCCGCGGAGTAAAATAATGGCGATGCCCGAAGGGAAGTGGACAGCAGGTTTCCTGTTTGGAATTTCCAAACGTTGACCGCCAGAACGCGAATGACAAAGATTTCTCGCTGGCGCTCGAAATGACGATATGAGGGTCTGACGGCTGATGTCTCCTCATCCCTAGCCACTCATCCCTAGTCACCAGCCACCAGCCACTTCTAATTCCTCATTCCTCATTTCTTCCCCTATATGATATAATAAAAATGTAATTGTGCGAAAAATGTAAAACGTACAGATTTTGATTTCCTCTCTCATCTGTCTGAGGAAAAAATTCCGTCACAGGAAGGAAGAATGAATCATGGCAACAGCAATGGTAATTGGTGCCCAGTGGGGCGATGAAGGTAAAGGCAAGATCGTAGACTATCTTGCGGCGAAAGCAGATGTAGTCGTCCGTTCCCAGGGCGGAAATAATGCGGGTCACACGGTCGTGACCGGGGGCAAAGCGTATCCGCTGCGTCTCATGCCGAGCGGCATCATGTATCCCGGTACCATCTGCATCGTAGGCACCGGTGTCGTCGTGGACCCGAAGAGCCTTTTGGAGGAAATGGAAAATCTGGAAAAGCAGGGGATCGATGCGAAGCACCTGCAGATCTCCACTCGTGCGCAGGTGGTCTTCCCATACCACATTCGTCTCGATGAAGCGGAGGAGTCCAGAAAAGGCAGCCGCAAGATCGGCACCACGAAGAATGGCATCGGACCGTGCTATGCCGATAAGATCAACCGCATCGGCATCCGCATTTGTGACCTGATGGATAAGGAAACGTTTGCAGAAAAGCTGAAATATAATGTCGATCAGAAGAATATGCTTCTCGAAAAGCTCTACGGCGTGGAAGGCTTCGACTATGAGCAGATGCTTGCTGACTATCTCGGCTATGCGGAAAAGCTCCGCCCTTATGTCAAGGATACGAACTACACGGTGCAGAAGCTGGTGAAGGAAGGCAAGAATGTTCTCTTCGAAGGCGCGCAGGCATCCATGCTTGACTGCGATAACGGGACTTACCCATTCGTCACCTCTTCCCACCCGACGGCAGGCGGTGCTTGCATCGGCGCGGGCATCGGACCGCACAACATGCAGAATATCTTCGGTGTCGTGAAGGCGTACAGCACCCGCGTCGGCCAGGGCCCATTCCCGACGGAGCTGCTCGATGAGACAGGCGACTATCTCAGAAATACCGCGCATGAATTCGGCACTGTCACCGGCCGTCCGCGCCGTATCGGCTGGCTCGATACCCGCGCTGTCCGTTATGCGGCAGAGCTGAACTCTTTCGATTACCTCGCGATCACCCGTCTGGATATTCTGGATGATATGGAAGAGATCAAGGTCTGCACGGGCTACGAATATGAAGGAAAGGAAATCGAAGAATATCCGGCTGACTTGAAATTCCTTGAAAAGATCACCCCGGTCCATAAGACCTTCAAAGGCTGGAAGCAGAAGATCTCCGATATCAGAAGCTATGATGAGCTTCCGGCTCTCTGCAAGGAATACCTCGAAGGCATCTCCAAGCTCATCGGTGTACCGATCGGTATCGTATCCGTCGGCCCGAGCCGTGAGCAGACCATCGTCATCAAAGAAGTATTCTAAGGATCTAAGAATCTAAGGAGCTAAGAATGAAATGCAAAAGGGGCTGTGAAGAAATGAATCCTCATTTCTTCACAGCCTCTTTTTACTTTGCTTTCATTTGGTTCAGGGTTCAAGGTTGAGGTGGCGGCTTCGCCGCAATTATATGTGGGGCGATGCCCGATCAAGAATCATTCTCGCCCCTTCCTCTGGAAGGGGCAGACGAGCGAAGCGAGGCGGG
>OLSX01002869.1_pt1 | contig 14605 bp, 13 predicted proteins | sample 1673141 | NCBI WGS metagenome assembly OLSX01 (sample SAMEA3136759, study PRJEB25190) | human gut metagenome | biome: human gut; feature: human-associated habitat; material: faeces | place: Austria | collected 2013
GCATGAAATATTTCTGTTCCACTTTTAGTCAGAAAGTACTCATCCTCAGAAAAAAGAATTTCTTCACTTAATCTTGTTGCATCTGTAATACATAGAACGGTTCCATTTGTTAAGGGGAGTATCTTATCTGTTTTAAAATCAGTTGTAAGAGTTTGTCCTTCTGTTAGCAATCCACATTCTACCAATGGTAAAATGTTATCAATATAATTCATGTTATTTTCAGTTATGTATTCTTTCATTATTTCAGAGCCAGGTATATTACCATAAAATCCTTCTGATGGAATAAAATATAAATCATTGCAACTATTTAAAGTGAATTTGCATAGATAATTAAATGTTTTTGCTTCAGATGGAGAAAGGTTATTCATAATGCTCAGTGTTCTGATAGAGCAGGAATGTGGTTCAGAAATTTCTTTTGCAAGAATTTTTGCCCACAATTCTTGTAGTGTTTCATTTTTGATGTTTCCTGCATTTTCAAAAAATCGCATAATCCAGTCAAAATCATAAGTCTGTTTTTTTGTTGTCGAGGTTTTCTTTTGTGATTGAGAAAGTATTTCATCAGCCCTAACTGCAATATCTGCAAAATTCCGAAGTTTATAGTATTCATATAGGCTCATTTTTCCTTGTTTTATCAAATACTGAGAAACGGATTCTAAAGTGGAATCATTCGATAGAGGAATACCATCCTTGGGTGCAAATATTGCAGCAACAATTGCAGAGGTAAAATCCTTTACAGTAGAATGCAAGTCAATTTCGCTTGTACCATAAAAATTAAGAGCTAAGTAAAAAGTGTCTCCAATTTGATTATTGTTACCATATATTTTATGTCCAATAGGAATAATTGGAAGATTTTTTGTGTTATCCAATAATTTTGATTCCTCCTATATTATTTTCTGCCCCATTAATATTATTTTTTGAATCGATAATAACATCTTTTTTTGCAATAATGCTACCGATCTGATTGTCATCTCCAACAATAGTGTTATCAGATGATATATTACTCCCATTCGTTGCTTCAATGTCACCAACAATATTACGATTACCATGAATATCATTTTTTGATGTAATGCCAATTATCTTTTTCACTTCATTCATCTGTTTTGGATATAATGTTTTAAATTCTTCTAGCATTTTCTGTAAATCCTCTTTTGTTGCTAAATTTTCAATTGTATCCTGTATTTTATAGATTTCTTCAATAATATTTTCAACAGTTTGAGATGTTTGCAAAACTTTAAGATACTGCTTTAAAACGGCATCTTTTCTTATTCTTGCCCTCACGTTTTCAAAGTAATCTGCCACAAAACTATTAATTTCAAACGAACTTAGTGTGGAAACTGACGTTCGTGCGTTCTGATTCCATTCAATTATGCTTTTTTTAATATCTTCCTCAGAATCTAATAAATCGTCTGTATCACTAAGATATTCAAGATACTCTCCAAATTTTCCATCATATTCTTCAGCATTCAGTTCATGGAATTCTTCTGTCAATATAGCATCTAATTTTTCTCTTATTGTTTTAGGCTGAAAGAAATATTCATTAATTTTGGTTGTTGCGATGCTAGAAATAGTACCAGTAGCTTCATTAGTTTCTTCTTTCAAAATATCAAATCCTACACCTTCTCCAGTGATTCTGTTTTTTATTACCGTTTTTAATGCTGCTGTCCCAATTTTTAAAGCACCTGCTACTGCGATTTTACCAATTGCCATGATATTTGCCTCCTTTTCATATTCTTAATAAATCTTTCATGTGCAGATAAAAGATAATACATATTTTATTCACTTCCTTATAAGGATAAAAGTATTAAATAAGTGTCAACGTTTTTCGTTTTTAATATAATTGAACTACCAAATCCTTGAATGAGAAAAGCAGTATCGTTATCCCTTCAATTGAAAGCTGTTAAGAATGCAAGTTTTTATAGTAATCATATTCCTTTTTATTTCATTATAGCATGCAATGCGATTGTAAATAGTTTAGTTTAATTTAATCAAAGAACGTTCGTACTAGGATATATAATATTTATTGTTTTTCCTTTTTGGAGCTATATTTTGTATTTTTTCTCCTGAAACCATCTTCATCACGAATAACATTGCTTCTTCTCGATTTTTCTTCCTGCACTGCATCAAAATCCTCTCTTGAAATAATGGCAGGATGACTTTTAGCCGATAAATATTTGCTCTTTTCTCCAGAATTTTTGACACGTTTTCGATTGGGAAATCCAGTGGTATAGGTTTTGAAAACAATGACATCACCAACATACTTTTCGTTGCTCAGTATGCTATCAATTGTTAGGTTGTACCATTGATCTTTTCCGGAAGGGGAGGGTATGTGCTGTTTCTCTAATTCTTTCTTGATTCCAACAATGCTTTTGTCATGTAGATACATATCAAAAATCAGTTGCACGACCCCTGCTTCTTGAGACTGAATTACTAGTTCGCCATTATCATCATTGGTATATCCATAGCATTTGCGAGTATAAATTTTGGATGTGCCATCAATGACTTTCTTTTTGATGCCCCAGTAAACATTTTGGCTGCGGTTTTCACTTTCTTCTTGTGCGATTGCTTCAATTAAAGAAATAATGAAAGTATTTTCACCATAAGCAGTGTTGAGATTTTCTTCGTCAAAAATAACTTCTGTACCAAAAGAAGTGAGTTTTCGTAATATATCAAGAATTTCAGCAGTGTTTCTTCCAAACCGGCTGATGCTTTTGGTCAAAACAATGTCGAGCTTTTTGCTTTTACAATCCTTTATCATTCGTTGAAATTCCTCTCGATTGTCTGATTCAGTACCTGAACGAAAATCAAGATAGATATCTATTAATCTCCAGCGAAAATTTTCAGAAACTTTTTGTGTAAGCCATGAAACTTGATTTGCCATGCTGCGTAACTGTTCTTGATTTCGAGTACTTATGCGACAATATATGCCTACACTGTAGTATAATTTAGGTAGTGAGGGTATGAATTTAACTTGTTCTACTTTTCTTTTTTTATCCATAATTTTATCCTCATTTCTACGTTTGCTCATAAAAATAGTCTACTTACTTGGGGAAAATGTATTACTTGCTCTATTTTATCATAACAGAAAAGTACGGAAATTACAAGGTTTTTATTTGCACCCTTATCGTTTTATTTTAGTCTCCTCGGAACATATTTGCACCTAACGAATGATACAATCGTTAGGTGCATTTTTATTGTAAAAAGCCGAGAAACAAGGGATTTTCAGCTAATCATAAAACGATAGCAGCCACAGTGAGGTCAAAATCACTGTGGCTGTTTTCTTTTTGTAGGGTAAAATAAAACGATAGCAAGTAATCGTTTTATTTTTCAAAGCTAACGTTTTATTTTAGAGGTTATCGTTTTCTGATTGAAAAAGCGACTTGAATGAATAGTGCAATCAATTCAAAGCCAACTCTCCAGCCAATTCTTCATCTATTATACGCAGTACGCAAATGTCGTCCGAAGCAGCAAATAACTCAGAACAGCCATACCACACAGTTTTTTCATCAATGATAGCAAAACTGTTATTGATATGATTTTTTAACGTACACTGAAATCCATGAAATGAAAATAACTGTACCAATTTCTCATGATATGATGAATAGTCTAATTTGCTAAAAAGTGCCTTCATATCTATTGAGTATGAAAGCACTTTGTTATATCTTTCATTATGATTCAGAATCTATTTCAGGCTTGCTTTCGGAAATGATAGTTTTAGAACAATACCGTTTACTTGCTCTTTTCTTTACGCCGTTTTCGTCAATTACTATATTGCTTCTTTTCTGTCGTTCTTCTTGAACAGCATTAAATATCTCTTTTGAAATAATCTCTGGATGGATTTGTTCTGTGAGGTACTGGTGTTTTTCACCGGAATTTTTCTTTCGTTTCCGATTCGGAAAACCATCGGTATATGTCTTTTTGAGCAATACATTGCCCATATATTTTTCATTAGTCAATATTTTTACTACCGTTTGATTACACCATTTCTTCTTTCCGGAAGGTGTCAGAATCTCCTTGCTTTCAAGTTCTTTAATGATGGAAAGAATACTGCTGCCTTGGAGATATAATTCAAATATAAGTCGGACGATTTTAGCTTCTTCAGGGCAGATCTCTAAATCGCCATTTTCATTTTTCTGGTATCCAAAGCACTTTCTATTATATAGTTGTGATGTGCCGTCTTTCATGCCTTTTTCAAGACCCCAAAGAATATTTTCACTGCGGTTATAACTTTCTTCCTGAGCATAAGCTTCGATTAGTGTAATCAAAAATTCACTTTCGTATTTAGAAGTATCAATTTCTTCATTTTCAAATATTATCCTTACGCCGATTGCTTTTAGTTCTCTTAGTAGACTTATTGTTTCAGCAGTGTTACGCCCAAAGCGACTAACGCTTTTCGTAAGAATGGTATCGATTACGCCTTCTTTGCAGTCATTTATCAATCTTTGCCATTCCGGTCTGTTATCATCCAGACCGGAATGAAAATCAAGATAAATATCAATAAGCCGCCATCTTGCACTGTTCAATACTGTTTTTGTCAGATGAAACGCTTGTGCAGACATACTGTGAAGCTGGTCTATCTGAACAGAACTCACTCTGCAATATACGCCGACCTTACGCAAATGTTCCAGTTTAGGAATGACTGGAATTGTTGTTACTTTTCTTTCACTCATAGTTGTTTCCCTCATGATTTGGTTAAATATTTTTTAATAATGTCGTTTTTTTCTTAAATTATATCAATTTGACATAATGTATTTTGGATATGTTATAAAAGCAATATTGTTGACAGTGTATTTTTGTGGGATGTTATTTTGTAAGTTGAAGATTAATTCTGCTTTTTATTCCAACAATGACCAAATAATTCTCCACCATTAGGATATAATGTCAATACTTTGTTTTCGTTAATAATATTAATAGACTTTGGAGTTAGAGATTGTATCTTATCAATTGAAATAAAAATTTGTTTATTTGTTTGAACGTATAACTCTAAAATTTTTTCTATTGCTGTATCTTGTATCTGCTTTAGTAAGCAAGAATCATGTATTAATACTGGCAAAGGTGTTAATGTCAATATTGCCAGATCAAAAACAATCATGCTTTTATACGATGTACCTGTACCAGTGTCATCAGGCGTAGTTCTATGCAAAAAAATGAGTTTAGTCTACTTTCAAAGAAATTGTATCAAAATATGAGTACATAAGAAAATGCACGTATTTTTGGGAGATTTTGTATCAAAATAGTAGTAGACTATTCGTCACATATCTGCACCCTTATTTTGATACAAAATAAGGGTGCATTTTTATGTCCTGAAAACAACGCAGTATCGGCACTTTCTAAAAGGTGCCGTTTTCTGTTGTCTGAATAGGGGAGGGCAATTCACCTTGAAAATAGGTTTAAATCCTGCTTTTTAGGGGTCAGCGTTTTCTTTTGCACCCATTTTGACCTGTTTGCACCCCATTGTTTTCTGTTGCTTGAAGATGCCGAAAAACAGGGGAATTTCAAGTGAAACCATTGTTCCCCTTTGGTAGAGCAAAAAAATAGCCGCCACAGTAATCGCATTGACTACTGCGGCGACTGAATGTTTTTTATGGTTCAATCTCTTCGTTTCAGGTTTTGTTGCGTGTATCAACTTGTGAACGTCAATATGAACAATAATGAGATTTTTATATTCGTCTGTACCGCCTTGGCTAATCGGCTTTTTATGATGACAGTGAATTTCATCAATCCACAGCACTTTGCCTGTAACAGCGCATTTGCCGTATTGGGCGGCATACAGCGACACTCTGTTGTCCATATATTCCACGCTTCGATTTGGCAGATACGCTCTTGCGAGTATATGCAGAACCATCATTACCGTTTCATCAAATTTCAGATTACGATGAATTTCTTCCCTGCCTTCTGCTGTATACTTGCATACCTTTTTCTTCTTGTACATAGGGTTCTTGGTCTGCACATATCCAATCGGGCATATTGGTGCTCCATAAATATAACGAAGCCTTTCACTTCTGCCATATCGTTTGGTGATAAAGCTCAATCCACTCTGACCGCTTTTTGTCATTACGTTTCTCAGACGATTATACAAAACCATATTGATAACGAATTGTATCCTTGAACAGTCTAAACCGATAGCCGTAGCATATCTATAATAATTGTGAATCCCCAAAACCATAAGATTATACTTATTGATATTGATGCCCATAGATTTACGTTCGCCGCTGTGCTCAATTTTGATAATTTGCTCTTTGAGCTTCTCGGATACACGTTTTTTGGTTTTATCGGACATATGCGACCTTACCACATATTTATCAGCCTTTTTGACTGCTTTGAGTTTGAACCCTAAAAATTCAGAGTAGTGTTTCTTGAGATTAACAACTTTTGATTTTTCTTCGCTGATTTCAAGTTTAAGACGTTCTTTAAGCCACTTTTTTACAGCAATAAAGATTTTATCAGCGTCGCTGCGTTTCCGACAGAATATTTTAAAGTCATCTGCATATCTAACAATATACATTTCTTTCAATCTGCTTTTTCTAAGCACACTGTATATATTGCCCTTATTTTCAGTACCATTTGATGCACAGGGTAATTTGTATTCCTTATGCGTTGGAATATTTTCCCACTGGCTGCTTATCCACCAATCCAGTTCATTCAGCACAATATTCGCAAGAAGCGGTGACAATATACCGCCTTGCGGCGTGCCTTTTGTCGGATATATCATATTGCCGTCAGGCATTACAATTGGTGCTTTAAACATTTGTTTGATTACGCAGATTAGTTGTTTATCCCATATTCCCATTGCCCACATCTGACGTATCAGCTTTGAATGATTTACATTGTCAAAAAATCCCTTGATGTCAATATCTACAACAAAATGCATATTTTGTATTTGTATCATTCGATAACACTGCGCCATTGCGTGTTCTGCCGACCTGTTCGGTCTGAAGCCATTGCTTCGCTCGTGGAACTTTGCTTCACATATTGGCTCTAATACCTGCAAAATACATTGCTGTATAAGTCGGTCAATTATTGTTGGTATTCCCAGAGGTCTGGTTTTCCCGTTTGGCTTTGGAATTTCAACTCGTCTTACAGAGTTTGGCTTGTAATATCTGAATTTTCTTTTTATAATCTCAGTTAGATTATCAGCGGAAAGCTTCTCTATATCTTCTATATTGCGACTATTCGTTCCGCTTGTATGACTGCCTGAATTTCGCTTAATGTTTCTATATGCGAGTCTTATATTTTCTTCTGATGAGATTAGCTCCATTAAGTTTGTGAAAACTTCACCTTGTTTGCTCCTTGCATACAAATTATCAAAACATTCCTGCAAGTCATAATATTCCAGATGTCTTAGTTTTTTCTGCTTTGTCATAGGCAACTCCACCTTTCAGTTTCGTTTTTCTCGGATAAAATCCTAATCATACTCGAAGCTATGATTTTCAATACCTATAACTATTTTTGTAATATTGACTTGTGGCTGTTCCTCCGTTTTCCATTACAGAAAACATCATCAGTAATGCCACGACTTAGCCCACAATCAAAACAGCTTATTATTCTTCGTCTGTACCACAATAATGTGTATTGTAAGCTGCCACGTTCCGATAATCCTATCTTTACATATACACTTAGGTGCTTGCTATGAGCCTGACAGCTTGGCAATGCCTGTAACATTGCAAGGTATTTCATAACGAAGAATTTTACTCTACCTCACTGTCGCCGCAGTAAACGGTTTATGCATTTCTACATAAACTTCATATAGACCCTTACATTCGCAAGTTCGTCAGACGTTGCCGTCATTCTCACCATATGCACTTTATAGACCCCCGACCTATAGGATACACAGTTCACCTCTGAACAGCTTTCGTATCCGCTTTCGCAGATTTACGGTATCTCTCAGCCGACTTCACCGAGCTTCTGACAAAATTAGTTTCCCAATAATGCCAGTCGGAGTATCAGGGGAGGCGTTTCAGGGCGTTACTCCTTCATTCCACCTCTTGGATTATCAGTTCTCCTAATCAGATAACTGTTACGTTTTCTTTTTAGTGCCTAATCTTTTCAATTAGAAACGTGTCGCACCTTCGTTGAATTCCTGCATTGCCTTTTTCGCAGAATATTTCGTAAAAATCGGCATCGCACCACATTCTTCCATAGCCTGCTGCGTACGGCTAACCATTGCCTCTGTTTCAGCAAGCTGTCGGGTAGTAAGTTCCTGAATGACACCATGGGATTTCGGCTTGGATTCTTCCCAATAACTGCCGTTGTAGCAAAGATAATCCGTGTAAGGAGAGTAACGAAGAATATCGTGATATTCCACGGCAAGTACGGACGCCTGTCCCACATCGGAATAGTCACCGGGTTTCAGCGTTTCTGCGTTGCCGTACTCATCAGGCGGAATGTAACCTTTTTGAACGGAAACTTTCTTATAAAAACGCTTTGCACTGTTCCATATGGTTTGCAGTTCACTGTCATCAAGGGGAGGATCGCATTTTGCAGCTTCTTCCAGATAGCAGGAGTATGCCTTTTCTGTATCACCAAGATCCGGCATAGCGTGACATATGGTTGTTTCTGCCGCCTGCGGGAATTGTGCGATTATTTTCAGTCAGACAAAAATAGGTGTCAAGCTCCAGTTCTCCGTCAATGATTTCCACCTGTGGTGTATCTGTTCCAAAGAAGAAACGTGCAGCATCGAGAGCGTTTTTATCAAAGAAGGGGAATATCTTCTGCAGCTTGCGTTTCAGCATGGTGTAGATGTTCCAGTCAGTAACTGCGGTGATCTGAAAGTACACATGAAAGCGAGGTCTTGCGGATTTCGAACCTTTGGGAAGATTGTGGTGACGGCTGTAGGCAACTGCAAAAGCTACATCGGGAAATGCCGCTTTGATGTCGTCAACTGAGATCCAGTCAGCAGGATCATCCGAGTGATCGTTGTCACAGTCCATACCAAGGCAGTCTGACCAGATAAAATTATCCTTGCTTCGGTAATAATTCTGGTATTCTGCCATAACATGATCAAAGTGAACAGCGGCAGATAGGGTTTGTGCATCGGTCGCCTCGATTTTATTGGGATAAAGGCAGTTCTGTGCATTGCCGCTGCACTTGGCTGTGAAAAAGGTCAGTTTCATTTTCGTTCCTCCATTTCTTCCGTAAAATATCGGATCTTTATATGCTTTCGTTTGGCACGGTCGATTTCAGCCTTCATGCCAGTAGATAGGTTGTCACCAAATACCCATAGCTGTTCACACTTGCTCATCAGCACCCAGTTCATGAAAATTGCTGTTTCATGTTCTTCGGGGATATTGTCATTCATAAACTGTGTGAAATAGATATGAGGAGTGATAGGCAGACAGTGACTGTCCACAGCGAAACGGCTGTATTTTCTTGCATTCTCGGTATTCTTTTCCGTATCGCCGGAGTATGGTGAGCATATGTATACCATAGGACGATAGTTGGCTGTGATTTTTGCAGCTCTTTCGTCCTTTTCAATTTTTGTGAGGGCTTCATATTCAGTAGGGGAGAAGTAGCCTTCGGAGTTATACAGATTTGCCATTTGATATTAATCCTTTCTATAAAATTCGCATTCATATCCGTCTGCACGGAGAATAAGTCCTTTTGCCCATGCAGGAGTTATTGCCATTTGCTGACAGACAGCTTCAACTGACATTCTGCGGTCAGTCTCAATAATCATTTCATCGTGGACGTGTCCGACAATAAAGCAGTGAGATAAAGTTTGCATGGAATACATCAGCAAATCCCTTGCAATAGCCTGGACAATGTTCTCGACAAACTTCGGACCGTAGCTTTCAAGCCTGTCCCATTTTTTCTGTGCGTTAATTCTCATGTAGGTGACAGATTCACCACCGAATTGATTTTCACCGATACGAGGTTTAGCATAAGCAAGCCTTCTTCCATTTGGTAATTCAATAAATAGGAATCCTGATTTATAGGAAAATGCAAGCTCGTGTGTATTTGTAGCTGTCTTTTCTTTTATTGCTTTCTTTACTGCCCTGTCTACCGACCACCATAAATTCGTGATATGCGGAGATGCTTCATGCCAGTCGGTTACTATCCGTTTCAGTTCAGTACCTGATAAGCCAAGAGAATCTGCACCCATAGCTTTCATTGCTCCAACTGATCCACCATATCCGCAGGCGAGTTCTGCCACTTTGCCTTTCTGCCTGAGATGTCCATTTTCACCATTCTTTACAACCGGAACACCGAAAATCTTTGACGCCGAAGCACAGTAGATGTCCTCACCGTTTTCAAATGCTTTTATTCGCCACTTCTCGCCAGCAATCCAAGCGATCACACGAGCCTCAATTGCCGAAAAGTCCGCAACAATAAATTTCATATCCGGTCTTGGGATAAAAGCAGTACGGATAAGCTGGGACAGCGTATCCGGAACGTCATCATACAACATTTCAATTTCATCGTAGTAGCCGTACTTGACGGTATCCCTTGCCGCTGTCAAATCGGTGATGTGGTTCTGTGGAAGATTCTGCAATTGAATATTTCTGCCCGCCCATCGTCCGGTTCTTGACGCACCGTAAAAGCTGAACATTCCTCTTGCACGATGATCGGAGCAAGCTGCATTCTGCATAGCTGTATATTTCTTGACAGAAAATTTTGCAAGCTGCTGACGCAATTCGAGAACAGTTTTTACAGGTTCTTTTGCAGTTTTCAGCAGTTCTTTCACCTGTGCTTTTCCAAGTGAATCTGAGGAATAACCTTGCTGTTCCAGCCATTCCAAAAGCTGATAGACAGAATTCGGATTTTCAACGCCTGTCAATTTACGCATATCCGCAGACAGCTTTGCTTTTGCTTGTGCGTCAAGCGTGATGGCGGCTTGGGCAAGCTCCATATTGACTGCAATGCCTCTGTCGTTGATTTCCTGATCGAGATAAAATTCTTCCCAGATAAAATCCGGAACAGGATATTTTGAAAGTTTGCAGTCAATTGCAAGCTCAGCTTCAACGTCACGCTTGTTGTATGCCTTAAAAATTTCCCACTTTTCAGGTACATCAGCAGGAGTATGAAACTGTGGAATGCCGTCAATGGTTTCATAAGGAACACAAAAATATTTGATGAGAGCCTTGCCCTCTGTCATTTTCTGCTGCTCCAGATTCAGTATTTTTCCGACTTCCGCAAGCGATGAGGGGAGTCCAAGAGTACGGCTGTGAATCATGGTGCAGTGCCAACTTTTCGGATTCAGGTAATTTCCGACAGTATCTTCGCCCACGCTGTAATCCTGAAAATATGCAGGGTAGTTTTTAGCTAAGTATCGGGATAAACAAACTCTTTCAAAATTCACGTTAAAAGCTTGTTTGATGATTGTTTCATCCGTTAAAGCCTTTAAAATATCATCCGGAATCTTTTCACCGTTGGCAAGGTCGATAATCTGAACTTCACCGTCGTCAATGCTGTAGCTGAACAGCAGGATATCAAAATATGGAGAATCTGCGTAAGCATACACGCCGCATTTTGTGATATCACGGTCAGATTTTGTTTCTAAGTCAATCGTAATTTGTTTCATATATTGAAAGCCCACCAACCCTCCCATATATGTCAGATAGAGAGCAGTCGGAATGTTTCCTTGCCCTTTGGCGTAATCATCGTCTGTGTATCGGAAAATCCGGTCTTGTCGTTAGTGAACTCCTTAAGTTCAAAAAGTCCGCTGTCCACATACTGTGCATAGGGCAGAAGTTTGCCTTTTTTACTGCGATAGAGATATTTCTTCTCCAGCAGGAATTTTACAAATGTATTTTGCTTGACATGGAGTTCCTTTGCTGTATCACGGATTCCCGTCAGCAGATTTCTGTCAACGAGTGCATCAAAGTATTTTGCCTTTGGCTGCATGATCTGATTTTCTACAGTAAGCTGGGAGACAGATACCTGCAAAGCTTTCACACGTTCATTGGCAATCGACAAAGCTCTCTGCATGATCATTTCAGGACTGTTCCACGCTTCTTCAACAGCGATGAAATACTGACGGAACTGTCTGCCGATGTCGGTACGTTGAATCATGCATAGTTCCTTTGCCATAGGAATTGTAATAGCGTGGTCGGTCGAAGGTCTGCCGCCAGTGCTTTTACTCAAAATTGAGTAAAAGTCCTTGTTCTTGGTAAAACCATACTCGCACATACGAGAGAACCAGTCATTGTATCTTGTTGTAATCTCTAATGCCTCATGCAGTTCACGTCCTGAAACTGTCGGACAATCTGTATTCTCATAATTTACTTTAATCAGTTCGTTCATAATCGTTCCTTCCGTCCCACCCACGGTATTGCCGAAAACGCCCACCCGTCTGTATCAGTTATTTAGTCGAGAAAATCGTCATCATCTTCATCATCAAAGTCATCTTCAGAACGGGATTTCCCGCCGAGCGGTTCGCCGTCACGAATCTTCTGAAGATTGTTGAGTCCGCAGGCAATCCCTTTATTTTCATTGGAGTTGAAAGCGTAGAAGTTGATGGAAGCTCTGCCATAAACTCCGCTATAGACTTCGCTGTGGTCAATAATCGGCTGACGGTCAGCATCCACAATGCCGGGAGCAGATGCGGAATTTGCATTGATGAAGTAGCTGTTCGCATAAGCCTCATCGTCCGGTCGTTCTAAATCTCCGTCTCGAAGGGGCGTTTTGATTGCCTTGAGCGACGGAACGGACTTGCCGCTGCCCTTGAGCTTAGACGTACCTTCTTCGTATGCTGCCTGAATAGCAGCCTTGACTTTAGCGATCGTCTTGGTGTCCGACTTCGGAATAATAAGAGATACCGAAAACTTCGGTGTACCGCCGTTAATCGCCTTCGCTTCCCATGCGTTGCAGTAGCTCCAGCGAGTGTCGGGATCTGTGATAACCTTTGTGGGATTTACGAATTTTGCCATAATAAAAACTCCTTTACTCTTTAAAATCTTCTGTTGCGGGATTCCATGCTTTTCGCTTATCTGAAGCAGGAACCAGTGTCGGTTTGCCTTGCGGCTTGTAAGTAAGATTGCCGAGAACTTCATCAAATTTTTTCTTGCCGCCGAACATCTTAGTCATAGCTGTAATACCGAGAACTTCCGGCTCACCATAGGGATTCTTTCCAAATGCCTTGACTGCTTCTGCGACCTTCGCTTCATCAGTATACTTGCGTGTAGATCTGCCGTCGACCACATTATAGCCTGTCCACTGTTTGCCGGAAAGTGCCTGACTGAGGGCATATTCTTTCACATCGCTTGCCCACGATGCAAGAGCGTCAGCTTTTTCAAGAATTGCCTCAATTTCGGTATCTTTCAGCGTTGCAGACGGAGCGAAATCGTATTGTGCAAGCATGAGATTGTACTCAGCTCTTTTGCGGCAGGTTGCCTTAATTTTGCAGAATCGGCAATGTTCACCGGCACAGAATTCTCCTTCACCTTTAGCAGCGAGTTTTGCGGTAGGTTTAAGTGTATTTTCCACCCAATCAAGCAGTTCCGCAGTGGTTATGTTGAATTCGCTGATATTGCTGAGTCTCGGCTGGAAGATGACCATCTTGATTTCTGAAATATCATACAGACTGTCGAAAAGCTCCAATGCACCGAGAGCATACAGCATCATCTGCGAATTGTGTTCAGCAGACACAGCCACACCCTTACCGTGTTTGTAGTCAATTACTGTCAGAACTTCATCAGCAACTATGACACAGTCACCGGTGCCGAAACCGTCAGGAACGTATTTACTGAAATCAAGACGCTGTTCCACCATAACAACCGGATCGCCGTATTTGCTAATCTGCTCCGCTATGTACTGAGCATAGTCATCAGTACAGTCAGCCATTTCCTGATCAAAATAATCAAGATTCTCCGTAGGATTTGCGGATTCGATGCCAAGCAGCTTGTTCACCTTAAATTCCGCAAGCTCGTGCGCACAAGTGCCTTCTCGTGCATAATCAGTAGCAACATCGAGAATCTGCCGATGGCGGACAAGCAATCCACCTTGCACTTGATGATGCAGAGAGCTTGGCATGAGAACGAGAGGAATGCTTAACTGCCAAGGTTTTCCGCCTCCTTCATGAGTGCTGCGTACTCTGTTTCAGCGATGCCGGATAGTTTTTCCGCACCGTGTTTCATCAGAAGCTGTTTGATCTCATTAGTGAATCCAGCTCTGGATTTGTTTGCAAGCACGGCTCTGACTTCTGAAAGAGTGATTTCCTTTGGCGGCTCTGTTTCGGGAGTTATTTCAGCTTTTGGCTGTTCTTCCACAGGCGGATAGATTTGCTCGAAGTCGTCCGGATTCAGCTTGTCCGATGCAGTAAGCGCTTCAGCGTAGGCTTCCAGACTGTCTCCGAGGTGGCGGACATCTGCGGTGATGTCCAGTAACAATTTGATTTGGCTCATGGGTTGACCTCCTTTTTGCTATGTTTTTGACGATAGGGAAGATAACTAAATTCTGCAAGAATCTGGCGGACAACTTCAGATTGGTATTCATCTGCCGTTTCCATTAGTTGTTCCAAAACCTTTATCTGTTCCAATGACAATTTATTTTTGTATGGATGATAATCATTCGGAACAGACACACCGCCGCCATTTCCGCGAGTTGTTTAAAGAGTGGTGCTATACTAAAAAAGTGGACAGCAAAAAGCGAAAGATGGTATAATAATAAA
>OLSX01002870.1_pt1 | contig 14602 bp, 13 predicted proteins | sample 1673141 | NCBI WGS metagenome assembly OLSX01 (sample SAMEA3136759, study PRJEB25190) | human gut metagenome | biome: human gut; feature: human-associated habitat; material: faeces | place: Austria | collected 2013
GCGGCGGGCAAAAACGCTCAGGCGGATGGTGCTGCCCACCGTGATGATGCTGACCGCCATCAACACCAGGATCACGATCTGGCCCACCTTGGTCACGGCCCGCTGGACCTCCACAAAGGTCTGGGTCATCTCAATGGGGGCGGTCACGCTGTACACACCCGGGATGCTCTGGAAGTTCTGGCTCATGGCCTGCATCTGGCTCAGGTCTGCCAGAGAGACACGGTAGTTGGCCTTGAAGGGGTTATCATTTTCAAATTCGTCCAGCAGAACGGCGTAATCCGCCATATACCCACGGTACTGGTTGAGCACGTCCTCCTTGGACATGTACTGCACCCGGCTCACGCCCGGGGTGGCAGTGATGCGCTCCCCTACCGACTGGATGGTGGCATCGTCGGCTTCGGGGTCCACATAGACCACCATTTCGTTCTGCTGGCCCAGATAGTTCACCATGCTGTCCACATTGACTTCCGCCAGCGTGGCAAAGGTGTTCAGGGTCATACAGACGCTCAGGGAGGCGATGCAGGCAATGGTCATGGCCCAGTGCTTGCCCAGGTTGCGCACGCCGCGCACCACAAGGAAACCGAACGTAGAAGGCTTCATCATACCAGCGACACCTCCATTTCCAGTTCCTTCGGGTCTACGGGCGGGTGGGGGATCATGGAGCCCGTGGGCACATCCGAGATGATGTGTCCGCCGGACAGGGTGACCACGCGGCGGTCAAAGTGACGGACCAGCTCGTGCTCATGGGTAACCACCAGCACAGTGATGCCCATCTCGCTGACACGCTCCAGCAGCTCCATCATCTCAAGGCTCAGTTCGGGGTCGATGTTGCCGGTGGGCTCGTCCGCAATCACCAGCTTGGGGGCGTGAGCCAGGGCGCGGGCCACAGCCACACGCTGCTGCTCACCGCCGGAGAGCAGGTCGGGGTAGACCTTTGCCTTGTCCTCCAAGTGGACAAGCTCCAGCATGTAATTCACGCGCTCCTTGATCTGCTTGTGCCCGATGTTGGTAACATGCATGGCAAAGGCAATGTTCTCGTAAACGGTCATGGTGGGGATGAGCCGGAAATCCTGAAAGATGATGCCCATCTGACGGCGCAGGTAGGGGATCTTGCGGCGGCGCAGGCGGGCAACATCCTGCCCGTTCACCAGCACGCGGCCCTCGGTGGGGGTCTCCTCGCGCAGGATCAGCTTGAGCAGGGTGGATTTGCCCGCGCCCGAGTGACCCAGCAGAAAAACAAACTCGCCGTCATCCACATGGAAGTTGACATCCTCCAGGGCAGGCTTTGCGTTGTGCTTGTACTGCTTTGAAACGTGTTCAAAATCTATCATGCATTTTTCGCTCCCAATAATTTTCTCCAAACCAAAAAGAACCGGCCAGCATCGGTTTCGAGCGGCCGGTTCTTCGCCGACGGCTTTGCGCCGCAAGCGTTTGCTTAATATTTGGCCGGGTTGTTGGACAGGTACTTCTTGACCATCAACGCCACCTTAAAGACGATGGCATCGTCGAACTCACGCAGATCCAGACCGGTCAGTTTTTTGATCTTTTCCAGACGATACACCAGCGTGTTGCGGTGGACAAACAGGCCGCGGCTGGTCTCAGACACATTCAGGTTGTTCTCGAAGAAGCGCTGGATGGTGAACAAGGTCTCCTGATCCAGGCTCTCGATGCTGCCCTGCTTGAACACCTCGCGCAGGAACATCTCGCAGACAGTGGTGGGCAGCTGGTAGATCAGGCGGGCGATACCAAGGTTGTCGTAGCGGATGATCTGCTTCTCGGTGTCGAACACCTTGCTGACCTCCATGGCGATCTGAGCTTCCTTGAAGGAGGTAGCCAGATCCTTCACATTTGAGATGGGGGTGCCGATGCCGACCACAGCCTTGATGTAATGCTCGCCGGACAGGGTGTCCACGATGCTGGCAGCCAGCTTCTCCATATCGGTGCGGTCGATGCCCTTGCGGATCTCCTTGACCAGCACGGTGTCGGTCTCGCTGATATTGAACACAAAGTCCTTCTGCTTGTCCGGGAACAGGCTGCTGACCACATCGTAGGCGGAGATGTCGCCGCCGGAGGTCACGCGCACAATGAACACCACACGGGAAACATCGGTGGCAAAGTGCAGCTCACGGGCCTTGGCGTAGATATCGCCGGGCAGGATGTTGTCCAGCACCACGTTCTTGATGAAGTTGGCTTTGTCGAACTTTTCATCGTGGTACTGCTTGATGCTCTGCAGGCTGATGGAGAGCAGGGCCGCAAACTGGCCCGCAGTCTCGTCCGCGCCTTCCACAAACACGGCATAGTCGTTATGCTTTGCGCTGGAGAACTGCTGATAGGTGTAGCCATCCCGCACAAAGCGGTCACCGGCCGTCAGACGCTCTGCCATAAAGCCCTCGCGCACCTCTCCGATCAGGTTCAGCTCCGAGCAGGAGATCACAGCGCCGGTCTCATCCACCACACCGACCACACGATCGATGGCGTCTTTCATCTGGTAGATCACGCTCTGGAATACTCTATTGGCCATAAATGGATACCCCTTTTCCTCTTTTGTGCAAGCCGCAGGGGCGAGATTGTCGTTTTTAACAATTTCGCCGCTTTACATTATCTATTTTACACAAAAGAATTTACTTTTGCAACATATTTCACCAAAATATTTTTGACTTTCTTGGTGAAATTATCTTTCAGGGGTATTTTCAGGCCCAAAAAGCACTGTTTTGCGTGGTTCTTGTGAATATTTTACCGGCAAAATGTGATGTTTTTTTGAAAATCAGGTGAAAAGCAGTCAGTCTCCGGTGGTAATTGCTGTCACTTCCTCCGCAGAAAGCTCCCGCCACTGCCCCGGTGCAAGGGCCGGGTCCAGCGCAAGCCCGCCGATGGCATCCCGGTGCAGGGCGTTCACGCCCGCGCCGTACACACCGAACATCCGCTTGATCTGGTGGTACACCCCCTGCCTGAGCCTGACTTTCACGGTCAGGCGGTCCGGGGTCAGGGCTTCCACCTCTGCCGGGGAGAGGGCGGTGCCATCCGCCAGCGTCACGCCCTCGGCAAAGCCCCTGCGCATCTCCTCGGTCAGCGGCGTGTCAATGACCACCGTATAGGTCTTGGAGACATGGCGCTTCGGGGCAAGGATCTCGTGGGCGAAGCCGCCGTCATCCGTCAGCAGGACAAAGCCGGTGCTGGTCTTGTCCAGCCGGCCGGCCGGGAACAGCTCCCGCCGGGGGTAGGCATCCCCGATCAGATCCACCACGGTGGTATCCCGCTTGTCGGTGGAAGCGCTCACCACGCCCTCGGGCTTGTTGAGCATCAGGTAGACGAACTGCTGGTAAGCAAGCGGCGCACCGTCCACCGCCACACTGTCCCCTTCCCTGAGCTGGGTGTCCCCCTTTTTGCACACCGCGCCGTTCACCGTCACCCGTCCCCTGCTCAGCAGGGTCTTTGCCTCGCTCCGGGTGCATTGCGCCGTCTCGGCCAGATATTTGTCTAGTCGCATAGGTTCTCCTTTTCCGGTTATAGCAAAGCTGCGCCCTGCCCAAAGGCGGAGCGCAGCGATAGATTTTGCAGTTCAGTGGACCGGGAGTTTCTCCGAGGACCGTCCGCTGGGGTGGGACCCTGCTGCCGCAGGCAGTAGGGCGGGCGATGGAATGGCCCGTTTCACTTGCGTGGGAATGCCGCGCTGCCCGGTTGGGCGTTAGCAGCTGGGGCTTGTGATGGCGGGGCAAGAATGCTATAATTATACTGTATTTCTGCACGACTTTGCGAATTTTCCACAGAAGGGAGGGGCGGCGGTTGAAAAGACGACGGTTTCTGGTGCTGAGTGCAGGCTGCATGATGGGCCTGCTCTCGGCGTGCGGCCTTCCGATGTCGGAAAATGTGCAGGTGGAGGAGCTGCTGCGTGCCCCGCGCCTTCCGGGCGACTACGGTGCACTGCAAAATGCCCTGAACGAATGGCTGGGGGAGAGCGCCCAGCTGAAATACCCGATGCAGGGGGAGCTGCTCTCGCCGTTCCTTTTGCAGGATCTGGATGGTGACGGCCAGCAGGATGCCGCTGTTCTTTACACCACGGCCCAGAGCTCCAACGTCTGCATTGCATTTTTGCAGAAGGATGCCGCAGGCGTGTGGCAGGTCCGCCAGAGCATCGAGGGTCTGGCGGACACAGTGGACAATGTCCGGCTGGCACAGCTGCAGGATGGTGCCGCCACCCAGCTGGTGGTGGGGTACCTCGCCGCGCAGGGGGACAGCTATCTGGCGGTGTACTCCTACGAGAACGGCACGGTCAATGCCATTCTGGAACAGTCCTATGAGCAGTATCTGGTGGAGGATATCACCGGCGGCGGCAACGAGGATCTGATCCTGATGTCCACGCTGGAGGACGGCGGGGTGCAGATCGAGCTGCTGACCGTTGACCGGGACGGGATGTTCCAGCAGGTGGCTGTCATGGGCCTTTCGGCAGATAAGTTCTCGGGCTGCGCCGCTGTGGCGGCGGGCCTGGGAGCGGACGGCAAGCGCTATCTGGTGCTGGACGGCTGGACCGGCCTTTCGGGCAACAATCTGGCCACGGTGCTGCTCTACTTCGACGAGGAAAGCCAGCAGATGCTGCCCGCTGAGCAGATCAGCACCAGTGAGCTGTACAATGCGTCCCTGCGCAATGTCTCCACGCTGGTCAGCCGGGATCTGGACGGCGACGGCATCGTGGAGATCCCCACCCAGCCTGACGAAGCGGGCCTGCTGAACCTGAGCCAGAGCCGACGAATGGATTTTATCGTCTGGATGGACTACACCAGCCCGGAGCCGGAAAAGAGTTTCGGCCTGTTGGACGAGGAGAGCAGCTGCTACATTGAGCTGCCTGCCGAGTGGGAGGGCAACCTGATGCTCACCGACAGCGCTGAGGGAGAGGCGGCCGTGGAGCTGCGCACCGTGGACGAGGGCAAGCTGGTGCTGACCATGCGCCTGGTTCCTTCCAGCGAGAGCGCGGCGGGCTGGACCCGCCTGGGCGTGGTGGCATCCCGCCAGATGCAGGCCAAGTTCGGGCCGGACGTGGTGCTGAAGGATCAGAGCTATCGACTGTCCCGGTCGTTGTACCGGTTGAATGGATGATGCCGCTCAGTTTTGCAGAAGTTTACCGGATGCAGGCTGGGTGTTCTGAGGTGAAATGCTTCTCCGTGTGCTCTTGGGCAGAGGGAGAAGGCAGAAAAATATGGAGGTCTTAGATGGTCAAGGTACTTGTGGTAGAGGATGAAGCCAGCATCCGCGAGATGATCGCGCTGAACCTGCGGCTGGCGGGGATGGAGGCGGTGGAGGCCGATAGCGCCGAAGCCGCCCTGCCTCTGCTGGAGCAGAAGCCCGGCTGTGATGCTGCCATTCTGGATGTGATGCTGCCCGGCATGAATGGGTTCTCGCTCTGCGAGACCATCCGCCGCACCGACCAGAAGATCGGCATCATCATCCTGAGCGCCAAGGGGCAGGAGCAGGACAAGATCCGCGGCCTGTCCATCGGCGCGGATGACTATATGACCAAGCCCTTCAGCGTCAGTGAGTTGCTGGCCCGTGTGGAGGCCCTCTGCCGCCGGGTGGGCCGCTCGGGCGGCGGCTCCGCTGCAGACGAAAATGCCCCCACCACACTGGTCAGCGGGGAATTTGTGCTGGATGAGAACCGCCGTGTTCTCCTCAAGGCCGGGCGGCAGATCGAGCTGACCCAGGTGGAGTTCCAGATCATGGAGCTGTTCTTCCACAACCCCGGCATCGCGCTGGTGCGGGAAAAGATCCTGAAGGGCGTGTGGGGTGAGAACTACTTCGGCGATGTGAAGATCGTGGATGTGAACATCCGCCGTCTGCGGATGAAGGTAGAGGATGAGCCCAGCCACCCCACCCACATTATGACAGTGTGGGGCTACGGCTACCGGTGGGAGGAGTAAAGAAAAACCTCTCAGTTGCGCTGTGCTCGACCGCTCTCCCAATAGGAGAGCCAGGATTACTGACAGAAAGGAGGAAAAGCAATGCGCAGTGGTATTACCCGCCGCTGGCTGCGGGGAAGCCTGTTCCTGACCGTGCTGCTGGTGCTGTTGGTGGAAAGCATGTTTGTGTACAACTTCGGCCGCAGCTACTACAACAGCGTCCAGCAGACCATGATGCGGCGTTTTTCCTCCATCAACGGTCAGCTGAAAATGTACACCGGCGACACGGCTCAGAAGACCGCGGCCAACCGCAGTGTGGCCCTGCGCCGGATGGTGGAGCAGTTTGCGGATAAAGACAAATATGAGTTCATGCTGCTGGACGGCTACGGCGGCGTGATCGCCTCCTCCAGCGGCACAGGTGCGGACGGCATCGTGGTGCAGGACGACTTTAACAAGGCGCAGGATGCACCGGACGGCGTGGGTGTGGCCATCTACCGCACCGCCAGCGGGGAAACGGTCATGGCTGTGTGCAGTCTGGTGCCCTATGCGGCCGAGGACGTGGCTGCCATGCGCCTTATCACCAGCCTGACGCTGGTGCAGGCGCAGCTGAAGAGCGTTTTCATCATCAGCCTGATCGTGGTGGTTGCCATTCTGGGCTTTACAGTGGCCTCCGGCCTGTACTTTGTGCGGGGCATCGTGGTGCCGCTGGGGCAGGTGGAGCGGATCGCCGCCAGCATCGCCCGGGGAGAACTGGATGTCCGCCTGCCTGTGACCGGTGACGAGCGGGACGAGGTGGACCGCCTGCGCGGCACCATCAATCAGATGGCCGAGGGGTTGGAAGAGACGGAGAAGATGAAGAACGAATTCATCAGCTCGGTCTCCCATGAGCTGCGCACGCCGCTCACCTCCATCCGGGGCTGGGTGGAGACCCTGCGCACCCTGGATGACCCCACCGATGAGAACTACCGCAAGGGGCTGGAGATCATCAACAACGAGACCGCCCGCCTGTACAACATGGTGGAGGAGCTGCTGGATTTCAGCCGCCTGCAGAATGGCCGCCTGAAAATGGAGTGCCGCCCCCTGGACCTTGTGGCCGAGCTGACGGACGCTGTCCTTTTCTGTGAAGCGCGCATCCAGCGGGAGGGGCTTCTGCTGGCCTATGCGGAGCCGGAGGAGATGATCCCGGTCTACGCCGACCCCGACCGCCTGCGGCAGGTGTTCATCAACATTCTGGACAATGCCATCAAGTATTCGGCCCCCGGCGGACGCATCACGGTCAAGATCTGGCAGGGTGAGTACAAAGCCTTCATCGAGATCATCGATCAGGGCCGCGGCATCCCGCCGGAGGATCTGGAAAACGTCAAGACCAAGTTTTACAAGGGCAGCAACTCGGTGCGGGGCAGCGGCATCGGCCTTGCGCTGGTGGATTCCATTATGACCGCACTGGACGGCACCATGGACCTCAAGAGCACGCTGGGCCGGGGCACAGTGGTCACCCTGGGCCTGCCGATCTACAAACGATAAGAGATTGTCCATATTTATCTGGTAAGATAGAGGGGCAGTTTTTACGATAGAGAGGGGCCGCAGCGCCCCATAGGAGAGCCAATGAATCAACCGAACAAGGAACGCTTCAAGACGAGTGTGGGCGGGCAGGCCCTGATGGAGGGCATTATGATGCGGGGCCCGAAAAACATCTGCTGTGCTGTCCGCAAGCCCGATGGAACCATTGAGACCAAGGTCGAGCCCACCCCCACCCACGGCGTGTGGACAAAGATCCCGCTGGTGCGGGGAGCCATCTCGATGATCGAAAGCCTGATCATGGGATACAAGTACATGATGTACTCGGCACAGGTGAGCATGGGGGACGACTACGACCCCGCCGAAGAGGAGACCGCCTTTGAAAAATGGGTGGGCGACCATCTGGGCAAAAAGGCCGAAGATATCATGCTGGCGGCAGCTGCCGTGATCGGCGGGCTGTTTGCCATCCTGCTCTTCACCGTTCTGCCCACGGTGCTGGTGGGCGGCCTGAACCATCTGGTGCCGCTGAACCGCTGGGCCAAGGTGGTGCTGGAGGCGGTGCTCAAGGTCGCCATCTTCCTGACCTACATGGCCGCCATCTCCCGGATGAAGGAGATCCACCGAGTGTTCGAGTACCACGGAGCCGAGCACAAGACCATTGCCTGCTACGAGGCCGGAGACCCCCTCACGGTGGAGAATGTCCGCAAATATACCCGCTTCCACCCCCGGTGCGGCACCAGCTTTTTGATCCTGGTGGTCATCGTCAGCGTGTTCCTGTACAGCGTGCTGCCCTGGTCCAGCACCAGCTTGCGGGTGGTGTTCAAGCTGCTGCTCCTGCCGCTGGTCATGGGCATCAGCTACGAGCTGCTCAAGTGGTGCGGCCGGTCGGACAACATTGCGACCCGCATCATTCGTCAGCCCGGCATCTGGGTGCAGCATCTGACCGTGTTTGAGCCGGACGACAGCATGATCGAGGTGGCCATTGCCGCCGTCACGCCGGTCCTGCCCGAGGACCCGGAGGACGGCAGATGGTAACCGCAGGGATGCTGCCCCGGGCAGCAGTCCGGGAGGTGGAGGCACGCCTGCGCGCCGCAGGCTGCCCCGACGCGGATTTTGACGCGGCCGAGCTCTTCCGGCTGGCAGCGGGCGGGGATGCCCGCCTTGCGGATGCTCCGCTGGGTGCAGAGCAGGCAGAGCGGCTGGAAGCCCTGACGGCCCGCCGCGCGGCCCGGGAGCCTTTGCAGTACCTTTGCGGCAGCTGGCCCTTCCTTGACTTTGAGCTGGCTGTCGGCCCCGGCGTGCTCTGCCCCCGGGCCGATACTGAGGTGGTGGCCGAAGCCGCCGCCGGAATGCTGGCTGGGGTGGAGGCACCCCGGGTGCTCGACCTCTGTGCCGGCACGGGCTGTTTGGGGCTGGGCGTGAAGCGCTTCTGCTCGGCGGCACAGGTCACAAGTCTGGAGAAGAGCCCTGCGGCATACCGCTATCTGGAGCAGAACGCCCATCTCTCCCCGGTACTGACCATCACCCCGGTGCAGGGAGATCTGTTCACCTACTGGCAGACCCTGCCGGAGGGGCAGCTCGACCTCATTGTGTCGAACCCGCCTTACCTGACCGCCGCCGAGATGGGCGCGCTGCAGCCCGAGGTGGCGCAGGAGCCTGCCATGGCGCTGGAAGCGGGGGAGGATGGGCTGGTATTTTACCGCGCCATTGCGGAACACTACCAGAAAGCTCTGCGCCCCGGCGGTGCCCTTGCCCTGGAGATCGGCTGGCAGCAGCGGGAAGCTGTAACGGCCCTGCTTGCCGCCAACGGGTGGACGGATATCGCGTGCAGAAAAGATTTTGGCGGCAATGACCGCTGTGTGATGGCGAGAAAAGAGTGAAAATATCTACAACTTCCTGTTGTAATATCTGTAAAATGTGTTATACTAGTACCGAAAGAATTGGAATGCCCGCGCCTGCGTTTGGCCGCACCGCGCCGGGAACAGATGACAAAGGAGCATGACACTATGGCAAAAAATCAGAACAACAACGTTGCCTCGGCGACCCAGAAGACCGATCCCGGTGCCAAGAAGGATGCGCTGGCCACGGCACTGGCCCAGATCGAGAAGCAGTTTGGCAAGGGCGCTGTGATGAAGCTGGGCGACAACGCCGCCATGCAGGTGGATGCCATCTCGACCGGCAGCATCGGCCTGGATCTGGCACTGGGCGTGGGCGGCGTGCCCCGGGGCCGCATCATTGAGGTGTACGGCCCTGAATCCAGTGGTAAGACCACGCTGGCCCTGCATGTTCTGGCCGAAGCCCAGAAGAAGGGCGGCGATGTTGCCTTCATCGACGTGGAGCACGCGCTGGACCCTGTGTATGCCGAGGCGCTGGGTGTGGATATCAACAACCTGCTGGTCAGCCAGCCCGATACCGGTGAGCAGGCCATGGAGATCTGCGAGGCGCTGGTGCGCTCCGGTGCCATTGATGCCATCGTTGTGGACTCTGTTGCCGCTATGGTGCCCCGCGCTGAGATCGAGGGCGAGATGGGCGACAGCCATGTGGGCCTGCAGGCCCGCCTGATGAGCCAGGCCATGCGCAAGCTGACCAGCGTCATCGGCAAGACCAACACCGTCTGCATCTTCATCAACCAGCTGCGTGAAAAGGTCGGCGTGGTCTACGGCAACCCCGAGGTCACCACCGGCGGCCGCGCCCTGAAGTATTATTCCTCTGTCCGCATCGATATCCGCCGCGTGGAGGGCCTGAAGGATTCTTCCGGCCAGTTCATCGGCAACCATACCCGCGCCAAGATCGTCAAGAACAAAGTGGCTCCTCCGTTCCGTGAGGCGGAGTTCGACATCATGTTCGGCGAGGGCATCTCCAAGATGAGTGAGCTCATCGATCTGGGTGTCAAGCTGGGCATCGTTCAGAAGAGCGGTGCATGGTTCAACTACGGTGATATCCGCCTGGGTCAGGGCCGCGACAATGCCAAGCAGTTCCTGCGCGATAACCCCGAGATCGCCAACGATATCGAGGGTCAGGTGCGCGCCAATGCCGACAAGCTCTATGCCACCCGCCGCCCGGGGGGCAAGGCTGCTGCCGCCCCTGCAGAGGGGGAACCGGCAGCTCCTGCCACAGCAAAGGAGCCGGTGGTCAAGGCTCCCGCCCGCAGCAGCGAGAGTGAGCTGGATATCATGGTGGAAGAGTAAATGGCCTTTTACAGCCGTGGCCGCCGCCCGCTGGCCGAAGAGGAAAAATCTACCGATGCCGCCAAGGCCCGCACCCGGGCCATGGAGCTGCTGGCCGGGCAGGAGCTTTCCTCGGGCCAGCTGTATGAGCGGCTGAACCGCCGCTATACCCAGCAGACCAGTGCCGCCGTGGTGGCAGAGATGGTGCAGCGGGAGTATATCAACGATGCCCGCTATGCCGAGACCCGTGCCCACGCCCTGCTGGCGGCAAAAAAGAGCCGCCGCGCCGCTGCCCAGAATCTGCGGCAGAAGGGCCTGGCCGCAGGCGAGATCCAGCAGGCGCTGGATGCTGTTTACACCCCCGATGTTTCCGGCGAGGACCCGGAACTGGAAGCCGCCGCCGCTCTGGTGGAAGGGCATTACCGCAAAAAGCTGGAAGCGGGCCGCAGGGATCTGGTCATTGCGGCCCTGCAGCGGCGGGGATTTTCGTATTCTGTCATTAAGGAAGCCATTCGCAGGGTGGAGGAGGGGGAATAACCCTCTCAGTCAAAGCCTGCGGCTTTGCCAGCTCCCCCGAAGGGGGAGCTTTTCCGGAGCAAATCGTAAAAAATCAAAAGCATCCCTCAAAAGAGAAAGAGAGTATCATCCCTTATGAAAATTGCATGTATTTCCCTTGGCTGCCCCAAGAACCAGGTCGATCTGGACGTGATGGTGCACATCCTGCTTTCGGCTGGTCACGAGACGGTGGCCGACCTGGGTGAAGCCGATGTTATTCTGGTCAATACCTGCGGCTTTATCGAGAGCGCCAAGACCGAGGCCATTGAGAACATTCTGGAGGCTTGCGCCTACAAGCAGCAGAACCCGGAGCTGAAGGTCATCGTCACCGGCTGCCTGGCCGAGCGTTACCGCAGCCAGATCGAGGAGGAGATCCCCGAGGTGGATGCTGTGGTGGGCTGTGCCTCCAACAAGGCCATTGACACCATCGTGGCCCGCCTGTTCCACGGTGAGAACCATCTGGAAAGCTACGGTGCCAAAAAGGACTTCCCGCTGGGCGGCAAGCGTGTCATCGGCACGCCTGCCCACTATGCGTACTTAAAGATCGCAGAGGGCTGCAACAACCGCTGCCACTACTGCGCCATCCCGGGCATCCGCGGCCCGCTGCACAGCCGCGATCTGGCCGACTGCGTGGCCGAGGCCCGCTGGCTGGCCGGTGAGGGCGTGAAGGAGCTGATCGTGGTGGCCCAGGACCCCACCGCCTATGGCGAGGACTGGGGCAAGCCCGGCAGCATCTGTGAGCTGCTGGACAAGCTGAACAAGGTGCCGGGCCTTGAGTGGATCCGCATCATGTACGCCTACCCCGAGCGCATCACCGATGACTTTATTGCTGCCATGAAGCGGAACGAGAAGGTGGTGCCTTACCTCGACCTGCCCATCCAGCACTGCAACGATACCATCCTCAAAAACATGAACCGCCGCTCCAACCGCGCAGAGCTGCTGGAGGTCATCGGCAAGCTGCGCCGGGAGATCCCCGGCATCACCCTGCGCACCACCCTGATCGCAGGCTTCCCCGGCGAGACCGAGGAGCAGTTTGAGGACCTGTGCAACTTCGTCAAGGAGGTCAGATTTGACCGTCTGGGCTGCTTTGCCTATTCTGCCGAGGAGAACACCGTGGCCGCAAAGATGGACGGCCAGATCGATCAGGAGACCAAGGACCGGCGCGCAGAGCTGGTGATGCAGATCCAGACCGGCATCATGGCCCAGAAACAGGCCGAGAAGGTGGGCCAGACCGTCCGTGTGCTCTGTGACGGCATCGACGAGGAGAGCGGCCTGTACCTCTGCCGCACCACCGGCGATGCCCCCGAGGTGGACGGCAATGTCTGCGTTTCCAGTGAGGAGCCGCTCTACCCCGGCCAGTTCTATGATGTGCTGGTGGAGGACAGTGACCTTTACGATCTGTACGGAACGGTTGCAAAATAACAAATTGGAGGAATCTATATGAATCTGCCCAATAAGCTCACCCTGACCCGCATCATTCTGGTGCCGGTGTTCATGGTCTTCGTTTCCCTGACCCAGATCGGCACGGAAGATTTCAACCCCACCTGGTATCTGGTGGCAGGCATCATCTTTGCCGCGGCCAGCTTTACCGATTTTCTGGACGGCCATCTGGCCCGCAAGTGGAACATGGTCACCGACTTTGGCAAGTTTGCCGACCCGCTGGCCGACAAGCTGCTGACCACCGTGGCCTTCATTTACATGCTGCGGGACGGCGTGTGCAGCCCGGTGGTGCTCTGCATCATCCTGGCCCGCGAGTTTGCCGTGTCCGGTCTGCGGATGGTGGCCGCCGGTGCCAAGGACGGCAAGGTCATCGCCGCCAATATGTGGGGCAAGGTGAAGACTGTGCTGCAGATGCTGACCATCATCTTCTACTACTTCGGCACCGCATTGACCTGGGGCAATTCCGTTATGATAGGCGCTGACTGCGTGTTCCTCTCTTACTGGCTGTGCTGGCTGGTGGCCATTGCCACTGCCATCTCCGGCATCAAGTACCTGTGGGACAACCGCAGCTTCATCAATACCGCAAAATGATCAAGAAGATCGCCATTCTCTGTTCCATTTTCCTGAACCTCTGCATCGTGCGGTGGGAGCCGGTGGCCATTCGGATGACCTGGGAAGCGGTGGGCAGCCAGACCTTCACCTTTTACACCGAGAACTCCAATGTCTTTGCGTTCTTCGTCTGCCTGCTGGTGGCGGTGTGTCAGGTGATCTGTCTGTTCACGGGGCGGCAGCTGCCCCGCTGGGTCAAGACGCTCAAGTACATTGCCACCTGCTGCCTGACCATGACCTTTCTGACCGTGGTGTTCGTGCTGGGGCCCTACTGTACCGACCAGGGCGGCGTGGTGTTTCTGCTGACCGAGAGCTCCATGCTCTACCACCACCTGCTCAACCCGCTGTGTGCCTTTGTCTCCTTTGTCCTGCTGGAACGGGAGCCAAAGCTGCCTGCGCGGTGCGTTCCGCTGGCGTTGATCCCCACGATGCTCTATGGCTCTGTGGCCCTCTGGGCCAATTACCAGCGGCTCATCACCGGGCCTTACCCGTTCCTGCTGGTCTATCAGCAAACCACCCGGCAGACGGTGCTGTGGTGCGCGGCCATCCTGGCCATGAACCTGCTCTATGCCTGGCTTGTCTGGCGGCTGGGCGGGAATCGCCGCAAAAAGAGAAATATGGGCTTGCTTTTCAGAAGCTGAGATGCAAAAAGGCTCTCTGCCGGTTTTGGCAGAGAGCCTTTTCTCGTGTTTTGCTTACAGCAGGGGGATCCCAGCCTTTGCGCAGGCCGCGCGGGTGGCTTCGTCCCAGACGCTTGCCTGTACTTCGCCGATGTGGGCGCTGCCCAGCAGCAGCATGCACAGACGGCTCTGGCCGATGCCGCCGCCGATGGTGTAGGGCAGCTCGCCGTTCAGCACAGCCTTGTGGAAGGGCAGCTCGCGGCGGTCGTCGCAGCCGGCGGCGGTGAGCTGGCGGTCCAGGGCGGCGGGGTCCACCCGGATGCCCATGGAGGAGAGCTCAATGGCCCGGCCCAGCACGCTGTCCCACAGGAGGATGTCCCCGTTGAGGGTCCAATCATCGTAGTCCGGGGCGCGGCCGTCGTGGCGCTGGCCGGACTTCAGGGGGGCGCCGATGCCCTGGAGGAAGGTGGTGGGGTGGTCCTTCACCCAGGCGTCCTCCCGCTGCTTGGGGGTGAGGGCGGGGTAGGTGTCCTCCAGCTCCTGGGAGGTGACGAAGGAGACGTTCCGGCTCACCTGGGGCAGCACGCACAGCTGGGGGAAGACGGCCTGGAGGGTCTTCTGGGTGTCCGCCATGGCGTCCACGATGGACTGGACGGTGGCCTTCAGGTACTCCACGTTCCGGTCCCGGGGGGCGATGACCTTTTCCCAGTCCCACTGGTCCACGTAGATGGAGTGGAGGTTGTCGGGAATCTCGTCCCGGCGGATGGCGTTCATCTCGGTGACCAGCCCCTCCCCCACGGGGAAG
>OLSX01002887.1_pt1 | contig 14540 bp, 9 predicted proteins | sample 1673141 | NCBI WGS metagenome assembly OLSX01 (sample SAMEA3136759, study PRJEB25190) | human gut metagenome | biome: human gut; feature: human-associated habitat; material: faeces | place: Austria | collected 2013
ACTGTACAAACACTCGTGCTTGCGAGGCTGTTTGTCCTAAGAACGAGTCTATCGCTAACATCGCCCGCTTGAACCGTGAGTTCTTGAAGGCTAAGTTGGCTGACTAATCCATCGTTTCTTTTGAGACACCGGAATTTTCTCTCTGCATCTTTACGGATGCGAGAGAATTTTCCCAACAACTCTTCACTCTTCACCTTTTGGGTGTAAGTAGTTGAAGGATAGAAAGTTGGGCGGGTGAAGAGTGTTTTTTTACTCTTCACCCGCCCTTCACCTTTTTAGGCTGTTGACAGCTAAGCGGCTCTGCGTTTATACCTTTCCCAAAATCGTAAAAGGTGAAGAGTGGTGAAGAGTGGGTGAAGAGTGCCGGAAATCTCTTCACCTATATAATGCGTTGTGTTTCAGCTCTTTATGTTGGGAAGGTGAAGAGTGAAGAGCTGATTGCGATATTCCTGCCAACCGTGCTTCTCTTGAAATAAGAGAAAGGATGTTTGGCAAACTGTTATACAGGAACAGCCGACTAGCCTCTGTTGCGCTAGTCGGCTGTTTGCCTTTTGCCAGTATGCTGTTTTTCTTCTGCCAGCCTTCTGTTTTTCCTAGTCAGTTGTTCTATCTCCGATAGTTATGTATTTATTTATACCTGCTGTTAGAATCATATAGCCAGGAAAAAGGGTAGATTATAGCCGAGAGCATCCTGTTTTTGGTGCATCCCGACATAAATTATCAGATATTCTGAGAAATATTTTGTAATCTCAGCAGAATATCGTAAATTTGCGGTTATTAAGAATAAGTAATGAAATGACGAATCACTCAACAGAAATAATGAACCAAGCAACGCTCGATTTTATCCGCCAGCATCAGGACGATGATGTTCGCCAGTTGGCTTTCCTCGGCAGCAAGTATCCCGAGGTAGATATGCCTTTCGCTCTCGACCAGATTCGCGGGCGAAAGATGGCTCGTGTGAAACTGCCCCGTTGGGCAAGCATCGATGGCATCATCTATCCCCCTCATATTTCGATGGAGCAATGTTCGTCAGAGCAAACGGCACTTTATAAGGCTGAACTCGCTGCCCGACTGCTCGGTTTGTCTCCTTCATCATCCGAAAACGGAGAAGAAAAGGAGAAGGAGAGCGAAAACGCCTCAAATCTTCATCTTTCTGAAATTTGCGAATTTGCCGGCAAAGGGGCAGTTGATTCAGAATTCGCCAAAAATGAAGCTACTTGCAAAAAACAACAGATATTAACAGAATTAGAAGAGAATGTTAATGAAATAAAAGAAGAACCTTATGAAGGAGATTTTTCTGAAGAAACCGAGTTTGTTGACCTGACCGGCGGTTTCGGAGTAGACTTCTCTTACATCGCTTCCCGATTGGGCGTGAAGTCGATGTATGTGGAGCGTCAGGCTCATCTCTGTGAAGCAGCAAAGGAAAACTTTGGGCGGTTGGGTTTGAAGAATGCCATCGTGAAGAATGGAGACGGAATAGAGGTTCTGCATTCTTTTGCTTCAAAGAAAGAGGCTGCTGCATCAGATTCTTTAGGCATAACTGAAGATCAGTCTCAGTCATTACTTAAGACCAACCTTGGTCTTAAGCTGATCTTCATCGATCCTGCTCGTAGAGACGATGCGGGCAACAAGGTAGTATCCTTGAAAGATTGTACGCCCGATGTAACCCTTTTGCAGGAAGAAATGCTTTCGAAGGCAGATTACGTCATCATCAAACTCTCTCCGATGCTTGACTGGCACCGTGCGGTAAGCGAATTAAACTGCGTAAAAGAGGTTCATATTATCTCCGTGAATAATGAGTGCAAAGAGCTTCTGTTAGTGCTCTCAGCTCGAAATATGGGCGGAAATCTCCGCATTTATTGCATCAACGATGCGCAATCCTTCGTCTGCGATGAGTTGGATATGGAGTCTTCTTCGGTGAAGATAGCCCCATCTACCCTTGAAGAGATGCTGTATCTTTACGAGCCGAATGCCTCGTTGATGAAAGCCGGCTGTTTCAGCGTCTTATCTGAGCGATATGGAGCCAGAATGCTTTCCAAGAACAGTCATCTTTTCGTGAGCCGTGAGCCTATCGCTGTCTTCCCCGGCAGAAGTTTCCGCATCATCGTCGTATCCTCCTTTAATAAAAAGGAGTTGAAGCGTCATCTGTCAGGAATCACCAAGGCAAACATCGCTACCCGCAACTTCCCCCTTTCCGTAGCAGAATTACGCAAGCGATTGAAGCTGAAGGATGGTGGCGAAACCTATATCTTCGCCACCACATTGAGCGACGAAAGTCATGTGCTGATGATAACGGAGAAAGCTTAGAAAACCTCGAAAATGTGTAAAATGTAAAGGTCTGAAAAGAAAAATATATCAACAACAGCTTGATAGAGAAAAAAATAGGTGAGGTGTGCTGCCACAGTGGCGTTTTATCTCTTTAATGAAAAAGTTCCAAGTGGGAGAAATGCCACTTGGAACTTGACGTATTATTTTCTTTTTTCCTTGAAGAACTTCTCGAAGAAGTCCATTTGCTTTTGATTTTGAACAGGACCCAAATGCAGTCCTTCCTTCATAATCATCACCGTTGGTTTACCTTCCTGGTAGCTAGTCCAGAAAGGAAGGCTATCCCCATTTGGATTGCCAGTCTTGGTAAAGTTGATCCAGTAGCGTGACATGATTTGTTCCATGTGCTGCTCCGTCTCGGTCATCTTTCCAGAGCCAAACTTATAGCCATAGATGAATGGCATCTCTGCCACATGGCTGGCTCCTCCCTTGCGGCTTTTCACGATGGTGTTCTCAGAGTCTTGGTCAAAGTAATACATATACACCTTGCCCTTGCCGGTCTTGCTCTGCAGGTTAGCCCAGGCATACGTTCCCCATGCAAAGGAGCCATCACGGAAAATGTCGGATTGAGCGAAGTAGGTTTCTTCCTCTGTCTTGGCAGGATAGAGACTGAGAACCTGGTCTGCCCAACTTCCATATATCTCATGGATTCTTCTCTCATAGTCACTTACACTGACAGGGCGGCTAAACATACTTCCTTCGTCGCTGTTGGTTCCTATGATGACATTTACATCATTGTAGCTTCCCTTTTCATAGAGCTTATACTGGTCATCGGTGATGGAGTAGCCGTCAACGTTCGGCCAAAAAGACTCAAAGGCGGTATTCTTCACGATGTCCATAGCCGGAACTTTTCTTAGCTGCTTCAAGTTCTTAGCCTTGAGTCTCTTTTGAAGGAGAAGTCCACCTGCTTCTGCCGCTTTGGAGGTGAGCATGGCTGTGTTACCATTTCTGCTTTCACCCACAGGCCAGAAGGAGCTACCACTTTCGCTGATGGCTCCTCGGAAAAGTCCCTTGACAAGGGGAGAGGCGCATAGTATACTTACCGAGATACCACCGGCAGATTCTCCAGCAATGGTAATCTTGTCTGGGTCTCCACCGAAGGCAGCGATATTGTCGTGAATCCATTTTAAGGCCATCACTTGATCAAGGATGCCATAGTTACCAGATATGTTCTTGCCTGATTCCTTACTCAGCTCTGGATGTGCCATGAATCCCAAGGCTCCCAAGCGGTATTCTATGCTGCAATAGATGATGCCTTCCTTGACAAAGCTTTCCTGAGTTCCACTGTAGGAGCCAGAAAGAAAGGCTCCTCCATGAATCATCACAAATACAGGGAGTTTGTCATTCTTACTCTTGGCTGGTGTTTCCACACTGAGGTATAGGCAGTCCTCGCTCATGCCCTGCTCTCCACCATTTTGGTTAGGGTCGATGGGCTGTGGTGGACGGTCTCCCCATTTATCTGCTTTGAATACTCCCTTCCAAGGCTTCTTGCTTACTGGGGCTTTCCATCTGAGGTTGCCCACTGGTGCTTCAGCGTATGGGATTCCCTTGTATAGGGCGAATCCTTCATGTTCCACACCTTCAATTTCTCCTTGCTCCACTGTTGTTCTTAGCAGTTGGGCGTTAGCTGCCGATAGGCAAAAGAGTGTCAGGGCGGCTGTCAGTAGATGTCTTTTCAATTTCATTTCTGGTTATTCCATTAATTCCGCAACACTATTATCAATTAAACATTTTAGGCGCCTGAGCAACAAAAAGTTACTCCGGATTTTGCTATATCAGAATTTTCACTTATCATAGTGTTGCGAAAAGAAAACAAGCAAAACTCTGATATGACATGGCAAAGATACAAATTAAATCTGAGAAACTCACTCCTTTTGGAGGAATATTTTCGGGTCATGGAGCAATTTGACACCATATTGTCTTCTGTAATCGACTCCACCCTCATAATTTCACTACTCATTTGATGAACCATCTCTCGCTTTATCCGACACTTCGCATTTCTCGCCAGTGTTGGAGAGAATAGATGATCGAGCTTTTTCTTATTGTGATTCCTTGGAGAATGTTAGTTTTCCGCCAGTGCTTAAAACTATCGGGAAGGATATTTGTTTGTTCAAGATGCCTATTGAGGGTATCTTGAACAAAATAGGATTCTCGGTAGATAAGATTCAGCCTTATACCCTGGAGCCTAAGGATTTCGATGCATGCTGGCAGCAGGCAAAGGAAGAACTGAAGAACGGGCGGTTATCCTCACTTCAATAAATATCATGAGATATTGAAGAACAAGGATTGTCTCAACACGATGGCTTATTATGATGTGGTGAATTTTGCCCGCAAGGTAAAGGCCCCAACTTATCTTACATGGGGATATAACGATAATACCTGTCCGCCAACTACCAGCTATGCTGTTTGGAATACGTTGAAATGTAAGAAGGAAGCTTTGCTCACTCCAATCAATGAGCATTGGATTACACCCGATACAAATTATCAGCAGATGGTTTGGATAAAAGAGCATCTCGTTAAGTAAAACTGATTCCGCCAAAACCACCAGTAAATGGGTGATATAGGCTAGTTTGGGGGCTGTAATTAAATTTTAACCCCTAAAAAACTGCAAAAAAAGTAGCAATATTTGGTAATTTGCCAAAATATTGCTACTTTTGCATTTATAATATTGCAAACTAGTTTGAAAATCATGTCATTAATAGAAATTAAAAAGGTCGAAACAAAGAAGGACTTGAAGACGTTCATCGACTTCCATTACGACCTCTACGAAGGCAACGAATATGATGTGCCTAATCTTTTCAGCGACGACATGAATACTCTGAGCAAGGACAAGAACGCAGCGTTCGAGTTCTGCGAGGCAGAGTATTTTCTTGCCTATAAGGACGGCAAGCTGGCAGGTCGCGTCGCTGCCATTATCAATCATAAGGCAAACAATAAATGGGGCAGGAAATCGGTCCGTTTCGGCTGGATTGATTTCATTGACGACCGCGAGGTTTCCAAGGCTCTTCTCGATGCTGTAGAAAAATACGGTAAGGAGAAGGGAATGGAAGATATTGTAGGTCCGCTGGGTTTTACCGATATGGATCCAGAAGGCATGCTTACCTGGGGCTTTGACCAGCTAGGCACCATGCCTACCATTTATAATTATTCATATTATCCGGAGCACATCGAGGCTCTGGAGGGCTTTACCGTAGATAATAAGTATGTAGAGTATAAACTGATGGTGCCAGATACCATCCCGCAGAAATATGCCAAGATAGCAGCGATGATAGAGAAAAGATACAATCTCCATGTCCGCAAACTTACCCGTAAGGATATTTATCAGGGCGGATACGGACAGAAGATTTTCGACCTCATCAATGATACATACAAGCATCTCTATGGTTATTCCGAACTTTCACAGAAGCAGATAGACCAGTACATCAAGATGTATCTGTCTTTGCTCGACCTGAACTTTGTAACAGCCATAGAAGACTGGACTACCGAGGATCATAAGATGATAGGTATCGGTATTACGATGCCTTCTCTTTCCAGAGCTCTGCAGAAGTGTCATAGGGGCAGGCTGCTTCCTTTTGGCTGGTGGCATCTGCTGCGCGCCATCAAGTTCCATAAAACCAAGATTGTCGACCTTCTGCTCATCGGTATCCAGCCGGAATACCGTGCTAAGGGTGCCAATGCGCTGCTCTTTGCCGACCTGATTCCTATCTATCAGAAGTATGGAATCGAGTGGGGAGAAACGCAGGTAGAAATGGAAGAAAATGCTGCCGTGCAGGGACAATGGGGCGTCTTGGATCCAATCCTTCACAAGCGCCGCAACTGCTATATTAAGAGTATCAAGTAAATAGCAATTATTGTGTTGGCAATGATCTGATAAACAGAATATTGCAACATCATTTGCTATGTTATAAGAAAATAAATAAGAATAACTAAGGAGGAAATCATGTCTGAAGATAAAAACTTAGGTAACAGCGAATTGAATGCCGCTGATGAGCTTACCAATGCCCCTCAGGAGCAGCCGCCGGTAGAATATACCGACGATAACATCCGCCACTTGAGCGATATGGAGCATGTACGCACCCGTCCGGGTATGTACATCGGCCGTCTGGGAGATGGAAATCTGCCGGAAGATGGTATTTATGTGCTCTTGAAGGAGGTGGTAGACAACTCTATCGATGAATTCAAGATGGGCGCAGGTGCCCGTCTGGAAATCGATATCGAGGACAATCTGCGTGTCAGCGTGCGCGACTATGGTCGTGGTATTCCTCAGGGCAAGCTCGTTGAGGCTGTAAGTGTGCTGAATACCGGCGGTAAGTACGACAGCAAGGCGTTCAAGAAGAGCGTCGGTCTGAATGGTGTGGGTGTGAAGGCGGTCAATGCCCTCAGTTCCCATTTCGAAGTAAAGTCGTACCGCGATGGAAAGGTGCGCCATCTGAAGTTTGAGAAAGGTATTCTGAAGAGCGATATGACGGAAGATACTGAGGACGAGAACGGTACCTTTATCTTCTTCGAGCCGGATAATACACTCTTCAAGAACTATTCCTTCCACGATGATTTCGTGGAAACGATGCTCCGCAACTATACTTATCTGAACACCGGACTCACCATCATGCACAATGGCCGCCGCATCTTGAGTCGCCATGGTCTGCAGGATTTGCTGAGCGATAATATGACCAACGAAGGTCTCTACGACATCGTCCACATGAAGGGCGAGGACATCGAGATTGCCTTCACCCATACCAACCAGTATGGCGAGGAGTATTATTCCTTCGTCAACGGTCAGCACACCACCCAGGGAGGTACGCATCAGAGTGCCTTCAAGGAGCATATTGCCAAGACTATCAAGGAGTTCTACGGCAAGTATGAGTATGCTGACATCCGAAACGGACTGGTGGCTGCCATTGCCATCAACGTAGAAGAACCGGTTTTCGAGAGTCAGACCAAGATTAAGCTCGGAAGTACTACGATGACGCCGAATGGTGGCGAAACCATCAATAAGTATGTGGGCGATTTCCTGAAGAAGGAAGTAGACAACTATCTCCATATCCACAAGGATGTAGCTGAGGTTCTGGAGAATAAGATTAAGGAGAGCGAACGCGAGCGCAAGGCGATGGCGGGCGTTACCAAACTCGCCCGTGAGCGTGCCAAGAAGGCGAATCTCCACAATCGCAAGCTCCGCGACTGCCGCATCCATTTCAGCGACGCCAAGAACGAGCGCAAGGAGGAGAGTTCCATCTTCATCACCGAGGGCGATTCTGCCAGCGGAAGCATCACCAAGAGCCGCGATGTGAATACCCAGGCGGTGTTCTCTCTGCGTGGTAAACCGCTCAACAGCTTCGGTCTTACCAAGAAGGTGGTTTATGAGAACGAGGAGTTCAATCTGCTTCAGGCGGCTCTCGATATAGAGGACGGCTTGGATTCATTGCGTTACAACAAGGTAATTGTGGCAACCGATGCGGATGTCGACGGAATGCACATCCGCCTGCTCATCATCACCTTCTTCCTTCAGTTCTTCCCAGATCTCATCAAGAAGGGCCATGTCTACGTGCTTCAGACCCCATTGTTCCGAGTGCGCAACAAGCGAACCAAGATCAAGAACAAGCAGGCGGTGGCTGATGCGGATGCGAAACTGGGAAGCAAGGAGAAAAAGAGCGATTTCATCACGCATTACTGTTACAGCGATGAGGAGCGCCAGCAGGCGATTCGCGATTTGGGCCCTGATCCTGAAATCACCCGATTCAAAGGATTGGGAGAGATTTCGCCTGATGAATTCGCCCATTTCATCGGTCCCGACATGCGGTTGGAGCAGGTTACGCTGCATAAAACCGACCAGGTGCAGAAGCTGCTGGAATATTATATGGGTAAGAACACGATGGAGCGCCAGAACTTCATCATCGAAAATCTGGTAATAGAAGAGGATATTCCGGAGGAAGACTCAGCACCGCTGGATTAAATGAAGTGAAGAGTGAAGAACGAAGAGTGAAGAATTCAAGTGCTTTCGGGGGGGTAACCATTGAAAAAAGCGCTGTTAACTGTTAACCTGTTGACTCTTGAAGGATTTCTCTCTTTCATAAACTTTAAGTTTTAAGAAATGAAGAAATATCTATTCATAGCACTGGTAGCATTCCTGGCAGTAACTTCTGCCAGTGCCCAGTTGCGTATCAAGATGGGCAAGAACAGCCCGATAGAGAAGTTGGGAAGGGCTGAAATCGCCATTACCAACCTCTATGTGGATAGTGTGGATGAGAATAAGCTCGTAGAGGACGCCATCCGTGGTATGCTCGAAAAGCTCGACCCTCATTCTTCTTACGCTACAGCCAAGGAAACCAAGGCGATGAACGAGCCGCTGAACGGCAGTTTTGATGGCATTGGCGTGCAGTTTAACATGGTAGATGATACGCTGCTCGTTATCCAGCCGGTTACGAACGGACCTTCTGAGAAGGTGGGAATCATTGCCGGCGACCGCATTGTGGCTGTAAACGATACTGCCATTTCGGGCGTCAAGATGAGCAAGGAGGAAATCATGAAGCGCCTTCGTGGTCCTAAGGGAACAACGGTGAACCTTACCATCGTGCGCCGTGGCATCAAGGATAAACTCATCTTCAAGGTAAAGCGCGATAAAATTCCGGTAACTACGATGGATGCGGCTTATATGATTCGTCCGGGCATCGGATACATCCGATTGGGAAGCTTCGGTCTTACCAGTCATAAAGAGGTAACAATAGCGATGGATTCGCTGAAAAAGAAGGGAATGAAGGATCTTATCTTCGACCTTGAGGATAATGGCGGAGGCTATCTTCAGTCTGCGGCTCAGATAGCCAACGAGTTCCTGCAGAAGGGCGATCTCATCGTTTATACCAGCGGTCGTGCAGCGCCTCGCCAGGAATACAAGGCGCAGGCTAACGGCAGATGGCGCAATGGCAAGGTGGTGGTGCTCACCAATGAGTTTACCGCTTCTGCCGCCGAGATTGTTTCCGGAGCCATCCAGGATCAGGACCGTGGCGTAGTGGTTGGTCGCAGAACCTTCGGCAAGGGATTGGTGCAGCGTCCGCTGACCTTCGATGATGGCAGCGAGATTCGTCTCACCATCGCCCATTACTATACGCCTAGCGGCAGATGCATCCAGAAGCCATATAAGAAAGGTGACAGATTGGATTATGCGATGGATCTGGACAAGCGTTACAAGCATGGCGAGTTCACCAATCAGGACAGCATCCATCTTTCAGACAGTCTGAAGTATTATACCTTGCGCAAGCATCGTGTAGTTTATGGTGGTGGTGGAATCATGCCAGATTATTTCGTTCCGCTGGATACAACCAAGTACACCAAGATGCACCGTCAGTTGGCAGCCAAGAGTATCGTCATCAACCACAGTCTGAAGTTCATCGATGCGCATCGTAAGGAGCTGAAGAGCCAGTATAAGAATTTCGATAAGTTCCTCGCCACCTACGAGGTTCCTTCTTCGCTGATAGATGGCATTATCGCCGAGGGCAAGAAGGAGAAGATAGAGCCAAAGGATGAGGCTGAATTAATTCAGACGAAGAAATACCTCGCCCTGCAGCTGAAAGCCCTTGTTGCAAGAGATATCTGGGATATGAGCCAATACTTCCAGGTCTGGAACGAGACCAACGAGATAGTTCAGCGAGCCGTGCAGCTGCTGACTACGGGGAAGTAGATTACGTGAAGAGTGAAGAACGAAGAGTGAAGAAACAACGTTCGGCGTCCGAAGGGAAAGCCAATTCAACGGCTTTACTTATCATAAAGTTCAAAGTTCAATGTTCAAAGTTCAATGTAATGAAAAAGATATTATTCATATTCATGCTTTTGGGAATGGTGCAGAGCATCATGGCACAGCCAGCGGCTCGCAGAAAGCAGGCTCAGCAAAAGGCACAACAGTCGAATGCTGACAATATGACCTTGCGTGCCAAACTTTATTTCCCTACAGCCATCCCGATGGATGAGGACGTGGTTTGGAGAAGAGACATCTATCGTGAACTCAATCTCACAGATGATGCCAATGCTGCCTTGTATTATCCTGTAGAGCCAACAGATGGTAAGATGAATCTCTTTACCTATATCTTTAAACTGATGTTTACGGGTAGAGTGCCTGTTTATCAGTATCGTATGGATGGTAATGAAGATTTTTCTGCCGCCAACCGTCTTACTCCGAAAGCATTCGTAGATAATTATCATATCTACTACGAGAAGACTGATAATGGAAAGGTGCATATTGATGACAGCGATATTCCGTCAGCAGAAGTGAAGGCATACTATGTGAAGGAGACTTCTTATTATGACCAGAAAACAGCTTCTTTCCATACCAAGGTATTGGCTTTGTGCCCCATCATGACCCGTAATGATGACTTTGGAGATGTAGGAAACAAGTATCCGCTCTTCTGGGTGAAGTATGATGATCTGGCTCCGTTCCTGGCTAAGCAGCAGCTGATGACCAGTAATGTGAACAATGCTGCTGTAATGAGTGTAGAAGATTATTTTACCAAGAATCTGTATCAGGGTAAAATCTACAAGACCAATAATATGCAGGGTAATACCCTGGCACAATATTGTCCTTCGGATACGGCTATGGCGAAGGAACAGAAACGCATAGAAGCTGAGTTGGCTGCCTTTGAGAAGAATATCTGGGGTAATCAGGCTCGGAAGGATTCTCTTGACAGTATTGCCAAGGCAGAAAAGAATATGGATGCCAAGACTCTGAAGAAAAGCCGTAACAGAAGAAGTGGTTCTGCATCTAAACCAGCTAAGACTTCTACTGTTAAAAAACGCAGATCAGGAGGAAGCAATATTTCTTCTGGTGGCTCAGCTAGGGTAACGGTTCGTAGAGAACGTCATTAATTTATATAAGAATTAAAGTAAATAAAGAATGAAGAAAGTTTTATCAGTATTAATGGTTGTAGCAGCCATGATGTTTGCTACAAATGCTAATGCCCAGATTAAGTTTGGTTTGAAGGGCGGTTTGGATGTTACTAACATGTCTTTGAGTAACGATGTATTCGATGCATCTAACAAGACAGGTTTCTTTGTTGGTCCAATGGTAAAGGTTACTATCCCTATTGTTGGCTTGAGTTTTGATGCTGCTGCCTTGTACGATCAGAAGGAAGCTAAGGTGTCTGTAAATGATGCAGAGACAACGATAACTCAGAAATCTCTTAATATCCCAGTAAACGTACGTTATGGCTTCGGCTTGAGCAGCTTGGCTAATGTTTTCGTTTTCGCTGGTCCACAGTGGGGTATCAACGTTGGCGACAAGAACTTCGAGTGGGATAAATCAGGCTGTTATTCTCTGAAGAAAACAAACTTCAGTGTAAACGTAGGTCTGGGTGTTACCCTGCTGAGCCATCTCCAGCTTTCTGCAAACTATAACATCGCTTGTGGTAAGACTGCAGATGTTACCTGGGAGGAAACAGGCAAAAATATTGTGAATGGTAACAGTAAGAATAACAGTTGGCAGATTGCTTTGGGTTATTGGTTCTAATCTTGTAAAAGAACAGGACAGATTATGTGTGAGAACATCGTATGGTCTCGCCTAGTACATCTTAAAATATATAAAAGCAGGTATCCGATGATGGGTATCTGCTTTTTTTTTGCTAACTTTGCAAGTCGAAAGCCTGAATGATGGATATTTCAAGGTTAAAGAAGATTAGATATGAAATATGTAGATGTGATATTACCCCTTCCGCTCGACGGAACCTTTACTTATTCTGTCCCTGATGGGATGGAAGGGAATGTTGTGCCTGGGGTACGCTTGCTGGTTCCTCTTGGTAAAAGTAAGAAATATATCGCAATGGCTACCCGACTGCATGATGATAAGCCTGCATTCTCCTGCAAACCTGTCGAGGCGGTACTTGACAATACGCCTTCGCTGTTGCCTCAGCAGATGAGATTGTGGCAATGGATTAGCTATTATTATATGGCTCCGTTAGGCGATGTCTATAATGCTGCTATGCCTGGTGGTCTGAAGTCTACAGAGAAATTCAAGCCCAAGATGGAACTCTATGTAGAACTTGCCAGTACGTACCGTAGTGAGCAGGCACTTCATGTAGCACTCAACCTGGTGCAGAGAGCCTTGAAGCAAGCCAAAACTTTAACCACCTTTCTGAGTCTCTCGCATTGGGACAGTCTTGATGGAGATACGCCTAGAGAAGGCATAAAAAAAGTGACCAAGGAAGAACTGATGAACGAGAGCCATTGTACGGCTGCTGTTGTCAAGGCGCTTATCGACAGGGGAATTCTCTTTACTTATGAATTGGAAATAGGACGATTGAATACGAATGGAGAATCTCATCTTGACTTGATTAAACCTCTCTCCTTGGCACAGCAAGATGCCTATACTGGAATTCTGATGCAAATGATGAAAAAGGATGTTGTATTGCTTCATGGTGTGACATCCAGCGGAAAGACGGAAATCTACATTCATCTTATCAGAAAAGCCATAGAGGAGCATAAGCAGGTGCTCTATCTTCTGCCGGAAATCGCTCTGACCGTACAAATCATGGAGCGCCTTCATAGAGTTTTCGGTGACCGACTGGGCATCTATCATTCTAAATATAGTGATGCTGAGCGTGTAGAAATCTGGCAGAAACAACTCTCTGATCATCCCTATGATGTAATTCTGGGTGCAAGAAGTGCAGTCTTCCTGCCTTTTAAGAATTTGGGATTCGTCATCATAGACGAAGAGCACGAGACTTCCTTCAAACAACAGGATCCTGCTCCGCGCTACCATGCCAGAAGTGCTGCCATTATGCTTGCCAAGATGTATGGGGCAAAGACATTATTGGGTACGGCTACGCCTTCGATGGAGAGTTATTATAATGCGCAGCAAGGTAAGTATGGACTGGTAGAGCTGAAGACAAGATACAAAGGTATTCAGTTGCCGGAAATTCAGGTGGTAGATGTAAAAGACTTGCGCCGCCGTAAGATGATGAGCGGTCCTTTCTCTCCACAGCTTTTGGCTGCAGTAAGAGAGGCTTTGAAGAATGGGCAACAGGCAATCCTCTTTCAGAATCGTCGTGGTTTTGCGCCGATGGTTGAATGTAAGGTATGTGGTTGGGTGCCGAAATGTAAGAACTGTGATGTCTCGCTTACGTTACACAAAAGCATTAACTTGCTGACTTGCCATTATTGTGGTTACACTTATCCGGTTCCTACGGAATGTCCTAACTGTGGCAGTACGGAAATCATGGGACGTGGTTTTGGTACCGAGAAGATAGAAGACCAGATAGCGGAAATCTTTCCGGAAGCCAAGATTGCCAGAATGGATTTGGATACAACACGTACACGAAATGCCTACGAACGTCTTATCGCAGACTTCTCTGAAGGCAGGACGAATCTTCTCATAGGCACGCAAATGGTTTCTAAGGGTCTCGATTTCGATAAGGTGAGTGTAGTGGGCATCCTGAATGCTGATTCGATGCTCAACTATCCCGATTTCCGTGCCTACGAGCATGCTTTTATGATGATGGCACAGGTGAGTGGTAGAGCTGGAAGAAAAGGTAAGCGTGGCTTGGTGATTCTACAGACCAAGAATCCTACCTTGCCTGTCATCGGACAGGTGGTGAATAATGATTATGAAGGTTTGTATCAGGGTATTCTGGAGGAGAGAAGAACTTTTCATTATCCACCTTTCTTCCACCTGATTAATGTGTATGTAAAACATAAATATGATAAGGTATGCGAACAGGCTAGCCATGAGCTCAGTAAAACGCTGAGAAGCTGGTTTGGCGAGCGTGTGTTGGGACCCGATAAACCTGCTGTGGCAAGGGTTAAGACGATGAACATTCGAAAGATTGTTATCAAACTGGAAAATGGTATTGATCAGCAGAAGGTAAGAGAATATCTGAAGTTTGCTCAGCAACAGATGGGAAAGGATCCGAGATATGGAGCTCTGCAGATTTATTATGATGTAGACCCATTGTAGTCTCTTGCCCCTCCTTTTCTCTGGCAGAATGGTAGAAAATAAGATTGGTAAATAGAATGAAAAAGGCTATCCGTTACTTGTTGCAAGAACGGGTAGCCTTTTAATTATGATAATTGTAGTTATGTTTAGAAGTTGATGTCAAGACCTACTGCGAATACGTTGTTGTTACGTGTGTAGTCTGAGCTGTAGTTGATGCTCTTTTCAGCAGAAAGCTGAACCTTCTCAGAGGTCTTCTTGTGCTGATAGAAGGTGTGGAAGTAAGCCACGTTCAAGTCCATCTTCT
>OLSX01002892.1_pt1 | contig 14520 bp, 14 predicted proteins | sample 1673141 | NCBI WGS metagenome assembly OLSX01 (sample SAMEA3136759, study PRJEB25190) | human gut metagenome | biome: human gut; feature: human-associated habitat; material: faeces | place: Austria | collected 2013
GGCCCTTTCCCCGTGTGGGTCAGTGTGTGAGTCTTGAAGAAACGTCAAAAATTAAGCACCTCAAAAAGTTGCGGATCACGAAAGAAAATCACCGGAATCAAGAGATTCCGGTGATTTTTGTCTAACCGCTACAATCTAGATTTCATTATCAGGAGTATAAAACAAAGCCTTTAGGAGTTTAGAAGAGATTACATCTTTTCCGGATCATCTTTGCGGGAGACATCTTCCAGCAGATTTGTCACAACCTGATGGAGTTGGGCTGCATTTTTCGCAGTTATAACTGGAACGCCGGTCCGCTCCTCAACCGCTTTCCGCGCAATTCCAGCCGCTTCTCCGCCTTCGCGTGCAACCACTATATTTTCAGCAAAGGTCTCAGGCATTTTCTGTTTGGAAATTTCAGTCGTTGTAGCCTCGGCCAGCATATTCAATACCAGCTCCATGGTCGTCATGTTGTCACGGAGATTCTCCTTTTTCAGACCTTTCAGGTTCTTATACTGCCGTGTACTCATACCGGACCAAGACCGTGTGATTTCATCTGTCAAAATTGCGTATTCGACGCCCTTCTGTACACCACGGACATCCCATTCATCCGTCAATTCCTTGCGGACCTGGATAGCCTGCAACCGCTGATTGATCCATTCGCGGGTATAGCCTTTCTTGAGATAAGTCTCCAAGGCTCGCTCAATAGTCAATTCCGGGTCAATGGTTTCTTCGACACGCTCCCTGCCTACCTGGGCCAGCCAGAGCTTGAACGGCTCAGCTTTTGGAGATGGGATTGACTGAATGATACGAAGGAGTTGTTCCGTATCAGCTACATCGGTCAGACGCTTTTTGCCGTCTGCGGCAGTCATTTTCAAACTGTGACAATTTGTCACGGTTTCGTTTCCCTCCGCTTTCAGGCGTTGCTTGAGCTTTCGCCAATACGCTTGCGGATCAACGCTGTCTGCAAGAATTGCCACCACATCCACAACCGAGAAATACCATTCTTCCTTTTGCTCATCCCAAGCGGTGCGGATGCGCTTATTTTCAAAAAGCTGAATCCGATCATCTGCACTCATTCAACCTCCACCTCCTTTATCAGATACTCAAGCAGCCCTTGGCAGCCCACCGACACATCTCTCCAAGTAGCCTCGAAGTCTCTGGTGTACCATGGATCGGCAACCTCTTGGCCCGGTTGGCCAGCATACTCCATCAGCAGATGGATCTTCTCCTCTGGGTTGCCGCAGAAAATGCCCCGCATATTGCGGACATTGGCCTGGTCCATGCCGATCAGCAGATCGTAATCCGTATAGTCGCGGTTCGTTAACTGCCGGGCTGCGTGGCTGGTGCAGGAGATTCCATGCTCCGACAGTTTCCGCTGGGCAGGAGGATAGACCGGATTGCCGATCTCCTCCGTACTGGTGGCGGCTGAGGCAATGCAGAACAAATCCTCTATCGCAGCCTTTTTCACCAGATTTTTCATGACATACTCGGCCATCGGACTCCTGCAAACATTGCCGTGACACACGAAAAGTATCCTCGTCATCCTGTCGCTCCTGTTTCGGTTTGTCAATGTCAGTATAACATGTGCCGGTCGGAACGTCGAGATTCATTTTCTCATGTGCAGAATCGCTGATTTGCCGCAGCAACTCCGCCTTTGACCATCTGAACTGCAAGACAGCACGGAGATACCAGTGCCGCTGATTCATGGACAGATCTGCCTCCATGATAACCACGTTTTGCGTCCACCCAATCAGGAGAGCCTCATGCAGAATGTCAGGTGTCGTTTCATAGGTTCGGAAAAAGTCCCGCATCCGGCGGAGATTCCGAGGCGAAAAGCCAGAGTTGTCGGGGCATTTGGCTGCAAGATACTCTGCTGCCGCCACAGCTGCTCCTTTTTCTGTTCTGGCGCTGACCAGTTTCCCGATTTCGAGATACAGCTCCATCTGCGGCAGATTTCTTCCAAGCGCCTGATCCAAACCAGTGTACATTGCGCTGTAATCAACGGGCTTTCGGATGTTCATGGACTTCTCCTTTCCGGCGCAATGCGCCTTATTCCACAGATCACGGCAAAGAGAAATACGGCATATTTTTGCCGCACTTCTCTTTGCCGTGACTTTTATATTACCTGCACGATCTGTTCCCAGAGCAGGATATGCTTATTGTCGATTGCCTGATTGCCATGGTAGTGGCCAAACAGCCAGTAATGATACCGGGCTTTTTCCCGTATCACTTGGAGAAAATCTGTGAGAGGGTCTGCCTTATTGTGACGGTTTATCGCTAGGGCGAGATCAGTTGGAGCACAGTGAGTGATGATGTAGTCCACAGCCCAGTCATGTTCTTCGAGACTATGTCGAGCCCTGACATACTCCTCCTCCGAAGGCAGTTCCTCTGGCCACCAGGTATATCCCAACACTCGATACCTTCGCCGCCCCAGGAGCCGGAGCATCATGAGCTGGGCTTCAAACTCCGGTGCCTTTGGGTCCAGTATCCCGTCCTCCACATCATGGCTCGTGGCCCCGCCCATGGTGAAGAAAGTATATCCCTGAAGCTCAAACACCTGCCCCCGCATGAGGTGCAGGATGTTGGGCCGCACTCGGTGCACCATTCCCCCATGCCATATTTCAGTTGGTAGGTCAGCGAGAAGTGTGTAGTTCTCATGGTTTCCATCCACCCAGAGGGTCGTCCAAGGCTTATCGCTCAGCCAGTCCAGCCAATGGCTTTCCTCATTGGAGTTCTCCCAGAGGCCACCGAAGTCCCCGCAAATGATAACGAAATCATCACGGGTCATATTCGCCTGTTCAGGAAAGTATTCGCGACCAAACCGATGGAACATCCCGTGGCAGTCTCCCGTGGCATAGACACTCACGCCGTCACGCTCCTTTCGACTTTTTCCAAGACCTGCTCAATCTCCACTCCGCTGCGGAATGTCACTTTGATCCTGGCTTCGTTCAGCACAGTCACCTTTTCCAATAGTTGATAGAGTACATCCTCTTTCCACTCCGTGATCCAGGACGCAGTCTCCGACAGCGCAGCCTCCGCAGCCTTGACCCGGCGGTACACCTGCTCATTTTCATGGTGTAGCTTCTCCACCTGCGCCCTACGATCCTTCAATTCCGCCATAGCGGTGGAGATACTGCGGAATCGTTCGGCATTCTCTGTACTGTCTGCAGAGAGGGAAGCTTCTTTCAGCAGCTGGTCGAACTGCTCCGACAGATTCTCCAGAGCACGGTCGATATCAGAGATGCTCAATCCTTGGCCGGGGACGGGAAGCAATTCCTGTCTCATTGCATCAACCAGCTGGCCTGTCAATTCATCCCGGCCAGACATCATCTGATTGACAGCGGACAAGATGGCCTCTTTCAGCACTTCTTCATCAATAGTAGCGGAGTGCTTGCAGTATTTTGTTCCATAGGTCAGCCGACTGATGCACCGCCACACTACACGCTGGTATCCCTTTCGTGTCCAGACACATCGACGGTAAGCAGTTCCGCACTCACCACAGAAGAGGAGATTGCTGAGTATATATTTCCCGCTGTACTTGCACCGACCTGAGGGGGCACTCTTTCTGGTTCCGCCGGTACGAGTCCGCCGGCGGGCGAGCTCCAACTGCACAGCGTCGAACTCCTCCCGGCTGATGATGGCTGGGTGATGGTTTTGAATGAGATACTTCGGGAGTTGGCCTGTGTTTTTGATGACCTTTTTGCTGATACAGTCCTGAATGAAGGTCTTTTGGAGCAATGCGTCACCGCAGTATTTCTCGTTGGTCAGGATACTCTGAATCCGTGCAGGAGTCCACTCCGTCTTTCCCGTAACAGTCAGGCAGCCCTTTTCTTCTAATGCCGCTTTAATGGTACGAAGGGTATCTCCTGCCAAGTACCGCTGATAGATGAAGCGAACGATCTCCGCCTGCTCCGGCACGATCACAGCCTTCCCATCTGGCCCGCGTTCATATCCCAGCAGCCATTTGTATTGCAGGGATGCGCGTCCTGAACGCATGGCATGTCGCTTTCCCCATGTGATTCGAGAACTAGTACTCTCGCTTTCGGATTGCGCAAAAGCCCCATGAATTGTGATGAGAAATTCACTCTCCGGATGGATGGAGTTGATGTTCTGCTCTTCAAAGATGACCGGAATCCCCAGGTTCCGCAGTTCCCGTGTGTAGTTGAGCGTATCCACAGTGTTCCGAGCAAATCGTGAGACTGACTTTGTCAGGATCATGTCGATTTTTCCCTGTCGGCACTGCCGGATCATCCGCAGGAAGTCCTTACGTGAACAGGTCGAGGTCCCAGTCTTTCCCTCATCCGCAAACACATCTACCATCGTCCAGCCCGGTTCTTTCATGATTTTGTTGGTATAGTAGTCACGCTGATTTTCATAACTGGAAAGCTGCTCGTCCTTGTCAGTAGACACCCGGCAGTACGCAGCCACTCTAAGGCTCCTTTTCCTTTCAAGGTCTTGAGCAGTTTCCTCCTTTGGAGGAATCATGAAGACATTTGGGGCGAGTTCCTTCACTTCGCATTTCCTCCTTCCAGCAGTTGTTGGTTTTTCAGCAAAATACTGACTGTTCCGTTAGCACATATAATTTTCTTGACACTTCCATGGAGTATCTCCCACTCCAGCTCTATCATGGGCTGGGATTTCTTGAACAGACGCTGTAGACGTTTTGTCTCGTATTCCTCCGCTCCAATGGCATTTAACCGTAGTGCAGCCAAATTTATTGCCATCGAGCGGATTTGCACTTCTTCCACAGGTGGAGAGCGGAGGGTTTCATCCAGTTTTCGCCGCATCATGGCGGCCTCTGTTTCCTCCTTTATTTCTGCTGTATTGTGAATTAGTTCAGGGCAACTAATCAGGCGGTTTAAGATTCCAAGGACCTGCCCTTCCACCCAAGGAGGGGGTGAACTTTTGCTTAGCCGACGCAACTCTTTTTGGGCCGGTGTTTTTTGGCAGGGAGTTGTCCGTTCCTTTCGACAAATTTGCGCTTTGTCAAACTGTTCCGGTGCCAAAATTGCGGGTAATTCACCTGCTCCAAGGTACCTTCCGTCTTCCAGGATGCGGGCTACCATATTTTTGTTCCAAGGCTTTCCGGTGTCATAAGGAACGCCTCGCTCCTGAAGAGCACCCACCAAGGTACTGTAAGAAGCACCTCTAAGATATGTCGCAAAGATCCATCGAACCGTCTCTGCTTCACTCTCATACGGAACGATCTCCCCACATACGATCCGGTAACCAAAGGGCTGCTTTCGGTTGCTTGCCATCACCGCACCGTCCTTTCCATCTGTTCTGTGAGTTCCAGTCCATTGATCAGGTGGAACCGCAGTCGACCATCTTTTTCCACGATAATTTTTTCTACAAGCTCGCTGAACAGTTCCTCATCGAACTCTGCAAGGAGATCCGGCCCAGATTCCAGAGCATCCATAATAGCCAAGGTCTGTTTGATCGTCTGATCCTCCTCAGCCTCCAGCAGTCGCTCTTTTTCCAGCTTTGCAGTGCGGAGCTGTTCAGCCAACCTGTCGCGTCGTGATATAAAGAGATCAGGATCGACAAGCCCTTGCTGTTTCAACTGGGCTAGAAGTCGATCCTGACTGACGATATCTGCAATCATACTATTGAGATTCACGATATCTATACTCCAAAGCATTCTAGCCTCCCGAGCTGCCTGGAGGTCCTTAATTAACTGCTTCAGAATATCAATGCCTTGATGACGAAGTTTATAGTGTATGCGGATAAATGCGCCATATATTTCTGACTCTGGAATTGGTGGTAAACTGCACTGAGTTGCATTGGCATCGTGTGTGCGGCATACCCAATATGGCCTGTGATTCTTAATTCTTCTTTGCAAATATGATTGACAACAGGAGCATTTTACATGCAGTGCAAGGGGATAATTTGACGTACATTTGGTATTGATTCGGCTTCTCCGACTAGCTTGCAAAGCCTGGGCCTTTTGGAATACTTCTTTGTCGATAATTTGTGGGACGAGCTCTTTAACCAAATACTTGGCCCGCGCACCCTTGTTTCGGAGCTCTTTGAAGGGGAGGGGAGACGTATATCTTTTTTGAAGGACAAGGTCTCCTGAATACTTTTCATTTTGCAGAATATACGAAATTGTCGCTCGCGACCACTTTTGAGAGCCGTCTCTGGTGGGATGTCCCATAGATGTAACTTCAGCGGCAATTTCAGTCATGTTCTTGCCGGCCAAATATTCATTGAAAATCAGACGAACAATTTCTGCTTCTGTCTCCTCAATTATAAGCTGGCCGGATACTAACCTGTATCCAAATGGAGCTTTGCATGTAATAAATTTTCCGCTCTGCATCCTTACCTGATAGCTCCATCGCATCCGTTCGGAGATGGACTCGCTTTCTTTTTGAGATAGCATCGCGAAGATAGCTGTTAACAGTTCGCCGGACAATTCAGATGTGTCAATATTTTCTTCTTCGAAGCAGACAGCAATGCCCAGTGCTTTCAGCTCTCGAACAGCCTCCAGGCTTTCTTTGGTGTTTCTTGCAAACCGCGAGGAAGACTTGACCAAGATTTTGTCGATTCGCCCTCGGCGGCAGTCTGTCAGCAACCGCTGGAAATCGTCTCTCTTTTCCGCCGAGGTCCCTGTAATTCCTTTGTCCGCATATACGTCAACAAACTCCCAGTCAGGGTTCTGGTGTATCAGTTCCGTATAGTGGGCGGTCTGGGTCGTAAAGGAGTGGAGCTGGTCCTCAGAATCACTGCTGACGCGGGCATACGCAGCTACCCGCAGTTTCCTGGTTTGTTCCTGTTTGACGGGGGGGATTTCAATCAGCCTTGGCTTTTGTTCCAACGCCAGAGATCCGACCGTATTGCTTTTCCTCCTCATGATTCCACCTCCTTTTTTCAGCAACACACACTACCACACATTCAGTAGTATTGCCATATCCAAAAGGGATGAAGAGTTTGAAATTATTATATGAAAATGACGATATCCGCACCGATGGCCACCTTGAGTCTTGCTGCAATTCTTCTTGCTTCTGCCCCGCTGATGAGTCCCGCGTTCTTCAGGGTCTGGAGCATATTCATCAGCCCCAGGTAATTGACATTGGCATCCATTCGGCACTCCTTTCTATGCAAAAAGCAAAGGGATCTTGTCCCTTTGCTGGTAGTACTCATTTAATTAAGAGGCTGCTCCAGATAGTTTCGGAGAACAATACAGCGTTCCATTATGCTGGAGCAGCCTCTATTATGCTTCATATCGTACAGCGCTGTGCTGTACCCTATCCTGGCTCTATTCGACACTACTTCCCGAGCCTTGGGCGACATACGAACCGGCGGCTGGCGCCGCCCTCCGGGAATCTCACCCCTCCGAGGATCGCTCCGAGGTGCCCCCATCAAAATGGCTGGACACAGAGTACCATTATAGGCTTACGGGATCATTGCGAAACAGCTTGCCAAGGCTGTTTTGGGCTGGGTGGACCCGCTCTGCACCTTTCAAGGCCGTCGTCTTTTATAGATCTGCAGAGAGAAAAGAATCTTTCTGCAAATTCTACAGGTGGTCCTCGCGCACCCGCCGCATCGCTGCCTCCCCTCGTCAGGGAGCCCGTAAGCTGACGTGAGTTCGCTGCCGGATATTGAGTTTTCAAAGAGCCCAAGAGAAAAATCCTCTCATATTAGGTAGGGATAAAATTACTGATTTTCACAAATTAATTTCATATATTTTTTTATTTTTTTTATTACATTCATCTCACGCCAGCTTGCTGCTTGCTGAGTTAATCCCATTATATCTGCAATTTCTGGCTGAGACAGACAATATTGATACCGCAAAGTTAAAAAAATCTTATCTTTCTCTGTTAGCTGTGAAATTGCCTCAAACAACGTTTCGTTTTCTATCATTTCAATCCAGCCAAATGCATTCGATTCAATAGTATGTCTTTCGAATTCCTCATCATCAAGATTAACTGCAAGTACTGATTGATTTTTTCTTCGTATTTTCTCGTTTCCTCCTGACAATATTATTTCCAGGGGGCAAAACAATTCGTTATACTTTTTATCTTTTACCTTTCCTTTTTGAATTTCCAATGCAATATATCTATTAAAATAGTTTTCTGGATTTTTAACATCCTCTGCTTTTGTTTTTCGTTTTGACATAATTTTTCCTCCATTCACCAGATATTTGAAAAATTTGATGTGGAGGACCTCGACACCCTACCGAATACCGTGCGATATTGCAAAAACCGCTGGTTTCGTATATATACGAAACCAGCGGTGATACAATTTGTAGAGGCAACAGTCCCATAAATAAAAATGACATCGGAATAATACTACATCCGATTGTCACATTGATTTCATTTCTTTGAATAAGGCCGACTGTTTATTTTCCTCTCTCAATATACGAAATATGTAAGAAATATAACGCTTTTGCTAATTAAGGTAGAATTGCCTTTTGCGTAGATGCTTTCAAAGGAGTTTGGACATTATTCTTCTTAAAATCTAATCCAATTATGAGTCAGTGATCCTACTTGTCCTTTATCAAACGCAGCCAACCATATTTCTCCGGTAGGATTATCGGGATTTTCAGAGCAAAAAGAGAACAGAAAATTTTCGTCCCCAAATAAGCAGGGGCCGATACCATTTTTTAGATCTATGCTATCAATTTTTCTCCCACTAGTATCTAAAATTTCAATTGTTCGATTCTGAAAGCCTTTTTGATTGAGTATTAATCCTGGTCGGTTATCTACATAAAAATAAATCCCGTCGAATGAAATAGATGGTACATTTCCTACATCATAAAAAGTCTCTTCAAGCCCAGTCTCCATATTATTGACATTCACACCCGAGTCTGTGCAGTAATATAGCGAAGAATTAACAACGGTATATTCGCGAATTGCGCCCGGCTTTATAAGCTTTGGGCTTTCAATAATTGTACTGCCATCAACTTTCAAGGCATAGATCCCGATTTTTTCTTCATTCTTTTGATCAGGCGAAAAACATTGAAAGAATATCCTTGATCCAAATCCTTTTATCCTAAAAATTTCAACGCCTTTACCAGAAAACTCGAAAATCCTTTCGCTCTTTGATTGATCTTTGTAAAGGCTTTTTCGATATAGTGTTACAGATGAATTATTAGGATCTAAAAAGGAAATAGCATAGTAAATATAACCACGGTGTATAGCTACTGCTAACCCCAGATAATTACCACGTGAATACTCGCATATGTCGAACTCTTTTCTCCTATCGCTTCCATCAAGATTCAATGAGAAAATGCTCAAGGAATTTGTTTCTTTAGTATTTCCGAGCATATATATTCGGTTTTCATATATCCATATGTAAGAATTAAACCCATCGAAAATTGATGAATCAAAATAAGCATTGCAAGTTGGCGAATTATGTGAACATGCTGGGAGCGTGCAAACATAATAACTTGTTTGCTGAGATATATCATAGTAATTCAGGAAATGCATCTGGGGATCTAAATAGTAGTAACCGTTTTCTCCTATAGCAATAGATGGCTGACAATCTAAGGCAGCACCGCACAATTGCTGAGGCAAGCGCTGTCGAATCACCCATCAGGCAGGAAACCATAGGCTTCCCGGCGCATTTCTTCGCGAGAGCGCACAACTTCAAGCCGCCAGGCAGGGCCTGTCAGCCAGAAGCAGATTCGCCAATGCGAACATGATATTGAATTTGGCTCGCTGCTTTTCGAGCCCTCGGTATCGCGTTTTTCGAAATTGCAGCTGTTTCTTGACGACACCGAATACGTGCTCTACTTTTGCCCGAACAGAAGACTTTGCGTGTTCTACTTTCTTTGCGGCATACTGGCCGCTCTTGCTCAGCTTTTTTAATTGAGATGGACGTCGGTTAATTTTGTATTTGATCTTGCGTCCGGATTTGTTCCGAACGATCGCGTCCTCACGGTTCCCGGCTCCAAGATAGCCACTGTCGCCGTAAACGACATCTTCCTCACCGGTCAGCAGGGATGAAGTCTGCGTCACATCATGGACATTGGCTGGTGTCGCCTCCACTGTGTGTACCAGTCCGCTGTCCTTATCCACCCCAACATGGGCTTTATAGCCAAAGTGCCATGTGTTGCCCTTCTTGACCTGATGTGCATCCGGATCCCGCTTTTTCTCCTTGTTCTTGGTGGAAGACGGCGCGGAAATAATGGTGGAATCTACGATCGTTCCCTTTTTCAGGATAAGGCCCTGTTCAGTGAGCGCGGTAACAACTTGTGCAAACAGTTTCTCCTGCAGTCCATTCTTCACCAGCAGGTTCCGAAAGCGGCCAATGGTATCTCCGTTCGGCACCTGATTGCTGGAATCAACGCCGCAGAAATCTGAAAATGCCCGGCTGTCGATTGCCTCCGCCGCTGTTGCTTCATCACTCAGGTCATACAGATTTTGCAGCAGATACAACCGCAGCATGGTCTCCAGTGGATAGGGTTTATTGCCGCGCTCTCCTTTGTAATAGCACGGCTGGATCAGCGTAAGCCATTCCTTCCACGGGACGATCCGCTCGATCTGGGCTAGAAATTCTTTCTTCTTTGTCCGTACCTGCGCCAACTCATCACTAAGCGCAGACATTGTCATCTGTTTATCCATGGTCTTATTATATCACTTCTGGCAGTATCGCGCCTACTTTTCTGTGCGGTATTGCCCTAATTTTAATTCTAAACTGTCAACAAACAATACTTCTGCTATGCTTTGTTCTGCTCAGATCCATCTGTCTAAAGGATCGAAAACATCGGGATATTCAGCTTTTTTGCGATAGAAAAAGGAAATGCTGTTGAACCCTACAGCATATGCGGCTTCGTTTGCCTTAAACCCTTTTCGAATCAGTTTGCAGGCCTCGTTCAACCGTACGTAGTTGCGGTATTCGGTAGGCGTTTTTCCAACATATTCAGTGAACAACTTTCGGAAACCGCTTTCGCTCATAAATGCCATTTGAGCATAAGTGTCGACTTTGGTGTTTTCGGCATAATGCTCGTCAATGTATTGCACAACAGGGAGGATTCGCTTGTATTTAGGAGGGATATTTTCCTGCTGCTGCAACAAGAAGATGAGTTGATAAAGACTGGATATGTAGTAATGTTTATTGGTATTTCTGCCGGAGGTATATGTTTCAATGACATCTTCCATCAAAGAAGTGATGATGGCGTTTCCGGAGAAGACGGTTAAATCATTGCCAAGAGAACCGGATTCGGTCAGATAGAAAAATGCAAAAATCTGATTCTCATCATCCTCATAAAAGCTTTCATAGGAAGCCCCATGAGGAATATGGATGATCTCACCACGGGACGCAGTCAGATCAAAAGAGTCTGATATATAGCGGACCTGCCCTTTTTGTATATAGACCAGAGCATTTCCATAACGAGTGCCGTAAGGCGGGGAATAATAGTATCCTTTGGGATGCCAGATGTGATCAAACGTAAACGTACGGATCGGCATCCAGGTTAAATCAGAAATACCCAATGCATCACCCCCTATTATTTCAGTTTAATCGTATCATGGAAATCTTTGCAAAGTCAATTGATGTATCGAATAGTGGAATAAGTTTGCGGTATCGCGCATTGAACGCTTTAAAGAGACTAGATATACTTTAGTTAGCGGACCGACAAGCTGGCGTTCCTGATCTGCAAAAAGGACGCCACCATTCTCGATGAGTTTTATGCCGCCATCTGTGAGGGTATTATGCGGGAGACCAACAAGTCTGACTATCAGCTGCTGATCTCCACGGCGGCGGACTGGCGCCAGACCCCCAGCACTGCCCAGCGCAAGCAGGTGGAAGGAGTCATTCTGGGGGGCAATGCCCAGCCGGACCTGGTCTTGGAGTTTCAGAGCCAGCACATCGCCGTGGTGCTGGTCAACAACCGCATGACAGGATTCGACCTGCCCTGTGTGCTGTCTGACGAATACGGCGGTGTCCGCCAGGCTCTTGAGCATCTCATTGGCCGGGGACACCGGCACATCGGCATGATTGCCGGCCGGTTTTCCCCCTATATTGTCGGGGCGCGGTATAACGCCTTTTTGAGCATCCTGCAGGAACACGGTATCCGCACCGAGACTCAGGATATCAAAATGTGCGATGCCGACGTGGATGCGGCTGCCGCGGCCGCTCTGGAATTGCTGGACCGGCCGGACCGGCCCACTGCTGTCTTCGGTGTCAACGACGTGGTTGCCGCCGGAATTTTGAAGGCGGCTCGCCGCCTGGGACTTCGGGTGCCGGAGGATCTGGCGGTGGTAGGATTCGACGATTCCACTGTCTGCGGGATGTTGGAGCCTGGTTTGACCTCTGTGCGGATTAACTGCCGTCAGATGGGCGAGCTGTGCGTGGAGCGCCTGCGGGCCCTTTTGGCCGGTGAGGAGTGTCCCCCTGTCACCACGGTACCCACGGAGCTGCATGTGCGGGGCACCACCTGATAAGATGGAAACGTACGGGTTAACAGGGATTTGACGTACTTTTGATAGAGTGGGGATAGCAACAGCCGGGGGGGCCGGTATACTTGGGAGCCGGGGCTGACGGCTCCCCGGTAAACGCAAGGAGGAGATAGCATGAGAGCAAAAAAAAGAGCCGGATCGGTCGGAAAATTTCTGGGGTGCGCGGTGCTGCTGGTGGTGGCGCTGTTCCCCATCTACTGGTTGCTGGCCATGGCCATCCGGCCCACGGATGAGATGCGCGGACATATCTCTCTGATCCCGCAGACGCTGACGGGAGAGCACTTTGCTCAGCTGTTTTCCAGTGAGGGATTCGGCCAGGCAATTGTCAACAGCCTGCAGACCACGTTCGGGTCCCTGATCATCTCCCTGCTGGTGGGAATCTGCGCGGCGTACATCATTGCCCGGCGCCGGTTTCGCTTCGGCCTGAAAAAGCCTCTGACCTACTGGGTGCTGCTGGTCCGTGTGCTGCCGCCGGTGGCATTCACCATTCCCCTCTATATCATGTTCAACAAGGTGGGCATTTTGAACACCAAAATTCCCGTGATGCTGGCCTGCGTGCTGATGAACGTGCCGCTGATCATCTGGTTCCTCATCAGCTTCTTCCAGGCCCTGCCGGAAGAAGTGGAGGAGAGCGCCAAGGTGGACGGCGCCACGGAGTGGCAGCTGTTCTGCCGGATCGTTTTGCCTCTGGTGGCTCCCGGCATCGCAGCGGTGGCCATGCTGTCCTTTATGTATGCCTGGAACGAATATACCTACACCGTCATTTTCACCCGCAGCCCCGCCAACAACACTGTTCCGCTGGCCCTGTCCCTGCTGAATACCGATGACAATCTGACCAATTTCGGACTAGTGGCTGCCGGCGGCGTGGTGTCTGTGATCCCCATTACCCTGTTTGTGATCTTTGCGCAGAACTACTTGATCTCCGGTTTGTCCAGTGGTGCTGTCAAAGATTAACAAAATATTACTGAGATTCCGCAATGAAGAACGGAAAGAAACAACTGAGATTAGGAGGAAAAGAAATGAAGAAATTGTTAGCCTTGCTCCTGGCCCTGGTCATGTCCCTGTCCCTAGTGGCCTGCGGCGGTGATGATGCCACTGCTGATACCGGTGACAGCGGAGACTCCGCCTCCGGCGAGCCCACCAAGATGACCTTGATTCTGTGCTCCGGCCGTTATCCCGACATTATTAAGGAGTGCCTGCCTGCGTTCGAGGCCGAGCACAATGTCACCTGTGAGGTGCAGGAGCTGTCCGAGGCCGATCTGTACTCCAACATCGCGCTGGATGCCATCAACGCCCAGGGCACCTATGACCTGTGCATGGTAGACGGTTCCTGGATGGCCGAGTTCACCGCCAACGGCGTTCTGGCCAACCTGTCCGAGCTGGGCTATGAGCTGGACGATGATATCATTGAGGCTACCACTTCCGTCTGCTACGTGGACGAGGACGTGTATCTGGCGCCCTACTACGGCAACGTGACCGTACTGCTGTTTAACAAGGCCAACGTGGAGGCCGCCGGTTATACCGCCGACACCATTGCCAGCCTGGACGACGTGCTGAAGATCTGCCAGCAGGCCCAGGCCGACGGCAAGAAGGGCTTCATGTACCGCGGCGACGGACAGAACAACCTGGTGGTCGATTTCCTGCCTATCCTGCGGTCCTTCGGCGGCTGGGTCATTGACGAGAACAACCAGCCCACCGTTGACACCGAGGAGTTCAAGGCCGCTATGAACTATTACCTGGAGCTGATCGCCACCGGCGACGCCGAGGTAAGGGATGACATGATTGCCTCCATTCAGACTGGCGCGGGCACCATGGGTATCGGCTGGCCCAGCTGGTCCACCCCCACCGCCGACTCCGCTGATGACTATATCGCTCTGTCCGGCGCCGCTACTGCCGGTGCCGAGACCTATAACTCCAATGTCTACGGTGTCTGGACCATCGGCGTGCCGGCCAACAGCCAGAACAAGGAACTGGCCGTAGAGCTGCTGAGCTATCTGATGGACCCCGAGGTCCAAAAGTCCACTGTCGCCTCCGGCGGCGTGCCCTGCCGGTATTCCAGCCTGCAGGATGAGGAAGTCCTGGCTACCTATCCCCATTATGAGGTGGTGTGCCAGGCTCTGGAGAGCGGCGTGTA
>OLSX01002897.1_pt1 | contig 14506 bp, 17 predicted proteins | sample 1673141 | NCBI WGS metagenome assembly OLSX01 (sample SAMEA3136759, study PRJEB25190) | human gut metagenome | biome: human gut; feature: human-associated habitat; material: faeces | place: Austria | collected 2013
GCATTGCAAGAAGCGTGACCGGGTATTTCGGCGGAATCGGAAGCGCCGCAGGCGGCGTAGGCCGCGCGTTCGGGCAAATGTTCGCCGGAACAAGGGTCGGAAACCTGTTTTCCGGGATTACTGGGGCCGCGGGCGGCGTGTTCTCCCGTATGTTTTCAAGCGTGGGAGGACTGGCGACGCGGGCGTTCACCGGAGTTGCGGGGACCATTACCGGGATTTTGGGGCGGGCCGGGGCCGTGGTAGCGGCGGGACCGCTTGGAAAGATCGGAAGCGTGGTTGCAAAGGGATTCGGGAAGCTGTCAACCCTGTTCGGGCCACTTCAAAAGCTGGGCGGTGCTATTTTGGGACCGTTCAGCGGAATCCTTGGAAAGATTCTGCCCGTGGTGGGCGTTGTTATGCTGATTGTTTCGGCGGTGCAAATTCTCCGGGACAATCTGGACAAAGTGCGTGAAGTGATCGGGCGGGTATTCGGGGAAGCTGGGCTGGTTGTCTTTGACAAGGTGGTTGCGGCGATCTCGAATATCGGGAACACAATCAAGAATATCTTCACGGACGGAAATTTGGGCGGCGCGCGGGACTTCCTGATTAACCTATTCGGGGAGGAAGCAACGGGGGCCATTGACGGGGCGATCACGGTTATACAAACCGTGTGGAATATCCTTTCGGGGTTCATCGAATTTGTGAACACCTACGTCCGCCCGATTGTGGAACAGCTATTCAATTTCATTGTTCAAACCGTTTTGCCGCAGATCGCGCAGGCGTTCGCGGAGTGGGCGCCGACTATCGCTTCCATTTTGCAAGGGCTGGCAACCGTCGTTTCCACCATTGCGACGGCGATTATGTCGGTGATTCAATTCCTTATGCCAACCATTCAGAACATCATAAGCGTTGCCTTGCAGACCATTCAAGGGGTTGTGTCCGGGGCGCTTACCGCAATCAAAGGGATTGTGGACGTGTTCGCTGGCATTTTCACTGGAGATTGGACCCGTGTTTGGGAGGGCGTGAAAGGAATATTCAGCGGCGTTTGGAATTCACTGAAAAGCATTGCAAGCGGCGCGCTGAATGGAATTATCGGCCTTGTGAACGGTGTAATCTCCGGGCTGAACAAGCTAAAAATACCTGATTGGGTCCCCGGAATCGGAGGAAAGGGAATCAATATCCCGTTGCTTCCGACCTTTGCAAAAGGTACAAAGAACACGCCTGATACGTTCATAGCGGGCGAAGCTGGCGCGGAACTTGTGACCAATGCGAGAAACCGGACCGTTTTCAACGCGGCGGAGACGGGAAGCATTTTCCGAAACCTCGCAAACGCCGTGAACACCATTCGAGCGGGCATAAGCGTTCCGGCCCTGCAAATGGCCTATGCGGGCGCGACGGCCCCCAGCGTGTCGGCCCCGTCGGTGGCGGCGGGGGCGCGGCAATCGTCGGTTGTGGTCCACAGCGCGCCCGTTTTCCATGTAGGAAGCGACGCGCAGGCGGAGGACATCGAAGAAATGTTGCGCAGGCACGATGAAGAGTTGCTGGACAAGATCGACGAACGGCAACGGCAACAGGAGGACGACGAAAGGCGGCAGAACTATGACTAAATACACCACCATAGCCGGGGATATGTGGGACGGAATCGCCTATAAGACACTGGGCGACGAAGCGTACACGGACAAGCTGATAAAGCAGAACCCGGAATACCGCCGCCTTTTCCTCTTCCCTGCTGGAATCGTGCTGACCATACCAGACCCCGACGAAAAGGTTTCGGCGGAGTTGCCGCCGTGGAAGAGGGGGACGGCATGAACGCGCGAAGAACTGTTATCCGCCTAACTTTTGAGGGCGTGGACATATCGGCAGACATAAACAGGAATCTTCTTTCGATGACCTACACGGACAACGAAGAGGATAAAACAGACGATTTACAACTGTCCCTTGACGACCGGGAGGGCGTATGGCTGGGAAACTGGCTGAATACGCCCTCCGCGTCAAAGGGCGCGGAAATCTCCGCCGTGATCGTTCAAAAGAACTGGGAATCAGACGGAAAAGACCGGGTTCTTGATTGCGGCGTGTTTGAAGTAGACACCGTGGACGGGTCCGGCCCGCCCGCGAAAGCGACGATCAAGGCGGGGTCAATCCCCTATTCCTCCACCATACGGACGCAGAAAAAGACGAAAGCGTGGGAGAACTACACTCTTTCCGGCATTGCAAATGAGATCGCGGGAACGAACGGCCTTACCTGTATGTTTGAATCCGCGTCAAATCCGTTCTACGCCCGGAAAGAGCAAATGCAGGAATCCGACATCACGTTTTTACAGCGTCTTTGCAAGGCCGCTGGAATCTCGCTGAAAGTCACAGCAAAAATTATCGTGCTGTTCGACGCGGCGGACTATGAGCAGAAAGACGCGGTGCGGACCATACAACGCGGGAGCGCGGACGTGGGAAGCTGGTCATTTTCGACCAGCTTGCACGACGCGTCTTACAGCAAATGCCACGTGTCCTATACGGACCCAAACACAGGGACGACGATTGAATACACCTACACCCCGCGGGACGCGGACGAAAGCGGGCAGGTCCTTGAGGTCAACGAAAAGGTTTCAACCCGTGAAGAGGCCCGGCAACTGGCAATGAAGCGGTTACGGCAGAAGAACAAGGGAGAATTCAAAGCGTCTTTTAAGCTGGCCGGAGACTTGCGCCTTGTGGCCGGGGTTACGGTGCAGGTTGCAGGGTACGGAGCGTTCGACGGGAAATACATCATTGAAACGGCGACGCACAGCATTTCGCGGAGCGGGTACAAAACCGACGTGACCTTACGGCGGGTTTTGGAGGGCTACTAATGAGCGAATTATCAGTTTTGAAAAATATTGTGCGGACGGGCTGGGTTTCCTCTGTCAATGAGGCAGAGCGAACCGCACGCGTCACATTCCGGGACAAGGGGCAAGAGCCGATTGTCTCCGGGAATTTGAAGGTACTGAAAAACCCACCGTTCATTCCGGGGAAAAACGCCCCACAGAGGACAGAGACGGAGAGCGGAGGGGGCGGAGACGCGGCCTTTGCCTCGCACAGTCACGCCGTCATAATCAAACCATGGCTACCGTCTCCGGGGGACTATGTGCTTTGCATTTACCTTCCGACGGATGACGGCGACGGGTTCGTGATCGGGGGTATTTAATCTATGGCGACGATTGGAAATTGGGGCGACTTTACCTTTTACGTCTCCCGGTCCTCGATCAAGACGTTTGACGACCTGAAATGGGAAAGTTCGGTGAAGTATGCCACGCATGAACGGCACCTGAAGGAACCGCTTTTGGAGTTTACCGGGCAGGACGTGGAAAGCATGACCTTTACCATGTTCTTTTCCGTATTTTTGGGCGTGAACCCGATTTCGGAGGTTGCGAACCTGCTTCAAACCATGCGAAGGGGCGAAGCCCATTACCTGATTATCGGGCCGAAAGCCTACGGGACGAACAAGTGGGTTATCACGAAACTTTCAAATTCCTTGAAGCGGTATGACAGGTGGGGAAACCTGCTTGTCGCGTCGGTCAATGTCACCATGCAATCGTATTCCAGTAGATAGGAGGGGCGGAACATGGCCTATACAGTAAAAGCGTTCGCCCTTGAAGCGATCAGTCTTGCGCCGGAAAGCACACTTGAAGAGATTTTGCAGAACGTGGCGGTCATCATATCAACGCCGAAATTCTCCGTCCCTCTGGAAAGGGGGCTGGGGCTGTCGCAACGCTTTATTGACAAGCCGATTCCGGCGGCGCAATCCATTCTAATTTCGGAGGTCATGGAGGCAATCAGCGCGTTTGAGCCACGGGCAGAGGTTGAAAACGTGACCTTTGAACTGGGGGACACGCCGGGTTCGATGATTCCAGTTGTGGAGGTGAATATCATTGCCGACGAATAGGAGTTACCCGGACATTTCCTTTGTGGAGACGGACACGGAAACCATTGCAAGCGCCCTAATTCGAGGGTATGAGACGTTCACGGGACGCACGCTGTACCCGGCGGACCCGGCACGCCTCTTCATTTTGTGGGTGGCCGATATTATCGTTCAAGAGCGGGTCAATATCGACTTTTCGGCCAAACAGAACGTGCCGCGGTATGCAGAGGGTGAATATCTGGATTCCCTCGCGGAACTGTTCAAAGACACGTACCGATTGGAGCCGGAAAAGGCGCGAACGACTTTGCGCTATACCCTGTCAATCGCGCTGGACGGGCCGACGACCATTCCGGCGGGGACCCGCGCCACGCCGGACGGAGAAATTGTATTTGCCACGTTGGAGGACCTGACAATTCCGGCGGGGCAGTTGTCCGGCGATGTGGAAGCGGAATGCGCACAGGCCGGAGAAATCGGAAACGGGTTCGTTCCGGGACAGATCAAACAACCGATTGACGTTTTCCCTTACTTTCAAAGTGTGGCAAACACCACAGAGAGCGAGGGCGGAGCCGACGAAGAGAGCGACGCGGCATTTTATGAACGAATGCGGGAGAGCGTTGAAACCTTTTCTACCGCGGGTCCGCTGGGCGGATATGAATACTACGCAAAATCCGCGTCGGCCCTAATTTCGGATGTTAAAGCAACGTCGCCGGAGCCGGGAAAAGTAGACGTGCGGGTTCTGCTGGTGGGCGGAGCGTTGCCGGAAAAAGAAATGCTGGACACCGTAGCGGGTATTTTAAGTGCCGACAAGGTGCGACCGATGACCGACTATGTAACCGTTCAAGCGCCGGAGACGGTGGAATATGACATCGACGTTACCTACTACACGCAAGAGGGGGCCGCGCTATCCGACGAAGTGATTTCGGAGAACGTGGCCGCGGCGGTGCAGAAGTTCAAAACGTGGCAAGCCGAACGCATGGGTAGGGACGTGAACCCGTCCTATTTGATTCAACTGCTGATGGAAGCCGGGGTGAAGCGTGTTGAAGTGCGGTCCCCGGCTTTTACAACCGTTGCAGACAACGCCGTTGCGCAGATCGGGGAAACCTCGATTGTGAACGGGGGTGCGGAGAGTGAATAACAATGACCTGTATTCGGTGGACTTTACCCGTACCCTCCCCCCTGTTTTGAAAAACGACCCGAATATGCTTGCTATTGCAAAGATTATCGCGGAGCAGTTGCAAGCGACGGCACAGAAAATCAGGAAAAATATCATTTATGCCCGGATTGACGAACTGGAAGAACCGATACTTGATATTCTGGCCTATGACCTTCACGTGGATTGGTACGATTATTCCTACCCGCTGGAAGTCAAGCGGCAGACCATCAAAGACAGCGTGAAAATTCACAGGAAGTTGGGGACAAAATACGCTGTTGAAACCGCGCTGGGGGCCGTGTACCCCGGAACGAAGGTCAAGGAATGGTTCGAGTACGGCGGGAAACCGTATATGTTCAAAGTCATCATCGGCGCGACGGATTCGGGCGTTTCGGCGGACCGACAGGCGGCAGTTTTGGAGCGGGTGCGATTTTATAAAAATCTCCGGTCCCATTTGGAAGCGATCAGTTACCAGATCGAGAAGAGAGCGACCGTTTTCACCGCCGCGGTGCATTCCGTGGGCGTGCGGCTTGAAGTATTCCCGTATCTTGCGGAGGACATCGAGGAAGAAGCCAACGTGCAGGCCGGAGCGGTCCACACGTTCGGGGTGCGCGTGGATATTTACCCGCACGTTTACCGAAAAATGAACACCGAATGGCGCGTACAGTGCGCCGGGTACATTCAGCAGACGGGGAAACTTGAAATCTTCCCACAAAATAGAACGGAGGCGTAACAATGGCAGAAATCGAAAACACATACGGCAGTATTGTGACCGACGTAGGCGTTCAGCTTATCACACAAGCCGTCATGGAGGGCCAGAAAGTCAATATTGTAAAACTGGCCGTCGGTGACGGCGGCGGAAGCTATTACAAGCCGGATTCAACAATGACCGAATTAAGGGGGGAAAGGTGGCGCGGGGACGTAACCCGCGTCGAGGTCAACGAACAATCCCCGAACATGATTGACGTTGTAGCTGTGGTCCCCTCCGACGTGGGAGGCTGGACTATCCGGGAAATGGGCGTGTTCGATGACGACGCAGAAAGCCCGCACATGATCGCCGTTTGCAATACGCCGGACACGGAAAAAGTCATCATCACGAGCGGAGCCGCCGGGGAAATAGAATTGACTATGCACATTGAGATTTCCAACACTGGCGCGATCTCTTTTGTTATTGACCCGAATGTGGTTACGGCTACGAAAAAGGACATTGAGAACCACAACGCTTCCGCCGCGGCCCACAAAGCGGAATTTGACCAGAAAGCAGACGTTACAGAACTGAATTCCCACGTCAACAACAGCGACATTCACGTGAACCCAACCACAATGGGAAACTACGACACCGCGATTTCCGGCCTAATTAGCCACACGGAGGACACAGACGTTCACACAACAGCAGAGGAAAAGGCCGGGTGGAGCGCAGGTGCAGAGCAAGCGGCGCAGGCCGCAGAGGGCGCGGCGGCGGCACTGGCCGCGATTGCAGGACTGGAAAGCCGCGTTTCCCGTGTGGAAGATGGTCTGTTCGAGAATATCACCGGAAACCCGTACCTTGTGCAATTTGATTCCCTTGAAGGGGTTGTAATGACAAAGGGCATTTGGAACGCGGAACGGAACCGAATTGAATGTTGACGGAATTTGCGTGTACCCGTCGGGAACTATCCTGCATTCTTGGAAACCTGTTTGTGGAGATCGAACCGCCTTGCGCGGCGTGCGCCTCCGACGCTGACGAACTGACGATCAGCGGGCGGACGTACACCGGAGCGCGGGCGGTTCTGACCGTCACAGAATGGGGATTCCGGTTCGAGGGGGACCCGGCGGAGATTGAGAAAATCCGGGAAGGGCGGTGCTTACTGCGTGGCAGATGAAAAAGAGTTCGTCATCATTGTAAAGGCAAAGGATTTAGTCAAGCACACGTTCAAGATGGCGACCGCAAAGCGGTTTCCGAATAAATACCGATTCACGATAGCAAACCGGGTTTGCGATCTTGTGCTTGACATCTTCCAGCACGTACAGGAGGCGAACGAACTTGATATTTCCGACCCGCAGGAATTTCGGGAACGGCAGTACGAACAGAAAAAGGCGTTGACGGAGTGCAAAACCGCCCTGTTTCTGGTGGAACTTTCCCACGAATGCAAGCGGATTTCCGCGGAGCAATGCGCCACATGGTCAAATTATATCCTTGATGTAAAGCGCATGACGGCGAAGTGGAAGAAGCAGGACCGGGAGCGGTTCGCCGCCCTGCAACAGAAAAGAGGAAACGCGCCGCGGCGGTGATCGCCGGGGCGTTTTTCTTGGGGTACGGCTTGTAGCGTCCAACTCGTACAACGTCCGCAACGTCAATTCCTCCGGCGCGTTGAACAACAACAACGCGTACAACGGCAACAGGGGCGTTCGCCCGCTCTGGTGGAATACCGCGAAATGAGTAAGCCGAACGGCTGAAAACAGAGGACCACCATCAAAGGAAGCTGTATCCCTCCGCCGCGGTGACAGCGCGACGGTAAATACAAGATTGGTGAAGCAGGGCCCACGGGAACCGGCTTCCGCCCCGCCGCGGGCGCGTGGCGGGGTCCGATGATGAAGCATTGCGACGGCAGGCGCGGCGCGTCTGCGACCGCCGCAAGGCGGATTCTATACACGGCAAGGAGCAATTTTTATTATGCAACAAACCCAATTCGAGCGGGTCCATGATTTCGGGAACCTGTACGCGGGGTTTCTAAAGGCCCGCCGGGGCAAGAGGGGAAAGCCCAGTGTGGCGAAGTTTGAAGCCAACCTGCTGGAAGCCCTCTGCCTGCTGTCAATCATGCTGAAAAACAAGACCTACACCATGTCGGACTATTTCGTTTTTCGGGTGTATGAGCCGAAAGAACGCATTGTAATGACAAACGCGTTCAAGGACAAGGTTGTTCAGCGCTCTTTATGTGACAATATTTTAGAGCCTGTATTTTCCCGGACCTTTATCCGCGACAACTACGCGTCGCAAGAGGGCCGCGGGACCCACGACGGACTGTATAGACTGGAAGAGTTTATGCGGTCCTATTATTTTGAGCGGAAAGCACGGGAGGAACAACGGTGCCGGGAGGAGGGGTTGCCGCGGCCCGACCCGCGCGCCGCCCATTATGCGGACGGATGGGTTCTGAAATGCGACATCAAAAAGTATTTCTACTCGATTCAGCATGAACCACTAAAACGCATGGTGCGTCAATTTATCCACGACCGGGACGTTCTGTGGCTGGTTGACATGATAATTGACAGCACCGAAAACCCCGGAATTCCCATTGGGAACCAGACTTCACAATGGTTCGCGGTCATGTACCTTTCGGGGCTTGACCATTTCATAAAAGAAAAGCTGGGAATCCGGTATTACGGAAGATATATGGACGACTTCTATTTAATCCATGAGGACAAGGAATATTTGCAGTATTGCCTCCGGGAAATTCAAGCGTATGTGGCCCGGCTGGGACTGACGCTGAACCACAAGACCAACATTTTCCCGTTGCGCAACGGCATTGATTTCTTGGGATTCCATACGTATTTGACCGATTCGGGCAAAGTAGTTCGCAAAGTTAGGAGGGCAAGCAAGAGCAATGAGAAACGGAAGCTAAAGAAACAGCGGGCGTTACTGGACAAGGGGAAGATCACCCTTGCGGCAATCGAACAATCTTACGGAAGCTGGCGGAGCCACGCGGAAAAGGGTAACTGCTACCACCTTATCCGGGAAACGGACCAGATTTTCAGAAGCCTATTCCCTGAAAGCGTATGGCTTAACGGGAAGCGGAAAGCGACAATAGCCAGAGAAAGCTATTTCTGCGGCTATCTTGCAACCCCAGACGAAGTGCGCGACACGCTTTCGGAGGGAGAAAAACAGACAAGGAGTGAAGGAACATGGCAAAGGCGTTGAGTTCGCTTGCCGTGGGCGCACTGGTAAAGGACACCGGAACGCTTTATAACGGCAAAGCGATTGTTTGGAAGATCGCGGACAAGAACCACGCGGGCTACCCCGCAAATTCTGTAACGCTGATTACTGAACGCATTATCTCGTTGAAATGCTTTGACGCTATGGAATCGGGGAACAGCGACAGCAACCGACGTTCCTACGGCAATAACCGATGGATTTATTCGAATATCCGTCGGTGGTTGAACAGTCAAGCGGCGGCGGGAAGGTGGTACGCGGCCCAGCACGGGCAGGACGCGCCGCCAAACAATGCGAACGTATGGAGCAATTATAACGAATACGATCAGGAAGCGGGGTTCTTGGCGGGATTCTCCGCAAACTTTATTGCCGCCCTACTGGAAACGACGCACACCGTCGGAAAAGCACAGGTGGACGGCGGAGGAACGGAAAGTTGCACGGACAAGATTTTCTTTGCGACCTGTACGGAAGTGGGGTTGTCTGGCGACGTGACCGCAGGAAGCAAACTTGCCCTATTCAGCAACGACGCTTCCAGACAGGCGAAGCCGACGGCGGAGGCGGTCAGCAAGAGCGAGTACACAAACAGCAGTTTGAACGCAAATTCGTTCTGGTACTGGTGGCTTGCAGACGCATACGCGTCCGACTCGTGCAGCGTCCGCCGCGTCCATTCCTCCGGCGCGTTGGGCAACGGCAACGCGTACAACGGCCGCAGGGGCGTTCGCCCGCTTTGTAATATCAAATCTGACATCTTGGTATCTGATAACCCGGATTCGGACGGCGCATACACAATCGTTTGGAACCGCGCCCCCTCTGCCCCGTCCACAATCACGGTGCCGGAGACGGTGCGCGGCGGGTCTACCCTTGGAATCAGTTGGGGAACATCCACCGACGCGGACGGGAATTTGTCGGGGTATGTTTTGGAGCGGCAGAACAACGGTGGAAGCTGGACGCAGGTTTACAAGGGAATCAACCGGCAGTACACAGACACAATCACGTTTGGTTGGACAAGCGTAGCCTACCGGGTACGGGCCTACGACAGCGCAGGCGCGGAATCGGCCAATACCACAAGCCAGACCAGAACTGTGGTGAACAACACCCCGCCCACGATCAGCGGGAGTGATTCGAACCTTGGGACAAAGACCGGGGCATTTACGCAGGCGTACACGGTTACGGACGTGGACAGCGGCCAGACGATTACCGTTGTCGAGAAGATCGACAACGTGCAAAAGCGGTCCTACGTAGCGACAAGCGGGCAGGAATACACGTTCAACGTGAGCGCCGAAGAATGGGTGAAGCTGTCCAATGGGTCACACACGCTGACGATCACGGCGACGGACAATTACGGTGGAGCCGCGAACCGGATCTATACATTCAGCAAGAACGAAACGGAAATTGAAATCACCCTTGCGGAGCCGTTGGCCGCGGACGCTATGGTTACAAAGGCTATTATGAGCGTTACCCGGCAAATTCCTGCGGGAGCGGAATTCACCGTAGAAGTATGCAACAACGGAAACGACGATTCCCCGACATGGGAGGACGTGACGCAGGCCGTGAACAGCGGAAGCAAGTTCTTCCTTTCCAATGAGACAAAGACGGCGGAAAAGTGGGGCTTCAACTTCCGAATCAAGGTGAAGCGAAACGGGGCAAGCGGCGATTGCTTTATTTCATCTGTTGGGGGGAATTTTGAATGAGCGTACAGCACAAAGAAGATAGCATTCGGAATCTGCGGCTTGTCCGGCTGGGTATTAAACCGCCGGACGACTGGACCGACATTGCACAGGTGCGGGAGGCGAAGAAAGAGGAAATCGGCCTTGCGTGTTCCGCGGCGATCTATGAAGGAATTGACGTGGGCGGAAAGCATTTCAGTTTGACGGAACACGACCAGACGGAAATCATGGCGCAATACACGTTCGTAAAGGAAGGAGCCGAAGCGGTCCCATATCACGCGGACGGGGAACTTTGCCGGATGTTCACGGCGGAGGAATTCACGGCGATTTCAGAGGCGGCAACGGCCCACATCTTCTATCACCGGACCTATTGCAACCATGTGAACGCGTGGATTGCACGGGCCGGGCTGGATGATTTGGAGGCGATCGCCTATGGCGCGGAACTTCCGGCGGACCTTGCCGCAAGCATGGCGGCAATCATTGAAGCCGCAGGCGGTGGCGCGCAATGAAACGAATTTTGACCATTTGGGCCGCGCTTGGGTGCGTGTACGTGGCCCTTGAAACCTGCTTCCGGGGATATTCCCACCCGTCAATGCTGATTGTAGGGGGACTGTGTGGGGTGCTTGTGGGGGCAATCAACCAGAGGCCCGGATTTTACCGCGCCCCGGTCATCGTTCAATCGGTGGCCGGGGCGTTGATCGTACTGGCGGTGGAATTTGTAAGCGGGTGCGTTCTGAATTTGTGGCTTGGGCTGGGAGTGTGGGATTACAGCAATCAACCGGGAAACCTGTTAGGGCAGGTTTGCCCCCTGTTCGGCCTGCTGTGGTTTTTTATCATGCCCCTTGCGATTTGGGCGGAGGACACGGCCCGGTTTCTAATTCGGGAATATGAACGGGCGGTATATGGAACCAGCGAGGAACCGCCCAATATTAAGCCGTACTCGCTGAAAAGCGTTTACGTCGATTTTTTCCACGGGAGGTAAACAGAACGTGACAATCAGCGATCTTTTATCTGGCGGCGGGGCTGTCGGGGGGATTCTGGTACTTCTTGCGCTGGTGGAGATTTCCCCCATAAAGATCAACCCGTGGACAGCTTTAGGAAAAGTAATCGGGCGGGCGATCAATGGGGACGTGATCGAGAAACTGGAAGCTACACGGAAAACCCTTGATGACCACATCAAAACCGACGACGCACGGAACGCGGATATGCACCGGGCCGCGATCTTGCGATTCAATAACGAACTTTTGCGGGACATTCCACACACGCGGGAAGAGTTCATAGAGGTTTTAAGCGAAATCGACTTTTACGAACAGTATTGCGAAAGTCACCCGGACTACAAAAACAACCGCGCCGTTCACGCGGGTGCCAATATCAAGCGGGTGTACGATGACCGCTTGATTAAACACGATTTTTTATGAAAGGCGGTGCGAAAACGTGCAATATCTTATCAGCGCCGCCGCCGGGCTTGTGGGAGGCATTGCCGCCGTTCTGCTGTTCGGCAGGCGGCGGAGCCGACGGAAGAAAGAACAGGACCGCCGAAAGATCGAGTTTTCAAAACTGGTTCTTTCGGCGGTCCTTACAACCTATTTTGCGGGATTTGTCATAGGTGCGCGGGCTGTTGCGCTTGACCCGTCGCAACTTGGCGTTTTCCTTGCCTACGTAGGAACCCCGACGGCAACGGTGATCGGTTTTTATTCGTGGAAAGCAAAGGCGGAAAACGTGGTGAAGATCAAGCAGGCAAACCCAGCGGAGACAGAGGGAATGCCTGTGGACCTGAACAACATTCAGCCATAGCGGAGGAACACAAATGACACAGGAACAGAAAGAATTTATCGAGCGGGTGGGCGCGCTGGCCGCGGAAGATATGCAGAAAAGCGGCGTGCTTGCCTCCCTGACTATCGCACAGGCGATTTTAGAAAGCGGATGGGGTAAATCCGGCCTGACAGTCAAGGCAAACGCATTGTTCGGTATCAAAGCCGGGACAAGCTGGAAAGGCCGCGTTTACAGCACGAAAACGCAAGAGTGTTACGACGGCGTGAACTTTACCACCGTAACGGCCCTTTTCAGGGCATACGACAGTTGGGAAGAGAGCGTGGCGGACCATTCGGCGTTACTCACGGGCGCGGCCCGATACAAAGCCGTCATCGGGGAGCGGGACTATAAAACCGCTTGCCGGGCAATCAAGGCGGCGGGCTACGCCACGGACCCGCAGTACGCGGACAAGCTGATTCAGATTATCGAATCATACGGCCTGACGGCCTACGACGGCGCAGGACAGGCCGGAACGGGCGACGGGTCAAATACAACGGCGGGGGAAGAACGCCCCGCAGACGCGAAGGGAGACGGAAAAATGAAAGCGTCTGAATTCATCAAGAAACTGCAAGACATCGTGGACAATTACACGACCCTTTATGTTATGGGGTGCTTTGGTGCGCCTCTTACCGGGAGCAATGTGTCCCGGTATTGCACAAACCACAGCTATAACAAGCAGGCCGCACGAACGGCAATGATTAAGGCCGCGGCGAACAAGAACCCGCCCGTTTTCGGGTTCGACTGCGTATGCCTGATTAAAGGCGTGCTGTGGGGCTGGTGCGGCGACGCGTCCAAAACCTACGGAGGCGCGTCCTATGCCTCCGGCGGCGTGCCGGACATCGGGGCCGACACGATGATTACGAAGTGTTCCGGCCTGTCAACTGATTTCAGCAAGATTGTTCCGGGGGAAGCCGTCTGGATGAAAGGGCATATCGGCGTTTACATCGGCGGCGGGAAGGTGATCGAATGTTCCCCGGCTTTCAAGAATTGTGTGCAGGTGACGGCGTGCCTGAACATCGGCGCTATCTCCGGCCTGAACGGGCGCAGGTGGACCAAACACGGAAAGTTGCCGTATATCACCTACGATACCGCAGAGACGGCCACAGGAGGCGCAGGAACGGCCACAAAGCCCGGCGGGTCCTCCAACACCTCCGGCGCGCTGGCGTTCGCTGTGGGCGATGTGGTGCAGTTTACAGGTAACGTACATTACACCAGCGCAAACGCGGCCAGCGGAAAAACGTGCAAGCCGGGCCGGGCGAAAGTCACCATGATTTCGAAGGGCGCAAAACACCCGTACCACCTTGTCAAAGAGAACGGAGGCGGGTCCACGGTTTACGGCTGGGTCAATGCCGCGGACATTCAGAGTGAGGCAGACGCGGCCATTGACAAGCTGGCCGGACTGGGGGTCATCAATTCCCCGGACTACTGGAAAAACGCCGTAGCCGACGGAAAGGTGCAATACCTCGATCTTCTCTTTATCAGCGCGGCGGAGCATATCACAAAGGCCGGGACGCGGTGCGCGACGGTGCAAGCAGGCGTTGACGCACTTGTAAAAGCGGGCGCGATCAACTCCCCGGACTATTGGTTGCAGAATTACGGGAAATTGCAGAGCCTCGACCTGCTTCTTTGCGCGCTGGGCGGGGCTGTGTAAAAACGAAAGGAGAAACGAATTATGAACATCATTCAATTTCTGGTTGCGAACTGGGACAGCGTTCTTGTGGTCCTCGCGTTCCTTGTGCTGGTTGTTGTGCTTATCAAGCGCGGCGAGACAAAGATTCTGAAACAGATTCTTTTTAACCTTGTGACGCAGGCAGAAAAGCAATTCGGAGGCGGCACGGGGTCCCTGAAATACGCCGCCGTTGCGGACTGGATTTACCAGAGAATCCCGGCCATTTTGAAACTGCTGTTCACATCGAAGGACATTGAAACCATGATCGAAAGCGTGCTGGAAGAGGCAAAAAAGGCGTGGGGTACAAACGAGAACCTGCAAGGGTACATCGAAACGCCGACCGTGGAAAACCTGCTGGCCGACGCCAACATGGACCACGGCGCGCTGGCCAAGGCGGGCGAGGAGCTGGAAAACGTGGAGCATGCCATCGACG
>OLSX01002899.1_pt1 | contig 14501 bp, 15 predicted proteins | sample 1673141 | NCBI WGS metagenome assembly OLSX01 (sample SAMEA3136759, study PRJEB25190) | human gut metagenome | biome: human gut; feature: human-associated habitat; material: faeces | place: Austria | collected 2013
ACAGCAAAGCTCCCAAAATGATAGTTGCCCAAATAATGGAATTTACAATTATTTTTGAAGGTGATGCGGTGTATGCTTCTGCACGGGCACCCATTTGTTCCAGATGGCGGTTTAAAAACATTGTCTGGATATATCCTGCAATTCCGATTCCCCAGAAAACAGAAAGAATATATTTTCCGAGCTTGTCTGGAAAGAATGAAATAACAAGCGTAAAAATAAATGATATTAAGAAAGCAAAAATCAAAAATTTCCATCCAAATTCCTGATAGACAAATCCAAATTCCTTATAATTGCCAAAAAATATTTCAGATGGTCCCATAACAAAGAGTATAAAAATTGGAAAGCAGATAATAATGAAATTGGATAAAAAAAGTAATAAAGTTTTTTTTGCGTTCATTTAAGACTCCATTTCGTAATTTTATTACATAAATATTAAAAATAAGAATCAATCATTGGGATAGTGATAACATCGTCACCGTAAAGTGCATTTACAAATTCGGCTTCACCGCCAGTATAAGTATAGACACGATAAGCATTGACTTTTCCATCTCGGAGACCATCGTAGCATGGCACAGGTGGTTTACTTTCATCAAAATCGCGAATATAAACGGTACGTTCACGCAGTTCACCGTCATTAAAATCATGAATACTTGAACCAAATTCTGAATAGTCCTTACCGAGAGATTCCACGATAGTAGGGACTAATTCATTTAAGGTAATAGGAGCGGATGTTTCCTGCATCATTTTATGAGTTTCATTTTTCTCTTTTATAAAGAAAATCATTTGTGGACGGTCGATTGTGCCGTGATCAGAGGTAATAATGATAGTAGAATTATCATAGGCACCCAGTTTTTTTAATTGTTCTATTCCAAGGGCAATTAAATAACTCAATGTTATGAAGATAACAAAAGTGATTAAGTTTGAAATTACCCCCCCCAGTTTTGTGTTATAAAAGCTACTGTTTGTTCTGATAAAATCCCTGAACAACCACAGAAAAGGAGCGTGTATAGCCATTATCGTGAGTGAATTAGCTCCCAAAGATGCCAATATTCTGTTTGTAGTTGTTATCTTGTTGAAAGGCTTGAAATTCAACAAAAGATATATGGCACAGAAAGCTCCGGCATAGAATATAAACGGGAAACTGGAAAATTTCAGTTGCGAAATATCAAATTGATAATGTGCCAAACGGCAGAACGCTATGATATATCCGGCTATAGCAATAACGGTTGCTTTTTTAATTGCCCCCTCTGCTTGTGTCAGCCCTTTGTCGTTCATCCATTTGCCGACAGCATAGAATGGCAAAGAGAACAGCCCCTGCCCGATATAAAACGGCAAATTGATCTTGGAATATGCGACAGCCAGCCCAATTACAAAAGAAACGATAAGAATAACGTTTTTTCCTTAACGGTTTTGTCCCAAAAATAATATATGACACATATATAAAAAAGAGCGACCAAGAACCACAACGGACCATCAAATGCGGCGATATGATGGATGCTCAGTTTATCAAGCGGTATTCCCTGCAACCCCATGCTAAAATAAAATACAGCGAATATCAGAGAATATTCCCCAAAGGGAATAAGCAACCGTTTTGCTCTTGATTGAATAAATCCTTGTTTGGGATGATAAAACATACCGGCCAAAAAGAAAAACAAAGGCATATGGAAAATACAAATTTCCTTTATAAGGATTGCGGTGGCATGTCCCCAAACGACAAGGATTATGCCGATGCCTTTAAGTATGTCTATACGAATGTCCCTTTCCATTATTTCAAAAGTTTAAGTTCCTCTTCCTTTCTTCTGCAAGAAATACATCCGCAGCACTATAATCTGCCCAAAGAACTTCTTTGTATTTTTCCTCTTTATCTGTTTCACTGATAGTACGTTTCTGCAAACCGATATTATCGAGAAAAGTAATCATGCAGTTGTCCTTATCTCTATTGACAGCAAAGAACGGCATATGAAAAAACGAGCGCATGAAACGAACCGCCGGTAACAAACATTGTAATTTGACCAAATTAAGGAATTCCAAAAGCCCCGTAACAAGCTGCTGTTTAAAAGGATACAAACCGCAACGGAGTGTATTGTATACTGTTGCCACCACCTTTATTCCCTACATTTTATTGTTTTTTTAAGAACATGAATTTATTTGTTACCGTACTGATTACGAACCCTCTTTCTTTAGCATCAAGTCCGAATTTATAGATAACAAGTCCGGAAATGATAAGACTGGTCAATACGACAAGTATATGGCTACCCCAGCTTGAGGTTAGAAATTTATGCAAAAAGAATGGGACCGGAATGATGCAGACCGACACCCAAAGACACCTAAACATCACTTCCACGACATACCTCCTAACCGGGAAATTCACTTTGTGTTTGAGATAGAATATTCTGTAACAGTGAGTAATGAAATTGATGGCAATTCTGACAATCACCGCATAGACGGGACTGCAACCGAACTTGAACAATATATATATAATCGGAATATTCATAATTATCATCGAAGAAACGGTAAACTGATACTTGGCTATATTGCCTATTGTTTCAGATGACACCCAAAGACTTCCGGATAATGCATCAATAAGCAGGAAGATGAGATAAAGCTGAATGAACTGTACTGTATATTGAGGGACACAGACAAGCCATAACTCGACGACAGGCCGACAAATCAAAATCAACGGATAAGCGACGAAAAAGAGCAGGAAATACGAGAATTTTGACGAGCGGAAAACAAGTTCCAGAAATCTGGATTTATCCCCTGAAAAATAGGACTGGACAATCTGTGGCTGCACCGCTTTCTGAAAGTATTGACAGCACTGAACACTTGCGAGGCTACCCCCATTGCCGCATTGACAGCAACCGTGAAAAAAATATTCAAAAGTATTGATATGCCTTGTATGGATGCGACATGGGCTATACCGCCGAAAAGGCTCCATGAAGAAAAGAAAAGCATTTCTTTCAGCAGCTTTCTGTCAAAATAGAACCGGAATCTGCAAGTCATGAAATTACGCTTGCAATAAATGGCATAAATGATATTCAACAATATCCCAACGGTCATAAGGGCAACGGCGTACAACACCAGACGATTGTCTTCAGCCCAGAAAAGGAGAAATACTGTTCCCAATTTTGCCATTACCTCAATGATGCTGACATAAGCGAAAAAAGACATCCTCTCATATGCAATAATGCTCGACTCATCAGGAATCCTGATAAAATGAAGACAAGCGGTCACTACAGAAATATGGTACACAACCCGTGCTGCATCTTGTGTTTCCGGAGGAATATTCAATTTTGTTTCAAAGAAATAGAGCCCCACAGTTTCCAATACGAAGCCGATAAATACCGCTATTGCAAAATGTATCAGAAGACTCATGGAATAAACCCTCGAGACTCTGTCATGATTGCCTTTTCCCAATTCCACGTTCAGAAAACGTTGGGTGGCTTTTGTCATTGCGGAATTAATAAAAGACAGAAGTGCGATAAAGCCGCCAACAACATTGTATACTCCAAAATCGTTCTCTCCCAACACTTCCAATATAATCCTGGAAGTATATAGAGATACGGGCATCATTACGAATGTCCGTATATAAAGCATTAACGTGTTGCGTGCTATGCGTTTGTTTGATGACTGCATTTATAACTATCCTACATTTTTTAATCTCAATTGCAACCTGAATGACAATAGAGTGTCAGGGGCAAATCAATTGGTCTGATGGTATATAGAAGCTAACTTTTCCACACCGTCTGCAAGCGTGAACCGACTGGATATTACTTTTGATTTTCTACCCATCATTTCTCGGACTTCACGATTATTGACAAGTATCTCAATCCTGTCAGCAAGCTCTTCAACATTCTCTTTTTCAAAAAGATATCCGTTTTCTCCCTCATGTACGATTTCAGGAATGCCCCCAACTCGTGTACCAATAACAGGCAACGAATAGTTTAGGGCCTCCATAATACTAAGAGAAAGTCCTTCTGTACGGGAAGGCTGCAAGTAAATATCAGAAATATTCAAAATATCATTAATGTCATTTCGTATTCCCAAAGACATAATCTTTCTATTCAATCCGGCCTCGGCAATCAATTGCCTCAAGCTATTACTGTCTTCAGAATTTTCGCTAATTCCGATGACAAGCACTATTATATCGTTTTTAAGTCTGTTGGAGTCCATCAGACTCTGAATACTTTTGACAAGTATATCGAATCCCTTGATACGAATATTGAATCCGATTGTAGTCAACACGACTACCCCCTTTGGTATGTCCAATGTTTTTTTCAGATTTGGGTTGACAATCTTTTTTTTCCGGACTCCCAAGTATAGGACTTCACTCTTTGAAGAAAAACCTACGCCTTCAATCATTTCTTTCTTTACGCCACAACTGACACAAAGGAATCTTTCAAAAGGAAAAAAACAGAACTTCAGATATAATTTTTTAAGTTTGTTGGAAACAAAGATTTCACTATGACGGGTTGAAATAATCCGAATCCGGGGAAACAGAATTCGCAAGAATGGTGCAATAAGATAACTTCCAAAATGAAAATGAACAATGTCTATTTTCTCACGTTTGATGACACCTATCACAAATTTGAAATATTGAAATGTGGAAATGCTTTGTTTACAAAGTATTACCCCCCCCCACACTTATTGATGTCATTTACATAGTTTTCACTGATTGGCATCGACTCGTATACAAAAATAAATTTATCAACACGGCATATCTTGACCAATTCAGCGAAGTAGGATTCTACTCCGCCGTATTTAGTCGATTTCATACCTGTCAGTTCTAAAATATTCATATATTCACTATTTTTTAAATATTCCACAAAAGTCCAATATCACCTTATCCTCTCGCCATTCTAATTCTTTGAACGGAGTGTGTGCTGTAAGGAATACCACGATGTCCGCCTTGTCGTAGGCTTCTTTGTAATCTGTTAACTTGAACACATGGTGCTCCTTTACATTGGGTTCCACAACCAGGATATTGGCATTATTGCAACTCTGCATCACTTTCGTGGTAATATATTTTGCAGGACTCTCGCGCAAATCGTCGATATTCGGTTTGAAAGCCAACCCCATCATGGCAACGCACGGTTTCCGATGATGTTTCAGTTCAAATTCCAGCATGGCATTTTTCACTTTTTCTGCGCACCAAAAACTTTTGTAGTTGTTAATTTCACGGGCATCGGCAATCAATTTACTCTCTGCTGGAAAATCAGCAGTGATAAAATAAGGGTCAATAGCTATACAATGACCTCCCACGCCACAACCAGGCTGCAAGATGCTAACCCGCGGATGTTTGTTGGCAAGATTGATAAGTTCCCACACATTGATACCGGCCTTGTCACAAATCAAGGAAAGTTCATTCGCAAAGGCTATTTGTACATCCCGACTGGAATTCTCCGTCAGTTTGCACATTTCAGCAGTACGACAGTTGGTTCTATGAAGTGTTCCCTGCACGAATTGAGAATAAAATCCAATGGCCTTATCGGTAGATTCAGGATTTAAACCGCCTATGACCCGGTCGTTATGTATCAGTTCGTAAATCACATTGCCCGGCAATACACGTTCGGGACAATAAGCCACATAAATCCTATCTTCCAATTCAGGACGTTCGCTGAAAATGAGGCGGGCCATCGCTTCGGTGGTGCCTACGGGTGAAGTGGACTCGATGACATAAAGGTCGCCTTCCTTTAATAATGGCAATACGGCACGTGTAGCGGCTTCCACATAACTAACGTCCGGTTCATGATTTCCTTTGAACGGGGTGGGAACTACCATAAAATAAGCATCGCTCACCTCCGGCTTTATGGAAGCTTTCAACGAGCCGGCATTCACCACCTCCTGCAACATCTCCTCCATACCCGGCTCAATGATATGCAGATGTCCTGCATTCGTCATATCCACTACCTGGGGGTTAATATCAACTCCTGTAATCTGAATGCCGTGCTTGGCGGCGATAATGGCTGTGGGCAATCCGATATACCCCAAGCCCATAAAACAAGCTTTCATTATCAATCTGTTATATAAGTTATTAATCTTTTAAAATTTCTTTCCGAGTACAATTGAACAGAATGTGTTCAACAGAATTTTAAAGTCGAACCACCATGAGCGATGTCCTAAATAATAAAGGTCATATTCCAAACGTCGGAGCATCTTCTCCATCGTATCCGTATAGCCGTTATATAGTGTGGCATATGATGTTACGCCCGGACGGATTTGGTAAAGATAAGTATATCGCTTGTCGTGTTCAAGTATCTGGTCGATATAAAACTTACGCTCCGGACGTGGACCGATGAATGCCATATCGCCACGCAGAACATTGTAGAGTTGGGGTAATTCATCCAAATGGTGCGCCCGGATGAAACGACCGGTCTTAGTCAATCGGGAATCATTTTCACCCCCGGTATGACTAAGCTGCGGTCCGAACTTCTCGGCATCCAGACGCATGGAGCGGAATTTGTATATGTAGAACGGGCGCCCGAATCTGCCGATACGTTCTTGCTTGAAGATGACACTTCCTCCATCTTCCCTGCGAATGGCAATGTAGCAAAACAGGAATAGCGGAGAAAAAATGATCAATGCAATCAATGACAGGATAAAATCACCGATACGCTTTACATTGCGCGCAAATGCGGACATTCCATCGGGAATGAAACTGTCCCGTGGCACATATTGGCTGACATGTGTGGTGACAATTATTGCATCATCATTCGGGTCATCCTTTTTCAGCTTATGCAACCACTTCTGATAAGCATTAAAATTTATTGTATCTGCCATTTTTAACTTTATATAGGTCTCAGTTTGTGAACCTACCTCAACAGAACCTTGCAACAATGAAACAAGGGATTCTCCGGATGTAACCGTACACGGCATCTGAAGACAGTCTGAGTAACTACGAAAATTCATGTAGCCTTGTTGTTTATCAAAAAGACGTAAACCGTATGCGGAATAACCGTATGCACACCATGCACCGATCTGTTTATTCCGATACAAGTGGATATAAGAACCATCATTTTGATTTTCGTTTTCCCTTATAAGATGAACATTCATAAAAGTATATTGTTTATAATTTATCGTAAGCACAAAGCACTATACATTTGACTAATAATCAAGAGGTTTCCTGATCGCATCTATTCTATTTCACCTAAGACATACTTGTGGGGGCATGACGAAGAAGTTCCATTCCTCACACGAAGGACAACAGAATCTTTGATAGAGGAACAATCGTGATTATCGTCAATGTTGTTAATGCAGCTTCGTATCCGACCACTGTCTGGACCAAAGCCATAGCTGTTATGGCATGAGCCGTAGTGAAACCATGCATAACAACATTGGATATAAAAATATCAGTGTCTTTTATTCTAAGATTAAAGATTATACCAAATCCTGTTGATTGTACAAGTCTTGTTGCAATTTAGTCAACGGACGTAGATGAATGTCCGTTTCATTCTCCAGAAAACCAAAAATGATACGTTTCTGAAGGGAAGGAGTTATGGTCATCCCATCGTATTGATTTTCCATCATCTTCATATAGCTCTTATCCCATGCCTTACGTTTCCAGATAATTTCTTCCGCCACTTCCATTCTTGCCGACAATGGCACTTATTGTCACCCCCGCAGCAAAGAAATTCCTTTCAAGCGACCTGCACTCATCACCATAGCCATTGAACTGATATTGTTCACCTTGTTTCAAGATGCGCAGTACGTTCCTGTTCCAGCGGTCATCCTTTCGGATTACAAGGCTCGTCAATGCAAAATTTGCAATCATTGATCACTTTGTTTCTGTAAGGTTCCAATGACTTCCGATTTTACTGCCGAAGCGACCAATGTCTTGTAACAGCCTATGGCATGGATGTCACAACCGGTACGGTCGTACATTCCGGCTTTCAGCAGGGCTTCGGCCTTTTCCTGTACATGTTTTCCGTACATTCCGGCCAACGAGGGCAAATTGAGTTGGAAGGAGACATGCTCTTCCTTCAAGGCCTGATAATCCCTCTTCTGCATATATTCATACCGTTCCGAATGTGCAAGCAACGGGTAATAACCTTTCTTTTGGATGCGTTGCAGGACAGAGAGCAGTTCCATTGGTGGATTGAAATAGGAGGTTTCCACCAACAGGTAACGTTTCCCCTCCTCTAGGGGCAGCAGGTCATCTTTTTCCAGCCGTTCCTCAAAGAGATTGTCCATCATGTATTCCGCAGCCAAGGCAAGTTCCAGTGTGCCGTTATAACTCCGTTTCAATTCTTGGAACTTTTCCTGCAAGGTCACAGTTTCATTAGGGATGTCCTCCATGATGTGCGGCGTGAGCCATACCTTTCTGACTCCATGCTTTTCCATCATATCTAGAATTCGGAGTGATTCATCCAATGTTCCCCCTCCGTCATCCACTCCCGGAAGGAGATGGCTGTGACAGTCGGTCATTCCTTTCAGGATACCGCTCCGGGCGAAGGTTATTGTCTTACGAAAGGGCCACATGATAGTTGAGTTAAAATTAAAAGTTCTTACGAGAACGATAACATGCAAAATCAATCACTTGATGACCATCCATTTACCCCCCCCCCATTTTTCCTTTATTTCCATAATAGGAAGAGTAGCCGTTGCGATAGCCATATCTATAGCCATAGCGGCCTCCGGCACTTTCTGTACCGTTCAGTATCACGCTGAGGTTCTTGAAACGTTTCTCCTGGTAAATATTTTCTAGTTCGGGCAGCATGCTACGGTCCAATAAACCGCTGCGGACTACAAAGACGGTGCGGTCAGCCAGTTTCTCGATGATCTGCGCATCGGCCACGATATCGATAGGCGGACAGTCAATAAAGATATAGTCATACTCGCTGCGAAGCACCTCTATCAAAGTGGCCAGTTTGCCGTCCTCCAACAGTTCCGTCGGGTTTGGGGGAACAGTACCGATAGGAATGATATGCAGGTTGTCGTATTTTTCATCCTTCACGATAATCTCCTTCCAGTCACTGACACGGTTGCCCAGATAATCACTTAAACCAGTCTTCGGGGAATCCACGTAGGAGGAGGTGGAGCCGTGACGCAGGTCACCGTCTATCACCAATATTCTCTTTTTCTTGATGGCAAAGCTCATGGCAATGTTCATGGCAAGGAACGACTTGCCGCTGCCAGGATTAAACGAGGTAAGCATGAACACGTTCTGACCGCTGTCCTTGCCTGCCATAAAGTCAATATTGGAACGTAACACGCGGAACGCTTCATTGATAATGTTACGGTTGCCTTCCTTCACCACGATGGCTTTCATGACAGACTGTGTGTGTTTATCGAATCCCAATTTCTTCTTAGCACTGAGATATTGGGGGATCTCACCGATGAACGGAATGCTTAGGTTTTCCAGATCCTTTCGCCCGCGCACCTTGGTATTCATGTTTTCCTTCATGAAAATAATCACCGCCGGAACAAGCAGACCGATGGCGAATGCCACCAAAAGGATATTCATCTTTCGGGGGGCTGTGGGAAGCATGCTGCCTCTCGGAGCGGTAATCACACGTGTATTGTAGGCGGTGAAAGCCTGTGAAAGCTCGTTCTCCTCACGTTTCTGGAGCAGATAAAGATACAGTTCCTCCTTCACCTTCTGCTGGCGTTCCACAGAAAGCAGATATTTCGCCTGGTTCGGGTTGGAAGCCAGTTGGCTGGTGGTCGTGGCTTCCTGTTGGCGGATGTTGCGTATTTGGGTATTGAGCGAAACAATCAGGTTGTCCACCGACTGAATGATGGTACGCTGCATGCTTTGCAGTGAGTTAGCCATGTCTTTTGCCAGAGGGTTCTTCTCGCTACTGTTGGCGATCAGGCGGTTACGTTCGAGCACGATCGTGTTATATTCACCGATCTGGCTCTCGATATTGACATTAGCGATACCGGAGTTGGTGGGTAACAGCTGGCTGAGTTTCTTGTTGTTCAACTCTTTCCGGATATACTGTGCGGTGGAAAGCTGGCTGTTGAGTGCCAGCAACTCCTTCTTGTTCTCGGCGGACTGGGACAGGTAGAGGCTGGATGCCGCCTGCACATCCGGCAGCAGGTGCTCACTCTTGTAACCGGCGATGTTCTCATCTACATTGCCCAGCTCGTTTTCGATCACGCTCAGACGGTCACCGATGAACTGCGAAGTACTGACGGCGATCTGGTTCTTGTCCTGAATCCATTTCTCGTTGTACATTTCAATCAGGGTGTTCAGAATGTCTTCAGCCTTCTGAATGGAGGCATCGTTGATACTCAGATTGATAATGGTGGCATCCTCGTTTCCCAATTCCGCATGCAAAGCGGCTGTATAATAATCGGTGACGGCACACACATTACCTTTTCTATAACGTATGGAAGTGCCCACGAATGAATCGTTCCAATATTTTGTGAAATTGATGACAAGTGTGCCTATTTCAGTACGGATGGAATCGCCCATCTTTCCGGAGAAATCTTCCCCAAACGCTTTCCCGTTTACTTCCATGTCGGATATGACAAACGTTTCTTTGGATGAAATATCTATTGTAAAACCGACAGGAGTTTCATCCAAGTGGCGATAGGTGACTGCTAAAGGCGAACTTTTGTATAATTCCACATCTTTCAGTCCTTTGCGGACAGTATAGGTCTCGTTTAATCCCAACCGCTGTACCACCTCGGTCATCAGCGTGGGCGATTTCAGGGTGAGCAACTCATTGTTGATATTGGTATTCGACTTGAAGATACCCAAGTCAGAAAATTCACTGACCACATTGGTGGATGTTCCTCCCTTGGAATCATCTTTCACCAAAATGGCAGCGGTACGGGTGTAAATGTTCGGGGTGCCCAGCAGGTACAAGGCGGCTGTCGCCAGGGTTACGAACAGGGAGAGGGCAAACCAGTGCCACCGGGGCATGAAAATCCCCCACAGGTCTTGTATGCGTATGAAGTCGTCAGCAGGCTTGCTGGCGGTTGTTTTCTTTTCTGTCATATTATAAAAATATAAAGTGATTCCTTTTCTGAAGGTTACTTGAATATTAGCACACCCAACGAAGTGAGGAATGAAGCGACGCTGATCCATAGCGATACGGACTTCACGTTATTCTCGTTGATGGTGCTCTGACCGGCACGCATCTTATTGGGCTGCACATAAATCACATCGTTTTGCTTCAAATAGTAGACCGGAGATTTAAAAATGTCCTTACTACGAAGATCTACCCAGTGGGTGACACGCTCACCGTTTTCCTCGCGGATGACAAAGATAGCATCACGTTTACCGGTAATGGTCAAGTCGCCCGCCATGCTGATGGCTTCAAGCAAAGTGATCTGGTCTTTGGTTATGTTGTACTTGCCGGGGGTTTTTACCTCACCTAACACGGAGAAATAGAGATTCATGAACTCTACGGTCACTACCGGATCTTTCACCAAGTCCTCTTCCATCAGCCGTTTCTTGATAAGGGCGGCAATCTGGCTTTTGGTCATACCGGCAATATGAAGCGTACCAATGACCGGAAAGTCTATGTTTCCCTTGTCATCGAGCGTGTAACCGGATATTTCACCATTATTGTTGCTACTACGTAAATCGGCAGTTCCTGCCCGATACTGGACACGTGTCAGGTTGAACAACGCTGCCAACTGCGGGTCTTTACTGGATACCATGATGGAAATTTGGTCCTTGGGCTGCACGGTGATGTCTCTTGCACCCACAATCGCTTCAGGCTGATTCACAGCAATGTCTTGAAAGTAAAGAATCTCCTTCGAAGTGTGACAGGATGTAAACAACACTATCGCAAAGAGATAAATCAAAAATCGATTCTTCATATTTATATCTGTACAGTTTATATTATTTCTAATTTGTAATTTCAATTAATTTTTATCGTGATTTTTGCGAAGTCCCGTAAAAGCCAGCGGTTTTAGGAAAGAACTTCAATCAGATCGGGGTGCACCTCAGCGGAAACGGCCATGACACCCTCCAATAGGACAACCACCCTACGGTTTCTCTTGCCCTGCACCCGCACAAACATGCCCTTCACGTTATCGAACTTGCCACCGTGGATACATACACGCATTCCTCTTTTCAAGTCTATTTCTTCGGGCCTATAATAAACAGTGTCCTCCTCATAATGAGAAGCTATCTTGATGAAGCTGTCCATCTGGTCATCCGGTACGGTAATATATTCCACCCCCGTGCTCTTTTCCCACATGGCGAATTGCAAGAAATTGTATCGTTTCTTGAATTCAGTGATCTGCGAATGGCTGGCGTGGACGAAAAGCAGACTCGGTATAACCGGCACCAACTTTTTTGACTTCACTCCATGATAAGTTCTTACGGCATAATGTTTCGGGATAAAATATTCCAAACCATATTCCTTGTCTTTCAGCCTGTCCTCTGCCATTTTCTCATTCTTGTAGGCGCGCATGACGAACCATCGGACCTGCCTTTTTTCCTCCGCTGTAAAAAGACTCGTACTCATATTCCGAAACATTTTATAGGTGTGGATATAAACCTAGTTCATGCCAACCTACATATTGGCATGTATTACAATGGATTACGTTCCCTTTTCCCATAATATCCATTGTTAGTTCCATACTTTTGACAAAGTGTACAGACCTCATTTCCGGGGCTTCCGTCACTACTTCTCTTGGCAAGAGAAATATTACAATGTGCAAAGTTATGTAAAATATTGAAGAAACGATAGAAAACAGGTGATAAAATATAACCAAAACATTCATACAGAGTGTATTTGCTTAACATATATTGGATAAACGCCACAATGCCACTTCGCTTTTCTACTTGTCTATCAATTAATTACATAAAATATGGTCCTCTAATATTTCTCTTGCCAAGAAAATGAGCCGTATGCTCAACAATTTTTATTATATTACAAAATGCTTTCAAAAACCTTTCAAACGCATCTGGTTTTAAATTGTCAATAAGAACATTTCCAACAGTATTCTGCCACTGTATTCATAGATCTTTTCCGGTACTTTTCTTTTTAAGAGAAATACCGGAAAGGGATAGTTCTGATAATCAGATGCTATATATGGAACCTGACAAGGATTTGTTTGACAATTAAACCGGAATTTGAAACATTTTCTTTCGAAGAAAACTGTTTTTTATCATACAGGTGGATATTTTCCTATATTTTACCTATCTTTGCAATGTCTAATATTTCTCTTAAAAAGAGAAGCAGGATCGGTATAGCCTTTTATTCAGTATTCTGCGTGTCGCATTTGTTCCCGTTATAAAGATTTAAGTATGATGTCATTTGCTTTGTCTACCTGTGAGGTGTCCAGTGAGGCGAGGTAGATTTTGGTCGTGTTCTCCGAATCATGTCCCATCGCCTCGCTGATGGTTGCCAGCGGGACATTTTTGCTTCTGGCAATACTCGCCCAGGCATGGCGCGCTACATACATCGTGAGCGGCATGCCGAGCCCGAGCCGTTTCCCAAGTTCTTTGAGTTTCCCGTTGATGAAATGCGCTGTGCTCCTGTACTGCCGCACGGCATCCTTAGCCGTATCTTTGATGACCGGAAAAAGGTAGGGGCTGTCATTGTGGCCATACCTGTCCAGTATCTCCTGCATGGGTTTCTCCCATTTAATGGACAGACGCCGTCCGGTTTTCTGCCTGCGGTAGGTTAGCACACCGCTCTTCAGATCAGCTTTTTTCAGGTAGGCAATGTCAACGAACGACATGCCACGGGTATAAAAGCTCAGCATGAACATGTCCCTGGCGTATTCCATGCCCGGGGAAATGCGAAGGTCCAGATCGCGTATCATGCGGATCACTTTCAACGGAACAGCACGTTTTACGGTCTTGTCTATCCCGGTGTAGACATGTTTGAAAGGGCTGCGCTGTATCGTCAGTTCCTTGTCCACCGCACGGTTGTAGACGGCACGCAGGTTCCGCATATAATAGGAGGTGCTGTTCGGACATATCCCCTTGTCCTTCAGCCATGCCTCGTATTCCAGCATGAGGGTGGAGCCGATATCCTCCAGCGGGATGTCGCCGTCCCTGCCCCGAAAGCGCGTGAAGCTGTTCAGTACGGTGGTGTACCTCTCGGCGGTGCGCTTCTTGCCGACACGCTCCAGTTCCTCCACGAGCCTCTTTCCGAAGGCCATGAAATTATGGCTGTCCTCAGGGGGCGGGTTGTGAAAAAGTTCGACAACCCTGCCGGCGGGATAGGTACCGCCGGAACGTTCCAGTCCGGCAATGATACTTTCCAGACGGCGGATGTCTTTTTCCATCCGCTCCTTTAACGCAAGCAGAAGGCTTCTTCTGGCATCACCGGATACCGGCAGTATGATTTCCGACATGCGTCCGTCCCATTCCGAAGGGAACAGCCTGTAGCCGGTGTTTATCTGGCGCGCCACCCTTCCGTGGATGATCTGGAAATAGAGCGTTCCCTCCCTGCCTTCCACGGACGAGGACCTGAATTTGGTTTTGATTGTTGCCATAGTGCAGTCATTTTGAATTAGGATTGTCCACTTGCTTCCTGATTTCCTGTGCCTCCCTGAACAGCCGGTGCGCCAGACTGTCCTTG
>OLSX01002921.1_pt1 | contig 14396 bp, 12 predicted proteins | sample 1673141 | NCBI WGS metagenome assembly OLSX01 (sample SAMEA3136759, study PRJEB25190) | human gut metagenome | biome: human gut; feature: human-associated habitat; material: faeces | place: Austria | collected 2013
TCTTTTATATTATACCTTGTTATTTTCATACGTCCCCACTCTGAATAACTTACCTTTTGAAAAGTCTCATTCTTCTCAATAAAGTCACTGGACGGGAGTATTCTGCCACAGCATGAACACTTACAAAAATCTCTGTATTTTCTAAAGTTGTCTTTTTCCATTTTGTTCTATTCTTACTTTGTTACCTATTTAAATTCTTATCAAAGAATGCTTATGTTTTTATCATGTTTACATCTTTTATAACATACTTTATGCTATTGTAATTAACGTTATGGCATCAGCTCCTTAGCTTCGATGATGTTTCTTTTCGAAAAATATCAAATGATTTTCATAATACTTTCAGAATTATATTATTTTCCTTCAACTGTCTGTAAGGCAAAACAATATTATATTGTCCTTCTGCTCCACAACCTATATTGTACGAGTGGAAATATACAAGAAGCCCCTCTTTTATCAAAGCGATGCCATCTATATTGTCTATAAATGATATGTCCTGCTTATCATTTCTGCCTCTTTGGTAAATTTCCCAAGCAAGTTTTCTCTTTAGGAGCGTCTCTAATTTTGCCTTATCCTTATTATGAATGATATCTTTCGTTGTAAGGACATTGCCGCTATAGGAACTAATTGTATAGAATGAGGTTTCACCAGTGTTACCACAAGAAGACATATCATACCAATCATACACGCACATAGTGTAAAGTCCTTTATGCTTCCATACGTCCAAAACAAATAATCCGTATTGCTCTGTTGGAGATTTGAACTTGCCTAAATGTTCGCAAACAAGTTTTTGGTTAAGATAATGGTCATAATCGCCCTTCCAATTATCCAGATAATAGTTGGAAATCTGTTTATCAGAAACCAGATAGTTATAGACTGGCAATTTCTTTATATTTTTATAGCCATTCTTTTTCATAACTTTCCATATTGTATCACTGCACCATTTCTTAATCAATAACTTGCTCGGGCATCTCAATCCTATCACATAGTATCCAGTATTGCAGGAATCAACTTTGCAATAAGACCATCTTTTGGCAAAATAAAGTGATGGGGCATTAGGAACTGCTTCAGTATTGTCCTTATTTCCCAACTTGCAGGTGGTATCCAGGTTAACACCAAATGTAGTTATCTCTATTTTAGATGAATCTTGCATTGACAAACTATCATTGTCCTGCTTCATCATAATATAACTTGAGTCAGTTCTTTCTTTACTGACATATTTCCAAGAGCCATAGTCTTTATTGGATGCTTTTCTTGAACAAGACAATATAGTGACGCTTATGACCAAGCATAAGAATATTATTCTTTTAAATTCACTCTTATTCATATTGCTAATTCTCCAAAAGTCGTTCAATCATCATGGCCTACGGATGTTATACTTTTGGATGGCTTCTATAGCACGCTGAAATCCTCTATCTGCAGCAGCATACATATAGTATGCCATCTTGTTAGAATCTTTTTCTACACCTAAACCATCGTTGTAGCATATGGCAAGATGGAACATAGAATCAGGTTCTCCTTTGTCTGCTGCTTCTTTAAACCACTTGATTGCCTCTGCATAATCTTGCTCCGTACCACTTCCTGAGTAATACAAATGACCAAGACAAAATTGACCTTGTACAGAGCCAGCCACAGCAGATTTCTTGAAAAAGTCAAATGCCTTGCTTGAATCTTGATCAACACCTATTCCATTTTCATACATGATTCCAAGATTGCATAAAGCGTCTCCATGTCCCTGTTCTGCTGCTTTAAGATACCATTCTATCGCCTTCTGAGGATCTTTTTCAACACCTTCTCCTTGACGATAGCAAATGCCCAAATCAAATTGAGCTTGCGCATATCCCTGCTCTGCAGCAATTTTGTAGAGTTCTATGGCTTTCTTATCATCTCTCTGGATACCTATGCCATAAGTATAACACTTGGCTAACGAGGCAATTCCGTCGAGTGAGAATTCTGATGCTTTTTTATACCACTCAAAAGCATAATTACCATTTTGCTGGGTTCCAATTCCATATCTGTAGCAATCTCCTAAACGAACAAATGCTTCTTTATAACCTCCTTTGGCAGCTTTTTGCATATACATAAAGTATTTATTGGCATCTTCTTCTATTCCATCACCATTCATGATATGCATAGTCAACTGGAAAGTACATTCCAGATTTCCTGTTTTATCTCCTTTTTCAAGCCATTCTACAGCTTTTTTAAAATTACGTTCTGTGCTGATACCGTCCATATAGTATAAATAAAGATTCCAGTATGCCTCTATATTACCAAGCTCTGCAGCTTTGGTATAGCAGGCTAAAGCTTTCTCTTTATCGTCCTCTGTTCCGATACCTTTTTTATAGCATGTTCCTAAATTGTTCATTGCTGCAGCATTGTTCAAATCAGCAGCTTTAGAGTATAGCTCAAATGCACGTTTGTAGTCGTGAGGGACATCTTCTGACTGTTCAAAAATCCAACCAAGTTCAAGCATGCTATCAGTATTACCTTTTAATATACTTTTCTCGAAGATGGTTATAGCCTTATTAATGTCTTTTTCGACAACAATTCCTTCTTGGTAATAATGAGCCAACATGCAAAGGATTTCTCCGTCTGCATTTGGGGCTTCTGACATATGTTTAACAACTTTGTATACAGATTCAGGTGCTTTTGCCATCATGTATTTAATAGCTGGAATGAACTCCATATCAGCCGCCTGTTGAATCATAGATAATCCTTCTGCTTTTTTACCTGATACTCGTGTGCTGATATGATATGTGCGTCCTAATGCGAATAAGGCAGGAGCATATTCTTTTTGACTTGCCTTTGTCAAATCATCAATTGCACGAAAGAATCTATAATCATCGATGTCATCGTCAAGTTTACCAATAGATTTTATATACAATGCTTCAGGGTCTCCCTTATCGGCATCTTGGCAAATGCGCTTAAACGTTGCATATCCCTTTTCTTTGAAATCAGAATTGATAGCAGATGATTGTCCGTTATCGGCAAACACGTTTGTTAATAGGTTTTTTGCAGCAGCAAAATTCTTTGCCGCTGCTTTCTGAAGATACTCATGGGCTTTCTCTATGTTATCTTCAACTCCTATACCATATAAATAGTTGAAACCAAGCTCATACATGGCTTCTACATTGCCAAGCACTGCCTGGGCTTTCAGTTTGATTATGTCAAATTTTGTAGTCATATCTAATTGTTTTAAAATGGTAAATCATTGTCTATTATTTTCTTTAACTTTGGAAGCATTATCGAAAAACGTTTTATCTCCCCATATGGTACGTATACGTGTTTAAGAGCTTTTTCAATTTAATCTATGTTCCAATATGCTTCAGGATCACCATCCAACGCGTCCATAAGACTATAATGGTCAACAAACTCAGAATTCCGTGAAGTCTCTTTTCTTATAAAGTCTTTGTCTATTACAAATTTCTTTGTTTTTATATTAAAATGAATATGCATAGAATCATAGAATGGTACTTCTTCTATCAAATTAAGAAAAGGTATATCATCTTTTTTTTCGTATATATAGCTAATTGGATAGAATAGTCTACCAACATGATTGACTTTTAAAATATAAATGCCCCCTCGTTCATATGCCACAAACTGTCCGCATGTATCCAGTAAAGTACCAGACTTCATAGCGTCGAAAATTTTCCAATTTTCTATGTTACCTTGTTTTTTATATGCCATTATGCTAAAGTCATCGTTATAAATATTATCATCAATACAGATTGCGGTACAATATGAATCAAAAAAGATGGCATTTTTTGAACTAAAATGTTGCTTATTAAAAACAAAGGAGATTGGAGCTATATTTTTGAAACATCCTTTTATACTCTTTGCGGATACCAAAGACCATATAGTAATATAACCTTCTGTATGCTTTAAAATTATATATGGGTAGAATACTTTGTTATGATTACAATCTTTTGATAATATATACCAGTCTTTTACAGACGGAATAGTATAAGATAGAACTTTGCCGTTATTTAAATCATATATTGTAATGACTAATATGGATTCTGTTTTTTGATGAAGAACAGTTTTATATGTCTTTGTTACGAAAACATCATATTTAAAATTTGTATTGATTGGGGTATTAAGTATATTTACTCCAATCATAAAAAGAGAAGAATCGTAAATTGTTTCTTTAAAAACACTTCCGTAACCTCCAAAATCAGAAGTCAGCATCTCCTCAAAAAAATATAATTTAGAGTTATTCGGATTGTACAACAACTTGTATTTTTTGTATTTGCGACCTAAAGCAGAATCAGACATTATATAAAAAGCAATTTTTTCTTCCCATTCGTATTCCTTGCAATTGTTTTCCTTTTTCTCAAAAATATAAGTATTGTCACTAAAATTGCCAAACTTTAAAGATTTACCAGAGCTGGATTCACATAAAAAATAGTGCTCTTTTTTTGTAATCTTCAAGTTGTGATTTAAGATTAATAAGTCTTCGTTATGTAACATATGTAATTAATGTATTGAATTCACATAAAGCGTTAGAAGCATATGAACATTAGTGTTACGTTAGAATCGGGATATTAATGTCCATAATATTCTGCCAATTTAAAAATTATTATGCCGATTCAATTCGTGAACCATTGCTTCCTTTATTATGTAGACACGTCGGAATGGATCGTTTTCGTGACTTTCCAATGAAGGTAGAAAACCATTATTATATTGTGCTTATTATGTTATAATTTCTTGCCACAATATCTACAATAATCAGAATCTGCATCTATCAGTTTGCCGCAGAACCGACAATATATCATTGCGTTCTGTTGATGGCATTCAGATGTTTTTTCTATTTTTCGTCCTTTGGCAATCCATATAATTATATAGATTATAGCAAAAATGAATGACATCGGAATTATATAAAAGATAAAAACATAGATGCCCCCATAAGGTATGGGAACAAGATAAAACAGAGGATAAGCAATTAATACCAGAAACAACCGTTTACTTAACTCAGAATAAACAACATTGGCCTTTGTTAGCCACAATGGAATGAGAAGATGGGGCTGGCTTTCTTCTATAGATCTCTTGGAGAGATATGTTATTATAATAGGATTTATAAGTACTGATGGGAAAAACAACAATGCCCATAGGCCATATGAATCATTTATTGTGTTTTTATCCAAAGCAAAAGGAATAGAAGCAATAATGACACTTAAAATTTCACATATTACACAATTAACCATCAAACTATATGCTTGACGATTTTTACGTTCTATCTGTCTGAAAGACAACAAATAAATGCACACCCCACAGAAGAGAATTGCTGAATATAAGATGTAGGTAGTATTTTTGCGTTCTTCATCTTCTTTTTTGGATAATTCTACATATCTATTGTATTCTTTTTCCCATTTTGGATACAATTGGGTGTATGCTAATTTCTCTAGTTGAGTATTCCTTTGACTATAGGCTTTATCACCATAATCATGGATAGTCTTATCGAAAGCATTCATTCCAAAGAAATCGATATATAGTTTGTTCCTATATAAGACATTTATGTAGCTTGGATCATAACCATGTTCAGATATTATGTCTTTATTCTTATTTATAAACCGCTCATATTCATCTTTTGACAATGCATTAAGCCCGAAATGTTCATCTACATATTCATAGACATCATCTGTCACAGGTTCTAAGTTATAGTCAATGATACTATATATATTGAGAAGTACAAGAGTAGCAGAAAATACTACTACCATTAACAAACCAATTACAATACTACGCCATAAAGGCAACTTGTTTTTTTTCATATCTATTACAATTTTCTACCACAATATTTACAAAAAAGCGAATCTGATTCTATCCTTTTGCCACAATATTTGCAATATATCAACTTTTCATCTGTTTTTTCTGTTTTTAGTGCACAACTGGTTCTGTCATCTATTTTAGAGGCTTCAACATTAGGCAAATTGGAAGTTTTTTCTTCAAGGGTTGACGTTTCTAATACTTGGTTCATTGCTGGATTAGAAATACTGCTGGCATCAGAAACTTTATTGGAATCCACATCGCTTTCTGTCTCACAGGTTTTTGGCATAAACCTTTTATTGTATTCTACACTATTACTATTTGGCTTTTCTAATGTTTCTTCAAATTGTATTTGTGTGTCAACAGAAAGTTTTTGGGGGTTATCTTCTTGAAGAGGCTTTTTTACAGATGATATTTTTAACAATACTACAACTATGATAAGAACAATGCCCCACCATACAAAGTCTATAAAAGAATGAATGTTAAAACCAAGAACCGATATAGATATGGTGATATAGGCCATCACCTTACAAGTTTTTTTCCACCATAAAGTTTCTGAAGCTCTATATTTAAATGCATATATTGTCCAAAATAGCCAAAGGGCAGTTCCTCCCAAAGAACTCAATATTGGTAATTGCCAGTCGTTTGCCCATCCCCATAGCACAATACTCTCTGTACCATATTGCATTTCTTTTACTATTGACATTTGGCTCGGTTGAGGAATCGCTGACCAAGGATAATATATAAGCCTGTAAAACAAGAGTGTTAATTCGCTTAAGAAGATGCATAATGCTCCCCAAGGTGCTACTTTCCAAAATATACTTTTCTTTTGCTTACTTGTACAAGCATCTTTCCTTCCAAGATAATCAGCAAGCACACAGAGGACTATCATTCCGCATACTGCATAAAACAATATATTTAAAAGGCTGTAATTACTTAACACATAGTATTCTGTCATAGCTTTTAATTTTTTATTCGTCTAATAAATCTTTTGGAACTATCAATCTATTGCCTATATTAGCATAGATAAAGAACAAATAATGAGGAACAAGATACTACCTCCAATGTTATGCACTCTTTTCTTATTCATAATAAATTGCTTAAACAAAATCATTAAAATATAGTCTTTTTTATTGCTTCCTTCGGCACATAGGCAGTAGCCACCAAGCATCCATAAAACAATTCCACTATCACGCGCTGCTGCCCAGCAATACGAGCTACTCTGCCATGAATGCCCTTGAATTCACCTTCTGTTACAACTACGTTATCACCAAGTTTAAACTGGATGTTGTTAGATGTAATAGGGATGATATGGGGATTTTTGAGGGATGTAAGATTGATGAAGTTGTTCATGGCTTCATTACATATAGTTAGTGGCGGATTGCGGTCAGGATTGTTTTGAAGATGGATGGTGTGGTCAAAGTAGTAGCTAAGCAAAGGACTGCTTTCATTTGTCGCAACCTTGTTGTCGTGTAGTAAGGCTTCTACTTGCTCTGCTGTTGCATGTACAAAGATAAAGGAGGGGAGGAGTGGTTCGGTTACTATTCGCTTCTTGCCTCGCCTCTTTATTTCTTTATATCGCATAGGAACGTAATACTCAAGTGCATTGGTTTCCACTAAGGTCTTTGCTTTGGTAATACGTCCATACGAAACTCTTAGCACGAACCATTGCTTGTTTCTGGCAGGCACATTTTCTACCGACACCCCATATCTGACATCATCAGAAATGGAGGGCGTGCAAGAGGTAAGTCCTACACTTGGACACGATAAGCCAGTGTCGATTGGCTGCCCATTATACAATGAAGCGTCTGCCTTTTGAGACAGGTTGGTAGTATCTTCCAATGTTGTTCAGAGGTTAGATTAAAACCAATAGACTTTTTCTTGATAGAATAGTCTTTATTTAACTACAAAGATAGAGAAATAAAATATAATTAATGAAGAAAGCACATTACTATTTTTGATTTTGGCAAATAAAAGTATACTCAAACACGTTTTCATTTTCTTACGTTTTAAATGATTACTATTTTAATTCTTTACCCTTTATGACTTGATTGGGCAAAAGGTTAACAATAAATTGAAAAAATGTAGGGCAATAAGGCCTTCTAACTTCTCCTTAGAAAGATTCATAGACTGCCACAACTTACCATAGTTGTCAGCATTAAGAACCTCATTCCAAAGTGAAGTCTTTTTCATAAGTTCAACACCACGCTGCCAAAGCTGAGGCTTATGCTTCTGAACAGTTCTGTCCCATAAATGAGTATACTCATGAATAGAATGTTCAGGGGAAATCTTAGTTTCATCAAGATAGATGTTGCCATCCTTATCTACAAAACCATATACTTCTCCTTGTGGAGTGGTGAAGAGTTCTATTTTAGATTCTGCATTATTTACTGAGCCACGTCCATCACCTCTTCTTTGGTTGGCATCTTGTGAGTTTTGAAATTCTCGTCCAACCAACTCAGCATTGCCATTTGTTGTGATTCTGATTTTAACATCAGACCAACCATTATTATGTTGTCCTTGGGAAGATTTAAAAGTTTCAAACCACCTACTAAACCCATCTGGGTTTCTGATAGTTTTACCTCTGATTGCATTTTCAATTTTTCTTAAAAGTTCTTCATTACCATCTATGAAAAATTGGGCACGTACTTTATAAGTACTATCTCCAAAATAATCACAAAGATACCAATAATTGGCAGTATGACCAATACATCCAAAGGAAGATTTATTCTTAAATTTACCAAAGAGGTCATGTCTTAGGACTTCAATTTCTTCAGTATCTTTTGGCATATAGTAATTGCTTACCATTTGCTGCAAATACTGGATATTGTGAGTCTTTAAGAACCCCTCCATGGTAGCTCTACAAAACATTGATGCCATTTGACTTTAGATGAGAGATAAGTTGAGAGGTGATAGATGAAGAGACACCTTTTGTGGACTTTGTAGATGTAGTAGGGGTGGTAGGTGTAGTGGGTTCAGTAGGGGTGAGTGGAGAACCTTTACTGTTTTCTACCTTTCTTAGCAATCATTTCCATAAGAGAAGTTTTGCCAGTGCCAGCATAGCCAGAGAGAGTCATAGAAATCTCATCAGACTTCATGAATCTATCCATCTCATTGAGAGCATCTATCTGCTGGACATTAGGCTTGAAAGGAGCTTGGACCTTAGTACCATCAGCAAATGTGAAGTCTTGAGGTACAGCTTTACCAATATGCTCGGGCTTAGGTTCAATGCCATTAACAAGGTCATAGTCAGCAGACTCCTGCTTAATGAGATCTGTTTCATCTTTCAGCTGAGAAGAAGGCATAGAATCAATGAATCTTTGTGCTTGATTCTCAACATCCCCCATAATATTATTTGCTATAGACTCATCCTCAAATTTGGCAAAACAATCTATTACAGCCAAAGAACCATCAGATTGTTTAATGACATTCTCTGGACGAATGTCAGTAACAATATAACCATCCTTGGTATATTCAGCATTAATGCCTTTGCCCTTGGATAATGTGAATCCAAGAGTATTAGTCATATAATTCTGAATTTCATCCATAGTAGGTGCTATACCACTATCTTCAATAAAGGGTTGTTCTACTATAATACTAATTCCATTATCAGAAGTTCCTACCTTAAGCATTTTCATCGCTGTTGTAGGAAAAACTAAATTATGAATCAGTATTCTATTCATAAGAGCTTTTGGAGTACCATAATGATTAAGGGAAATATTTTTTACAACAGTTCCTTTATCATTATTTTTCCAAACTCTTGTTTCTGAATCTGCGGCACTATTTCCTAAAGCATCTTCATAATAATCATTTGGTTCTACAATCAATTGTTTATGCTTTGTAGCCCAATTTATTAACTCTTTTTGTTGTCTTAAAGATTTTTCATGTAATTGCTTTCGTAGGCTTTGGTTATTGCTTGTCTTTTCTTTACTGCCTCTGCCCATTCTTTGTTGCTCATCTTTGATGAGGTTGAAGGTACTCTCAAAGACTCTTCCTGCTGATTTAATTGCTTTGTCATATTGTTTATTATATTGTTTACTGATAGAGAAGAAATAATACTGTTATTGATTTCATACTTACTATTACGATTAAGTTCTGGAGTATTTAATCTAATGTCAGCATCAATGACTATCAGATTATCATTAGGAGTTTTTATAACATTTTCATCATGAAGGTCAGAGATATACAAATCATCATTAATAAAAGTATTACCTCTATCTTTAGTAGACTTTATAAAACCTGCCTTAGTTATAAATTCATCTATTTCTGCTTGTGTTGCAGGAGTTCCTTGAATGAAAGGTTGTTCAACAAGAAATTGAAATTCTCCTTTGGAGTTTCTCCCAAAGCCGGTAATCTTTAATGCAGCTCCAGGGAACAGAGTGTTATGAAGAGTAATTCTGTCAAGGGCAAACTGTGGAGTGATGAAATATTCTGTAGAAAGAATCTTAATAACATTAGTATCTCCATCATTAGCAAATACCTTAGCTTCACCTCCTTCTGCAAACAACTCCTTACCCTTAATAGTATCAAGATTATCATGCCAAATGCCTTTAGCTTTAGCCCATGACTCAATTACCCTTTCCTGGATGAATTGTTGTCTTTTGTCTCTCTCATACCTTTCTGAGACTGAGAGTGTAACATTTCTACTTGAGCTTTCATTTGAGCTAAGGAGTATGGATGCTGTTGCATTTGCTGTACCTCCTTGATACATTCCTCTTGATGTTTCTTGAGGAAATCGTTGATAAGTGACTTTGCCATTGTATTAATTTATAAAATCAAATGATTATGTCCAAGCTTGCCTTATGAACTCTTGGATAACAGGTAAGAAAGGTTCTATTTCTCTTGCTTGTTCCTTCATACTCATACTTCCCATATTATCCACCATTGCAACATTCAACAAGTATATGTTGTTCTTATACTCTTTTACGAAGTTTTTATAAACTTCCTGTGGGTTCTGCTTAATAAAATCTTCCATATCTTCTTGTGTTTTTCTTCTAAATGAGAATTGGTAAAATAAACCATCTTCAGTCTTATTATAAAACACAATAAGCTTCTTACCATTAGCTTCTACAGTTGTTATTACGTTACATACATCACAGATTGGTTCTTCCATAATTACTTAATTGTTATTTATTTATTATTTTTTGTTCTTTTGTTCTTTTTTTCTTTAAGTCAATTCCTTTAGAGCTTCTGAAATTCTCCTCAGCAGTTGTTGCTGGATCGTACAAAACATTCCTCCACTCTTTAGGATTTAAAAGAGATTTTCTTGACGTTGTATTTCCCAATCTCTTGAAAATAACTTCTGGAAGAAGTTCCAAATCATCCATTTGGATATTAGATAATATCTTACGATATAAGGTAGGTATCTCTACATCTGTTCCATAATAGAGTTTTCCTGCATAATATCTTGGATATTGAGCATAAGTACTATGCCAAGCAGCATCACTTAATTTCTTGGTTACATTGGCTATCGGCTGAGCATTAGGCTTGAAAGGAGCTTTGACCTTAGTGCTATCAGCAAATGTGAAGTCTTGAGGTACAGGCTTATCACTATGCTCAGGCTTAGACTTAACATCATTAATGAGGTCATAGTCAGCAGACTCCTGCTTAATGAGAGACAACTCATCCCTATGGTCATTGTCAGACATACTGTCGATAAATTCCTTGACAGCCTCTGCATACATATATATAGGATGGTTAGTGTCATCATAACCAGTCTTTATTTGACCTCCTGAGAAATCAGCTTGGCTATTCTGAGAACTCTGTCCTCGTCTGGCTTCTCTTCCCAATGCTTGCTTATCCAATCCAGCATTGTTAGTATTTGAGGCTTTGTCCTTAGTATCAAGGCTGTTCCTACTGTAGTAGCTTCCCCTATGCCCATTCCTTTCAAGCCACCTATCAATAGCCTGTATGGTTCCTCTAAGTCCTTCTTCATTGCATAACTGTTTTATGTTATTAATATCTTCTTTGCTCAATCCTTTTATATCAAGAATATCCTTAACAAGAAAACCTTCCAGACCATTCTTTAAATGGTTGAGACCATCTGTTCGTAGGCTCTTGCTCTCATCTGTCTTTCCTTCATTTTCTCTACGATATTTTTGTTCTCCTTCTTGAAGGCTTCTGTAGATCTGTAAGAAAAGTCTTCCTGCTGATTTAATTGTTTCGTCATATTGCACAAGTTTTTCTTTTCTAAACGCTGATTAATCAATTGAAAACAATCAAAATGCACCCAAAGATTCGCTTATATGTTCTTCAGATCATACCTTTTCTGTGGAATCAGTTCCCCGTCATATTCTCTTTTTGTCTCAGCATCTCCACCTCTATTATATGATGAGCACGGAAAAAAACATTCAGTTCTGTTCTTAAATAATTCTCAATTACAGGCATCGATGATAAGAATGGAATAGTTGATTTACTATGAACGTAATGACACCCTAACTTAATCAATGTGTCAAGAAATAAGTCACGAGTTCTTGCTTGATTACCAGATTCATCGTGATCCGATAATGATGCACTTGCAGAAGGATGCGATTCATCTACATTCTCCTGCATTTGTTTGTTTTCCTGCCTATTATTCCATATAGATACCAGTATGCCACATAATGCAATACCAACGATTAAGTAATAAATTTCCATAATCTTTTGTTTTTATCCTTTATGTTAACTATCAACAAAAGGTTAACTGTAAAAGCATTATTTTTAGCAAAGCACAAAACAATTCAGTCTAACATGACAAAACCTGCCCAATAGTATGGGTCTGGAAATTTCTCTTTAACATCCATCATTGCTTTCCATAAAGCTTGATGTCGTTCTATACCATCAGTCAAGTATGAATAAAACCTGGTCATAATCAAAGAAGTCGTATCATCTTGAACTTTCCAAAGAGACATGACTATAGTTCCAGCACCTGCCATTTTGAAAGCACGTTGAAGTCCATAGACACCATCAATCGGATCTACTTTTCCTTTTCCGGTTTCACAAGCAGACAAAACTACGAGTTTGGTCTTACTTAAATCCATCCGAGATATTTCATCAGCGGTAAGCACTCCATCCTCAACATTGATCAAATCATTTTTCCCTTGCCATATATTATTGCAACCTGCAAGCAAAAGACCATTCCACATCATATATGATTCTTTTGGCGAATATATTGTAGTCATGCCGAAGAACTTGTTGTTATTTGCCTGCTTTTGGGTTTCTTTGAAAAATCCATGTGTAGCCAGATGTATTATGTCTGGCGATTTGCCATTCATTTCCTTAAATGATTCCTCATTTGCCGTTTTGCCTTCAAGGAGTTTTACTTCAATACCATTCTTCGACAAGATGTTTTTTATGTTGTAGATTTCCTTTTTTGTAGAAGGTATTTCGTTCCATTTACCTCTATCAGCATTAATCGAAGTCATGTCTTTTGGAGTCTCATCATACGTGATATTGCCATAGAGTACAGAAGTTGTTAGAGGCAATTGATAAGCCTGTTTGATATTGGCGATATTACCTGTGGAAGAGAGCCTGATCATGAAATATCTTTCATTTAGCATTTTTCCTTTCCCATCTTGTAATACATCAAAATTCACCTCAGACAAAGGACCTGCTGTAGAATAATAAACCGTCTTTATCCCTTTCAAGTAAGGTGTAAGTTTCTGCCAAAGCATATCATGCAAAGTTTTAGACTTATGGGTATATATTTCATTGATTGCCAATCTGTCCTGTTCTTCATTATAGAATATAGCTTCAACAGAATCCACATTCTCCAAAGTAATCAGTTTGGGGTATTCAAAATCTTTTCTTAAGACAAACGCACTATAATTAGGTTTCATATTCGGATACTTCTCCATAACAGGGGCATAGCTGTACTCAATGGCGATTTCATCGTCATTTAATGATTCTCTTACTTCTTGCCAAGAACTGACTTGTTGGGTTAGCTTATCACCAAAGATGTTAATGTCGGCTAATATACTCTTTTCTGTATTCATTATTTCCCTTAATAGGGAGTCTCTTGAATTTTTGTTTGACTTATATGCCAATTGTTCCCTTAGATACTTATTGTGGACATATTTTTTCTTGAGATTCTCATCCGATGATTCAGCTACAAACTTATCTATAATCCGATTGAAATTTACCAAAAGGTTCTTGCTATAAAGAGCATTATCGTATGCAATACCAATAGCTTGACTTGAATGTGTCTGATTCGCTACTAAATTATTTATAAACAACCGCTCCCTTGAATTCTGTGTCCAGTAAGATTCCCAATCCAACTGCGATAAATTTGAAAACAAACTCTTTAGGTTTCTTAAAGATACAGCATTCATCTCCTGTAGTGATTCTATAGCTTTAGAGATATTATCTGAATATAAATAACACATACAGCGATTCTGGGCATATTGATAATTGTTTTCATCATTGTCGCTTTTTAAGTTTTCTAATAGCTTAGTCCCATCACTCCATCTGCCCTGTTTCATATAAAGAACAGAAAGATTGTTTACTGCTTGTGTGTATGCCTCATGAGACAAGAAATCATTCTTACTTTTATTGATAACGGTAAGAAAGCACTTTTCCGCTTCTTTTTCATGACCGATTGCGGCACATAAGTAACCATAGTTTTCAAGGACTATCCATAGATTTTCATCCTTTATATC
>OLSX01002922.1_pt1 | contig 14391 bp, 14 predicted proteins | sample 1673141 | NCBI WGS metagenome assembly OLSX01 (sample SAMEA3136759, study PRJEB25190) | human gut metagenome | biome: human gut; feature: human-associated habitat; material: faeces | place: Austria | collected 2013
GAAGAAGTATTGAAAGATATTAGCTTTGAAACAAAACCAGGTGAAACAACAGCCTTTATTGGAAGTACAGGTTCTGGTAAATCAACATTGATTAATTTAGTCCCACGTTTCTATGATGTAACAAGTGGTTCAATCTTAGTGGATGGTGTCGATATTCGTAATGTGAAACAATCGGATCTAAGAAGTCGTATTGGTTATGTTCCACAAAAAGGAATGTTATTATCGGGAGATATTGAATCGAATTTATTATATTCAAAGAAAGATGCAAGCAAGGATGATATTTCTAATGCATTATCTATTTCTCAATCAACGGAATTTGTATCTAAAAAACCAGAAGGAATCCATTCAGAAATTAATCAGGGTGGTACCAATGTTTCGGGTGGACAAAGACAAAGACTTTCGATTGCACGTGCCATTGTAAGAAAGCCAGAAATCTATATTTTTGATGATAGCTTTAGTGCTTTAGATTTTAAAACGGATGCCAAACTTCGTGAGGCTTTGGCCGCTTCTTGTAAAGAAACAAAGAGTACGGTATTGCTTGTGGCTCAGCGTATTTCGAGTATTTTACATGCCGATCAAATCATTGTATTGGATGAAGGTAAAATGGTTGGAAAAGGAACACATGCTGAATTGATGAAATCTTGTGAGGTATATCAACAGATTGCGTCTAGCCAATTGACAAAGGAGGAACTTGCCAATGTCTAATCAGAAACAAAATAATCGTCCAAGAGGTCCTATGGGCCATGGTATGCGTGGCGGTGGTGAAAAGGCAAAAGACTTCAAGGGAACAATGAAGAAGCTTTTAAACTACATCAAACCATTTAAATTCTCATTTATAATTGGTATTCTTTGTGCTGTTGTATCCGTTTGTATCATGGTGATTGGGCCTAAGATTCAAGGAAATATTATTACTGAAATTGCGCAAGGCTTTATGAATAAAGTACAAGATAAGGGTGGCATTGATTTTGATGCGATCCAAAAAACATGTGCTTTATTACTTGCGATTTATGCCATGAGTACAGCCTTCTCTTATCTTCAAGGCTGGTTGATGAGCGGTGTTTCCAATAAGATGGGGTATCAACTTCGTAAGGAAATGAATCAAAAGATTGATCGATTGCCACTTTCTTATTTTGATAAAAATAGTCATGGAGATATTCTTTCAAGATTTACCAACGATGTAGATACATTAGTTCAATCTTTAAACCAATCTTTATCGACAATGGTCTCTAGCTTTGTACAAATTATTGGTTTTTTAGTAATGATGCTTAGTATTTCATGGAAGATGACACTATTAGCTTTGGTGGTTATTCCTTTAAGTCTAGTTTTAGTTATGGTTGTTGTAAAGAAATCTCAGCGTTATTTTAAAGCTCAACAAAAATCATTAGGGCTAGTCAATGGTCATATTGAAGAGATGTATTCAGCCCATACGATTGTGAAAGCTTTTAATGGTGAAGAAGATTCTTTGCGTACTTTTAAAGAATATAATGATCAATTGTATACGAGCGCTTGGAAAAGTCAATTTTTATCTGGGTTAATGATGCCTTTGACAAATTTAATTGGTAACTTAGGCTATGTGGGTGTATGTATTTTAGGTGGATATTTAACGATTCATGGAGAAATTGCCGTGGGAGATATTCAATCTTTTATTACCTATACAAGAAACTTTACTCAACCTATCTCGCAAATCTCGCAATCGATGAATATGCTTCAAAGTACGGCAGCGGCTGCAGAGCGTGTATTTGAATTCTTGGCAAGCGAAGAGGAGATTCAAGATGCGAAAAATCCAGTTGTATTAAACGATGTACAAGGACAAGTTACTTTTGAAAATGTATGTTTTGGATATAATCCAAATAAGATTGTCATCAATGATTTTTCAATGTATATCAAGCCTGGACAAACTACGGCTATTGTAGGTCCTACAGGAGCTGGAAAAACAACGATTGTCAAATTGTTGATGCGTTTCTATGAATTAAATTCAGGAAGTATTTATATTGATGGACACAATATTACAGAGTATACAAGAAGTAGCTTGCGTAATATGGTGGGTATGGTCTTACAGGATGCTTGGCTATTTGAGGGTAGTATTCTAGAAAATTTACGTTTTGGTAAGCCGGATGCAACGGATGAACAAGTGGTTGCTGCCGCAAAAGCAGCGCATGTCGATCACTTTATTCATACTTTAGATCATGGGTATGATACTGTATTAAATGAGTCTTCAAGCAATATTAGTCAAGGACAAAGACAATTATTAACGATTGCTCGTGCTTTCTTGGCAGATCCAAAAATCTTGATTTTAGATGAAGCTACAAGTAGTGTTGATACACGTACGGAAGTCTTGATTCAAAAGGGTATGGATGAACTAATGAAGGGACGTACGAGTTTTGTGATTGCGCACCGTCTATCTACGATTCGTGATGCGGATAATATTATTGTGATGGATCATGGAGATATTGTAGAAGTAGGAAGTCACGATGAATTGATGAAGCGTAATGGCTTCTATACGAAGTTATACAATGCGCAATTTGAAGAGGCTTAAGTATGCGAAAAATTGTAGTTGACTTGAATTTAATAAAAGATAATGAATTTCAGTTAATGTATGATTTATTTGGGTTGTATGTAGAAAATAAGTCGTATGAGGATTTTGAAAGAAGAATGCTTCAAATCCAAATTGAAACGATTGTCGAAGTAAAAAATAGGAAACATAATCTTTCTACTTGTTCGAAATGGATCTTTATCTTAGAGGATATTCAACAAAAAAGTGATTACTTTTACTGTATATGGGGTGTTTAACATCCCATTTTCTCTTAAATCGCTTTCTTTTTGGTTAGGATTCATATATAATAAAAATATGTTAAGGAGTGTGAAATTATGAAAGACATTACCGAAACAATGACATTTACTACGGAAGAGATTCGTCGTGAAAATATCAAGATGATTCTTCGTGAAGTAAGTGATGCTTTGGAAGAACGTGGTTATAATTCAGAAAATCAGATTGCTGGTTACTTGATCAGTAATGATCCTGCGTATATTTCTTCTCACAAGAATGCTCGTAACTTGATCCAAAAGATTGAACGTTATGAAATCATTGAAGAATTAGTACGTGCATATTTGGATAAATAATGGATCGTATTATTGGTTTAGATCTTGGTTCGAAAACATGTGGAGTATCGATTTGTGATGCGTTGCATATCACTTGTCGTGCTTTAACTACAGTTCGTTTTGAATCGGATGATTATGATGCTTGTTTAGAAGAAGTTTTGAAGCTATTAAATGAGAATAAAGTCAAAGAAGTAGTTTTAGGCTTGCCAAAGCACATGAATGGAGATATAGGAATTCGTGGCGAAATATCTTGTGAATTTGCCAAGAAATTAGAGTCTTCAGGTATTAAAGTTCATTTATGGGATGAGCGACTTACAACGGTCGCAGCTGAAAAGATCTTGCTTCAGGGGGATGTTTCGCGTAAGAAACGTAAAAAAGTAATTGATCAGATGGCTGCCGTTCAAATTTTACAGAGTTTTTTGGACAGACAAAACGGGGGATTTTAATGTCCTCCTTTATTTTTGAAAGGAAGTAATGTATGTTAGATTCAAATAGTTTATATGTTTATGATGAAGATGGAAACGAAAAAAAGATGACAATTTTATTCACTTTTGATAGTGATGAAACAGGATGTCAATATGTTGTTTTCCAAGATCCAGATAATGATGAGGGTGAAGTATTCGCGAGTCGTTATGATGACAAAGGCCAATTGATCCCAATTGAAACAGATGCAGAATGGGAAATGGTTGAAGAAGTAATCAACACTTTTGTTGAGGATGAGGAAAATGCCGACTAGGCGAAAAATCAATTCTGTAAGAGTTGTTTTCGTAGTCGTTGTATGTATTTTAATTATCGCTGGTCTTGCGAGTGTTTTTGTAGTAAAAAAAGGCTTGTCAAGTACGGGCAACGGGGATAAAAATGTAGTATTTACCATTGAGAGTGGTCAAACAGTAGATACAGTTGCAGAAGATCTTGAAAAAGAAGGTTTGATTTCAAATGCGAAGGTTGTAGAGCTTTATGCGAAAATGAGTCATAACACAAATTTTGTGGCTGGAACCTTTGAATTAAATAATGGCATGAGTGTAAAGAATATTTTAGCGTATATTCAAGATAGCACAAAGCTAAAAAGAGATACGATTGTATTGAAAGTACCGGAAGGCAAATGGGCCAAGGAAATTGCGGCTGAAATATCAAGCATATATGATGGTAAGTATTCGGCAGAAGAAATTTTAAATCAATGGAATGATATTTCCTATATTCAAAAACTCGCTAAAGATTATTCTTTTATCAATGTGGATGATTTAAATAATTCAAATTATAAAGTAAAATTAGAAGGGTATTTATTCCCGGATACATATTATTTGGAGAAAGATGATTCCATTGATGACATTACGCGTATCTTATTAGATCGTTTTGATGTGATGTATAAAGAAAATAAGGAAGCATTTGAAAAAAGTGGCTATTCCGTACAACAAGTCATGAGCTTGGCTAGTGTTGTACAATTTGAAGCGAGTTCAAAAAAAGATATGGAAACAATTGCGGGTGTTTTCTACAATCGTTTAGAGCAAGGTATGAAATTACAGTCTAGTGTTACTGTTTGTTATGCTTTATATGATGATTTTAATGATCCTCAAGATTGTGAAACCAATGCAGAAGTGGAATCTCCATACAATACGTATTTAAATGAGGGCTTACCAATTGGCCCTATCTTAAATCCTGGAGAAGAAGCCATCAAGGCTGTACTTTCTCCAAAACATACAGATTATCTGTTCTTTGCGGCGGATATCTATAATAAGGTTGATGGCAAAGTCCACTATTCAAAAACATATGAAGAACATTTACAGATTTGCGAAGAATTAGGATTAAATCTGTAACAATGTTTTGCATAATTTAAGGATTATGCTATAATTTTTGTTGCTAAATACAAGGAGTGATACCACATGGCAAATGAAAAATTTTACGTTACCCAAGAAGGTTATAATGATTTAGTCAATGAACATGAAAATCTAGTTCATAAAGTTCGTCAGGAAGTTATCGTTGAGTTGCAGGAAGCTCGTGCACAAGGTGACTTGTCTGAAAACGCCGACTATGATGCAGCCAGAGAACATCAGGCACAAGTTGAAGGTCGTATTCGTGAATTGGAGGCAATGATCAAAAATGCTGAAATCATTGCTGAAGAGGGTAGTGCGGAAAATAAAAAGAAAAAGAATGTTGTTAAATTAGGTTCAACTGTAAAAATCTTAGATTTATCAGACAATCAAGAAGTAACATTCAATATTGTTGGTACAATTGAAGCAGATCCATTCAATGGTAAGCTTTCAAACACGACTCCACTTGCTGAAGCTATTATGGATGGCAAAGTGGGAGATGTTTGTACTGTAAAACGTGTTGAAGAACCTTATGATGTAAAAATTTTAGAAATTAAGTAAAAAAACATCAAAAAATAACGTATAAGAGAAGGGTGATATTTATGAAGCGAACTCTTCTCTTTTTTTGTGCCATCATTTTCTTTGTCTTTACATGCTTTAACCGATATACGCCAATCGATCTTAAATTGGCTAAACCCACATTAATGGATGTCGAAATCAAAGGCGCTATTTCGAATCCTGGTGTTTATACACTCAAACGAAATAGCTCTATTTCCACACTTATTAAGAGAAGTGGACCTTTATTAGAGAATGCAGATACTTCAAGAATTAGTTTTACTCATATTCTTCAAAATCAAGATGTGGTGGTTATTCCAGAAATCAAAGAAATCAAACTTATTTCTTTAAACAGTGCGACAAAAGAAGAACTTCAAACTCTTCCTGGCATTGGTCCAAGCATTGCTCAAAGAATTATTGATTATAGAGAATCCTCTACATTTCAAACTTTAGAACAAATTAAAGATGTAAAAGGGATTGGTGAAGCTTTATTCAATAAGATCCAAGATAAGATCTGCCTATGATGTTGATTGTAAGTCTTGGCTTTCTTGCCAATATCATTTTAAAAGACCCTCTTTGTATCTTATGTTTTAGTTTTTGTTTTATATTGTATTTAAATGAGAGATTTCAACAAAAAAGAATACTTGTTTTCTTTGCCACATTATCCATATTATCCATGTTTCTAGTCAAGCCTTGTAAAGAAGCTGAAAAAGGAATCTATACCATAAAAGAAATCAAACAAAGTTATTATGTAGCTGAAAACAAAGGGATGAAGGTACTTGTACAAACTGATTTGGATTTAAATTTTAAAGATCAAATACAAGTAGATTCTTTAGAACCTATTCATACAGATGATAATTTTTCACTCTTTAGTTTTACAAAATATAATGCTTCTAAAAATATATTTTATAAAACAAAATCCATAAAGGTCATAAAGAAATCACATTCTTTAAAATCTAGATTGTATAATTTTTTATCGAATCGCGAGAATTCAAAGGTGCTATTGTCTTTATATTATGGTATTCATGATGACTCCATTGATGAAATATATACGATGCTAGGCTACGGATATATTAGTGCTTATTTTATTGTGCTAAATCTATTAAAAAGAAAATACGAAGATAAAAAGATACGAAAAGTGTTGTTGGTTCTAAGTATACTTTTTGGCTATTTCTTTGTGTTTACTCTTTCATTAACACGATTTATTATTTATCAAATAGCGCGTTTTCTATTTACTTCAAAATCGAATCAAATTGGATTTACCATTCTCATCTTTTCCATTCTTTATCCTACGCAAGTCTTATCTATATCCTTTGTGCTACCTGTACTTTTGCAGCTTGTATCCTATTTTTGTATAGAATATAAGTGGATCGTACAAAAGCTAGTTTTAATTAGTATCTTGTTTATGTATTTTAAGAAAGTAAATCTAGTTTCATTATTATTTTTTAATTTATTTAGAAAGTTTTATGGAATAATCTTTCTGTTGGGAATGTTCATTTCGGGTTTTAAATCATTTAAAATTCCTAACGTAACCATACACTATGCTCCGCAATTCTTATTTATCATTGTCTTTATAATCGTTTATATGCAATGCCTGAAACATTTTAAATGGAAATATTTGTTGATTATTCTGATTCCATTTTTGGAAGTCTTTTGTAATCCATTCTTTCAAGTTTATACATTAAATATAGGTCAAGGCGATTGTAGTGTCATTGTAGAACCTTTTTATAAAAGTGTAGTAATGATTGATTGTGGTCAAAGCTTATATCGAGATAATGTAGAACGTATCATTATGCCTTTTTTAGAAAATAAGAATATTCATACCATTGATACATTGATACTAACGCATGATGATTTTGATCATAGTGGAGGTTATGAAAGCTTGAAGGATAGGATTGAAATTAAACAGTTGATCAAGGATTCAAAGGAAAAGGTGAATGTAAAGTATCCGTTTCATCTGCTTCTTTCTGAAAGAGAAGCTAAAGATGAAAATGATTCAAGTATTATTAGTTATTTTACTTACGATAAGTTAAGCTATCTCTTTATGGGTGATGCGAGTAAAGAAATCGAAAAACAATTGATGGACGCATATGATTTAAAAGCCGATGTGATCAAAGTAGGTCATCATGGATCGAATACAAGTTCAGACTCTGCTTTTCTAGATTCTTTAGATTGTAAGATTGCATTAATTAGTGCAGGCTATAAGAACAAGTATGATCATCCAAGTTTAGAAACGTTACAAACATTACAAACTTTATATATACATGCGTTTTGTACAAATAATAGTGGCAGTATTGCGATTTATTCTTTGCGTGACTTTTCTTTTATTGTCACAAACGATGGATTGTTTGGTATAATAAGGTCATGATTTATATTTTATATGGAAAAGACAAAAGCATGGTTTCAATGAAGTTAGAGGCCATTAAAAAAAGACATTCTATTCAGGAAAATGTGAATGTATATGATGCACAAACAGATGAGATTTCAAATGTCTTACAAGATCTAGATGCCTATTCGATCTTTGATGATGACAAGATGATCATTGTCAATAATTGCACTTTCTTATCGAGTAAGAATACGACAAATTATGAAGTAGATCCTTTTCTTTTAAGAAAAAATACCGAAATGATTTTAGTTCTTATTTGTCCAAATGATAAATTGGATACGAGAAAGAAAAAGGTTAAAGAAATCTGTAATTGTGCAACACTATATTCTTGTTTAGCTTTGGATGACAAGTCACAAAAATTTTATGTGCAAGATAAATTAAAAGAATTTGGCGTAAAGGTGGATTTTAAGACATTAGATTGGATGACATCAAGAATGGGATTGGATCCTATGTGTATTCAAAATGAAATTGAAAAGATTTCCATTTATTCAAAAAATCCAACACTTGAAGATGTACAAAATTTACTTGTCGTAGAACCTATGAATAACATCTTTAAAATGGTGGATGCCTTCTTTAGTCAAAATGGAATCTTATTATTAGCTTATTATCGTAACTTTAGAAAACTGAATATAGAACCAGTAGCCATTGTTGCACTACTAGCTAGTCAAATTCGTTTTTTATTTCAAGTACGCGTATTAATGGATGAAGGCAAGGCACAAGCTACAATTGCTCAAGAACTAAAAGCTAATCCGTATCGTGTAAAACTCAATATGCAAAAGGCTATGCGCTTTTCAAGTGAAACCTTACTTTATAACTTATCACTACTTGCTGATTTTGATCAACAAATGAAAATGGGTAAGATTGATAAGGATGATGGCTTTGAATATTTCTGTTTAAACTTAATGATGAACAAGGGATGACCTTGTTCATTTTTATTTAAGCATTCATGTCGATTAAGGTGATTTAATGAAAGATAAAAGTAGTTTATTATGATTATTGAATTGAGCGTTAAGAATTATTTTGTATTTAATAATCAAATTGTATTTTTATTGGATCCAACAAATAAGACAACGGCAATATATGGACCAAATAATGCGGATAAAACATGCTTGATCAAGTGTATTCAGGCAATGAAAGAGATATTATTGAATCAAAGAATTGAAATAAAATTGAATTTATTTTCAAATGACTCTGTTTGTGAGTTGGGTATTACATTTGAATATGAGAAAAATATATTATCATTTTGTTTACTGTTTTGGACGTTAGGTGTGATATTTTTTTTGAGAATGCATTGATTGATTTTCGGGTAATTATTGGTATAATCCTATTGAAGGTAGCAATACCTTTAGATGTGGTAAGCATCTGTAAAAGTTGTGGTCGGATGAGAGACTGTAAACGCTCATGTCTATTTACATACTCGACAACCGAGAGAAAAGTTGTGGTCGGATGAGAGACGGTAAACGCTCATATCTAATCATTGTCGACAACCGACAGAAAAACTTACCCGACTTGTTTTTTTAGTAATACATATGAAAAGGTGGGATACTCAATTAGTGAGACTCCACCTTTTGATATTTGACAAGCAAAAAGGTCCTCCGAACAAGGAGAACCAATCTAAATGTATTTGGATTCTTTGATGTTAATTAAGCGTGAATACAAATAGAGTGTTTATTATTAAAATAAGTCGGAATGTATACCTAGTCAAGAAAGCAATAGAATAAGTATATCTTCTTATATTTCATATACCAGTAACCAATCTGGTTCAAGATGGCATTCACGAGTACCTTTGTAATTTCCACTTAAATCATGATTTCTATACTTGGTATCTAGTTTATCGCCATTAGCTACAACTTCGATGAAATCGAAAAGTTTGTTGAGATTTTTATTTTGCTTCTTAGCAAGCTATAAATCTCTTTTAAAATGAGTTGTAAATTCTATGCTATATTTCATATATCTAAAGTCGCTTTAAGCTCATCAATGCTAGAATATTTCGGTATTGTTGGATCAGACATCATTCTTCTTCGTTTCTTGATGGCTTCGATTGTGGCTTTGTTGGGTATATCTAACTTTAAATCAAAGGGTATACCATGTTCTCTAATAGTGGTTCTTAAAAACATATTAACTGCAGTTATCATGTTTATATCAAGTTCATTAAAAATTTCTTCCGCTTGATTTTTAATAGATTGATCTATTCTAATGTTTTAGTTTCTTGTAGATATATAACATCTACGTTCACTTAAATTATATTCAAGAATGCGTTCAATATTTACACAATATCATTACAATAATGGTTAACATTCCATTAATTAGTCTTTATTGTTCGAAGGAGTGAATGATAATGTTTCAAAAATATGTCTCAGTTCCAAAGAATTCAAAAGGTATATATGAATATGATATAGGTGTTCAGGTAAGTAAAAATCTCTTATTTTATAAAGAAATAAAAAAAAGAAGTCATACGACTTCTTAATGCTTCATTACGCGATTTCGTTAATAGCTTTTGCTAAACGTGCTTTTTGACGGCTAGCGTAGTTTTTGTGGTGAATACCTTTAGCTACGGCTTTGTCTAATTTAGAACTGCAGTCGTTGTAAGCTGCTACAGCAGCTTCTTTATCTTTAGCATCAACAGCTGCTAATACAGCTTTAATACTTGATTTCAATGCTGATTTTTTAGATACGACTAATTTGTGAGCCTTGTTATTTGTTTTAACACGTTTCTTTTGAGATTTAATCTGTGGCATGAAGTGCACCTCCTGACATAAATTTGCAAATGGATTATAGCAAATTTCTAGATTTAATGCAACACAACTTCAAAAAAATACGCTATAATACTCTAGTATTGGAGTGATATATATGGAAAATAGACGCATTATTTTTATGGGAACACCCAAAATTGCTAGTGTCGTATTAAAAACAATGTTAGAAAATGATATACATGTTGGCTTAGTGGTAACGCAGCCGGATAAGAAAAAGGGTAGAAAACAACAGGTTGTTTATTCTGAAGTGAAAGAAGTAGCTTTAGAATATAATATTCCTGTATTTCAGCCTGTGAAGATTAAATTGGATTATCAAGAAATTGTTGATTTTGCTCCCGATTTAATTGTAACTTGTGCTTATGGACAAATTGTACCTAAAGAAGTATTGGAATTACCTCAATATGGTTGTGTCAATCTTCATGGATCTTTACTTCCTAAGTATAGAGGGGGAGCGCCTATTCAAAGAGCTATTTGGAACGGCGATAAAGTCAGTGGCATGTCATTGATGAAGATGGCGCCTAAAATGGATGCAGGGCCAATTCTTGCACAAAAAGAAATTGAGATTTTACCGAGTGATAACTCAACATCTTTATTTGATAAGATGGGTATTTGTGCTGGAGAATTATTACTAGATCACTTTGAAGAAATCTGTTCAGGTAAGGCAGTATATGTAGAGCAGGATGAAAGCAAGGTTATCTTCTCACCAGTTTTATCGAAAGAAGAAGAGCATATTGATTTAAATCAGGATGATGAACACATTTTAAATCAAATTCGTGCTTTTTCAGATGCACCAGGAGCTTATGTATTCTTAAAAGGAAAGAAATTTAAAATCTTAAAGGCAAGTTATTTAAATGAACAAAACGAGTTTGGACTTCTTATTAAGATTGGCAAGAACAAACTTGGCATTGGGTTACATTCAGGTACGCTTGTGATTGAAATTTGTCAAATGGAAGGAAAGCCAGTCATGGATTGTACAAGCTTCTTTAATGGACAAGGACGAAACTTAGTAGGAAATATTGTAGAGTAGGGGGAAATATATGGATCAAAAGAATATTCGAAATTTTTGTATCATTGCACATATTGACCATGGAAAAAGTACGTTAGCCGATCGTATCTTAGAACTTACGGATACGGTTGAAAAACGTGAAATGAAAGATCAGATTCTAGATTCAATGGATCTAGAAAGAGAGCGTGGAATTACAATTAAATTAAATGCCGTACAACTTGTATATCATGCCAAAGATGGACAAGACTATTTGTTCCATCTTATTGATACACCAGGCCATGTCGACTTTACATATGAAGTGTCTCGTTCTTTAGCTGCATGTGATGGAGCCATACTAGTCGTCGATGCAGCACAGGGTGTTCAGGCACAGACTTTGGCAAATGTATACTTAGCCATCGAAAATGATTTGGAAATCTTACCTGTATTGAATAAGGTGGATCTTCCTAGTGCACAACCAGAAGTGGTTAAAAAAGAAATTGAAGACTTAATTGGTTTGGATTGTAGTGAGGCGGTAGAAATTAGTGCGAAATCTGGATTAAATGTCGATAAGGTACTTGAAGAAATCGTACATAAACTTCCAAGTCCAAAAGGTGATAAAGATGCACCTACACAAGCTTTAGTCTTTGACTCTTTCTATGATTCATACCGTGGAATCATTGCCTTTGTATCTGTAAAGAATGGAACAATCAAACCTAAAGATAAGATTCGCTTTATGGCTACAGGTGCAGAATATGAAGTTACAGAAGTCGGGGTTCGTACTCCAAAAGAAGTGGTAGAAGACCAATTAAATTGTGGTGATGTAGGATGGGTAAGTGCAGCCATTAAAAATATCGAAGATGTTCGTGTTGGTGATACGATTACGGTGGCATCTAATCCTGCAAGTAAACCATTATCTGGATATCGTGAAATGCATCCAATGGTATATTGTGGTTTATATCCAGTGGATAATGCGCGTTATGATGATTTAAAGGAAGCTTTATCCAAATTAAAATTAAATGATGCAGCTTTACATTTTGAACCAGAAACTTCACAAGCCTTAGGATTTGGATTCCGTTGTGGATTCTTAGGCTTATTACATATGGATGTTGTCGAAGAGCGTTTAGAGCGTGAATACAATCTAAGTCTTATCGCAACAAGTCCTTCGGTAATTTATCATGTTTATAAAACGGATGGTACAATGGAAGAAATCGATAACCCATCGGCTTTACCTGAACCTCAAAAAGTGGATCATATTGAAGAACCATATGTTAAGTGTGACATTATGGTACCAAAAGAATATGTGGGTCCTATGATGGATCTTTGTCAGAAAAAACGTGGAGAATATGTGGATCTTCAAGTGTTAGATGATGTTCGTATGATGATGGTTTATCAAATGCCATTGAGTGAAATCATTTATGATTTCTTTGATAAGATGAAATCATGTACAAAAGGATATGCAAGCTTTGACTATGAATTTAGTGGATATCGTACAAGTTCGTTGGTGAAGATGGATATCTTACTAAATGGACAGATTGTCGATGCTTTATCAACAATTGTCTTTAGAGATTTTGCGTACAATCGTGGTAATGCGATGGCCATTAAATTAAAAGATTTGATTCCAAAACAACAATTTGAAATTCCAGTGCAGGCAGCCATTGGTGGTAAGATCATTGCGCGTACAAATATTAAGGCATTGCGTAAAAATGTTTTGGCAAAATGTTATGGTGGAGATATTTCGCGTAAAAAGAAATTGTTGGAGAAACAAAAAGAAGGAAAGAAACGTATGAAGATGGTAGGATCTGTAGAGATTCCTCAAGAAGCCTTCATGGCCGTTTTAAGTATGGATGACGACTAATGGTACCTTCATGTTATGTACATATTCCATTTTGTGATTCCATATGTGCGTATTGCGACTTTGTTCGTATTCAAAAAAATGAACAGTTTTTTTCAAATTGGAAAGAAAAGTTAATACAAGAAATTCAAGGGTATAAGATTACAAATCTTCATACTCTTTATTTTGGTGGGGGAACCCCAAGTTTATTAAGTATTTCTGAATTTGCTTCACTACGAAATTGTTTTCCTAAAGATATTGATGAATTCACGGTAGAATGCAATCCTGAATCTTTAGATGAAGATAAATTAAAATCTTATGTTGACTTAGGTGTTAATCGTATTAGTTTGGGTGTACAAAGCTTTAATGATGATCTATTAGAAGTTTGTCGAAGAAAACATACAGCTAGTCAGGCAATTTCTGTTATTGAAAATATCAAGAAAAGTGCAATATCGACTTTTTCGATTGATTTGATTTTTGGACTTCCAAATCAAACATTAGAGGATGTGAAAAGAGATATATCAATCTTTTTAAGTCTAGATATTCCACATTTATCCATTTATTCTTTGCAGATTGAAGAGAATTCTATTTTTGGAAAAACCGGTGTAGAGCCTTGTGATAGTGATTTAGAAGCCGATATGTTTGAATATATTACAAAAACTTTAGAAGTAGCTGGCTACATTCATTATGAAATATCAAGTTTTTGTAAGCCTGGCCATTATTCCAAGCACAATCTAGCTTATTGGCAAGATAAAGACTTCTATGGTTTTGGATGTGGTGCAAGTGGAAGAATTAATGGAATTCGATATGATAATACATCAAGCTTAAAGGAGTATTGTTCAAAGGGTCCTTGTTCTTCCTATATCAATGAAACATTATCTGAACGAGCTATGGATGCGATCATGATGGCTTTGCGTACAAAGTTTGGATTGAATATGAAAGAATGGAATTTGAAATATCAAAATGATTTTAAA
>OLSX01002945.1_pt1 | contig 14326 bp, 17 predicted proteins | sample 1673141 | NCBI WGS metagenome assembly OLSX01 (sample SAMEA3136759, study PRJEB25190) | human gut metagenome | biome: human gut; feature: human-associated habitat; material: faeces | place: Austria | collected 2013
GAAGATTTAAAACAGCTTAACGGCGTGGAGTTCCTATCTGCTGTTCCTCACAAAAGAAAAGAAATGTATTATGAAACTGTTTCGGATTTACAGCATTTTAAATGCAATCCCGACCGATTAATAGACAGACTTTCGAAAACATTCAGAAATGGACAATACATGTATCTGGCGGAATATTCATTAGCCGCTTCTGCATTTTTTATTGGCAGAAGCTCTGAAAATGTGATGTTTGAAAAGCTGAAATCAAAGCTGTCGGACGAGTACAGAGCGTATACGGATAAGGGAAAACTGTGTGCAAAACAGGACGATTTAAAATCCGCTTATCAGTCTGTAATGCGTGATTTGCGGCATACGCAGTCACGTACAAAGGAACAGATTATTCATACGGCAAAGCAGCTGTATCAGCTTGCGGACTGCGCTGTGAAATGTGAGGTGGAACAGCAATTGTCTGCACCGCAGTTGGCGCAGGAGGAAACGCCTCAGTTGGATGAACCATCTGAGGCGCTCCGTTTGGATTACGGATAATCAGAAATTTGAGCCGTTCCATCCCCAATTCGGGGTTTCGGAGTATTTGACATATATTCTGGACGGGTCGATTGAAAGCTGTTTATTTAAAATTGTGCAGACGCTGTCTGTTAGTTTTTCATAGGCTGAAGAATCGGCATGACCGAAAACGCTTACCCCAACCATAGCGGCAGGAGCGTTGTCTCCTTTGAAGTAAAGAATGTGTTCAGGTTCAATGCCTACCATGAGCCAGCTTTCGGATTTTCCTGGGATCGCAGTGATTGCCTGTCCCAAAGCGGATTTGATTGCAGTTTCCTTTTCATCAGGGACTGCGGCGTTAGTCTTTACATTAATAAACGGCATAGTAATACCTCCTGTAATTTGATATATTCAGTATATCACAGACAGGGATAAAATTCAATATGGAGGGTGAAAAATGACACAAACCCAGCTGATCGGCATCATTGCGATGTCGGTCATTTTTCTTTTACTTATGATACTGGCATACTGCTCCAATAATTATTCGCTCAATGGAATCAAGCGGAAAACTGTGGGACAGGGCCAGCACGGCGTTGCCAGATTTGCCACAAAAGCGGAGGTGAAACACACATATACCCAAGTACCTTTTGACGTGGAAAACTGGCGGCAAGGCAGGAATCTTCCCTCCGTTCAAGGTACGATAGTCGGCTGTAAAACCCACGGAAAACGGACGGTTGCGCTTGTGGACGAGGGTGATGTACACACGCTGATGGTAGGCGCAGCCGGAATAGGCAAAACCGCATACTTCTTGTATCCGAATATCGAACTGGCTCTTGCAAGCGGCATGAGCTTTCTCAATACAGACTGCAAAGGAGATGTTTTTCGGAACTACGGCAGGATTGCTCAAAAATACTACGGCTACAACGTTTCCGTATTGGATTTAAGAAATCCAACTCGCTCAGACGAAAACAATATCCTACATCTTGTTAATAAATATATGGACATTTATCTGTCCGACAAAACCAATCTTTCCGCAAAAGCAAAAGCGGAGAAATACGCCAAAATCACGGCAAAAACCATCATCAGCATCGGCGGTGGAGATGCGGCGGCTTACGGCGCAAACGCTTTTTTCTACGATGCGGCGGAGGGTCTGCTGGCTTCATTGATTCTGCTGTTGGCGGAGTTCGGAGAGAAAAACGAACGGCATATTGTGTCGGTTTTCAAACTGATTCAGGATTTGCTGGAACCGGAAAAGGCCAAAAAGTCCGGCAAAACTGTGCAGCAGAAAAGCGGCTTCAAATCCCTGATGGAACGGCTGCCAGATGAGCATAAAGCGAAGTGGCTTGCCGGGTCTGCGCTGCACTCTGCGGATCAGGCAATGCTGTCGGTTATGTCGACGGCATTGTCCCGTCTTAACAGCTTTATCGACTCAGAAATGGAGCAGATTCTGTGCTTCGGAACGGCGCTGGACGCAGAAAAATTCTGCCGAGAAAAGTCGGCGATATTTATTGTTCTCCCCGAAGAAGATACCAGTAAATATTTTATGGTGTCATTAATTATTCAGCAGCTGTACAGAGAAATCCTCGTGATTGCCGATGAAAACGGCGGTAAACTGGATAACCGTGTCATGTTCTATGCCGATGAGTTTGGAACTTTTCCAAAAATCGAGGGCGCAGAAGCGATGTTTTCCGCAAGCCGTTCCAGAAGAATCAGTATCGTTGCAATTATCCAGTCCTTTGCACAGCTGAACAAAAACTACGGAAAAGAGGGACAGGAAATCATCACAGACAATACGCAATTGACCATATTCGGCGGTTTTGCGCCAAATAGTCAGAGTGCGGAAGTGTTGTCCAAAGCGCTAGGAGAGCAGACGGTTCTGTCGGGCAGTGTGTCCCATGGCAAGGATAAGTCCCAGTCGCTCCAGATGATCGGCAGACCGCTTCTCACAGTGGACGAACTGAAATCTATGCCCAAGGGACAGTTTATTGTCATGAAAACCGGTACGCATCCCATGATTTCGCCTTTAAAGCTGTATTTTAAGTGGGGCATTTCCTTTGAAGAACCGTACATTTTGGAGGACAAAGGCGCAAGGGCGGTTTCCTACACAAGCAAGGATGCCCTGATGCGTGAGGTGGAAATCCAGTATCCGCAGCAGAAAAAAGAGATTCCGGAAGATGATGAGGATTCTGAGGAAGAACCTCATAAAAGAAGAAAAATTCCAAGGACGGGAGGATGATATTGATTTGCGTTTTTCAAGAGAAATTTACGAGTACGGACTGCCTCACAGAGCTGTGGCAGTCTATATGTATCTGTCCAATCGTGCCAACAAAAACAAGGAGTGTTTTCCGTCAGTCAGAATGATTGCAGAGGATCTGCATCTGTCGAAATCCACGGTATTCCGGGCGTTAAACGATCTGGAAACCGCCGGATTAATCATCCGTGAAAAGCGTTTCCGGACAAGCGGCGGACGAAGCTCCACGCTGTATAAATTAAAGGAGAAGTGAGTAATGAGTAAAGAAAATAAATGCAGCCGATATCGTATAACTAAGCGGTATTTCCTCAGAATGAAGCGGAAATGCCGCTGTTTTTACTGCCGTTCCAACCGGCAGTATGCAAACCTGAAACGGCTGCAATCGGCAGAAGAAAAATGAGAGAATGGAGTGATTCAAATGTTTGACTGGATCGGCGACGCTCTGGATTGGGTCGGCGACAAGCTTTCAAGCGCCGGCGAAGCGATTTCCGAAGCGGTCTGGGATATCATGCTGGAATGGATTTTTAACACGGTATACGGCGCAATTGCGGAGTTTTTCGCCATGATAAACGGCATGGGATCGGATATTTTTGACCTTGCATGGGTGGATGCATTTTTGCAGCTATTCTCGCTGTTCGGCTGGACACTGTTTGCCGCAGGATTGGCGGTTGCGGTGTTCGACACGGCAATCGAGTACCAGACCGGACGGGCAAACATTCAGAGTACCTGTCTGAACGTGCTGAAAGGCTTCATGGCGGTCAGTTTGTTCACGAAGATTCCAGTGGCATTGTACAAGTTCTGCATTACTTTGCAGACCACATTTTCAGGAGATCTGATAGGTTCATTTGTCGGGGCAAACCGCAGCGATCTGGGAGCGACTGCTGAAATTGTGCTGAAAGGTATGGGCGGATATTCCGGACTATTAGGGCTGCTGACCATTATTATGCTTGCGTACTGCGTTGTGAAATTGTTCTTTGCAAACATCAAACGAGGAGGTATTTTATTGTGTCAGATCGCCGTGGGAAGTCTGTATATGTTCTCCATTCCGAGAGGATTTTCAGACGGTTTCAACGGCTGGTGCAAGCAAATTTTTGCCCTATGTCTGACGGCGTTTTTGCAAACCTCGCTGATGTTTCTGGGACTGCTGACATGGCAGACCAATATGCTGCTGGGACTTGGAATTATGCTTGCGGCGAATGAAGTGCCGAGAATTGCTCAGCAGTTCGGGCTGGATACAAGTGTGAGAGTAAACATGATGAGTGTGACAAGCACAGTAAATACGGCTGTTCGTGCAGGACAGTTCGTGGCGAAAAAGCTGGCGTAAAGGAGTATTTTATGAAAACATATATTTATCCGCAAAATTTAAAAGCGGCCTCCAGGCTGTGGCTATGGAGCATCCGTGACTTTCTGCTCATCTGTCTCGGACTGATTTTGTCAGTGCTGATTTTAACGCAGATATGGTCTTTTCTGCCCTTTGCAATAACGGCGATGTTTGCGTTTCTGAGCATTTGCTTTGAGGAAACGACGGTAGTCGATTACATTGTCTGTGCGTTCCGGTTTTTCGTGACCGCACAGCAAATTTACTTCTGGAGGTAAAAATGAAAAACAAAAAATCAACGCAGAACCTGTTCGGACTGCGGACATTCGGCAAATACGGCTTGCTGACTGACAAAGCCGGACTTGCTTTTTTCAGCGCACAGCCAACCAATATTTCTGTTCTGTCAGCGGAAAATATCGATGTGAAAATTCACCATCTGATGATGCTGTTAAGCATGATTCCGGAACTGGAAATCATTTGTCTGGACAGCTGTGAATGCTTCGATGGCAACAAGGTTCATATCAAGAATCGTTTGAAATCTGAGGAAAATCCGCATATTCGGAAACTGCTGGAACAGGACATGGAATTTCTGGACGATATTCAGGTGGAGATGTCTACGGCAAGGCAGTTTCTGTTCTGTATTCGTTTTAAGGATAAAAAGACGAACAGATTTTTCAGCAGATCAACCGTGTTTCCAAAGTGATTTCGGAGCATGGATTTGACGTGCGGCGCATGGAAAAATCCGACGTCAAGCGGATGCTGGCGATTTACTTTGAAGCGTCCATGAATGGAGAGGAAATGCCCGATATTGAGGGAGAAAATTACTTGGAGGTTATTGAAAATGTTTAAGAGAAAACAAAAAATCCTTACGCCCCAACAGGCTGAGGAGATTCGGATTCAGGAATTTTTCGACCGTATTGTGCCAAGCACAGTGCGGTTTTTTACGGATCATTTTATTTGCAGTAACAGTTACAAATGCGTGTGGGCAGTTCGGGAATGGCCGCCTACTACGGAGGAACAGGCGATTCTGGCGCACCTTGCGGACAGGAATTCTGTGACGCTCCGTATTTACAACCGCTTTGTTGACAGCGCCGAGCAGCGGCAGATCATCCAGCATGCCACACGCCGGAACAAGCTGATGTCCACAACAAACGATGTGACGGAATCTCTGACTGCGGAGAGCAATTTGCAGGACGTGGTGCAGCTGATCGCAGACCTGAGACGAAACAAAGAACCGCTGCTGCACACGGCTGTGTTTATTGAATTGAAAGCCTCCGACGAGGACAAATTAAAGGAGTTACAATCGGATATACTCATGGAGTTAACGCGCTCCAAAATCACGGTGGATAGGCTGATTCTGCGGCAGAAAGAGGGCATGATTTCGGCGCTGCCATTCGGGTACAATGCGTTTGGAAGTCTGTATGAACGAGTGCTTCCTGCGAGTTCTGTGGCGAATCTCTATCCTCTGAATTATTCCGGCAAGACGGATGAAAAAGGCTTTTACATTGGTCGGGACAAATTCGGAACAAACATTTTAGTGGATTTCGATAAGCGCAGCGATGACAAAACCAACGCTAATGTGCTGATTTTAGGCAACAGCGGTCAGGGCAAAAGCTATCTTATGAAGCTTCTGCTGACGAATCTGCGTGAATCCGGAAAAAGCGTAATTGTTCTGGACGCAGAACAGGAATATGCCGATCTGACGAACAATTTAGGCGGGACTTATCTGGATTTCATGTCGGGAGAATACACGATCAATCCCCTTGAACCAAAGGCATGGGGCGAAGCGGAAAAGGACGATACCTCACCGGAGCCGTTTCGGAAAGTTACAAGGCTGTCGCAGCATATCTCCTATCTGAAAGATTTTTTCAGAGCCTACAAAGATTTTTCCGACAGCGAAATCGACACCATGAAATTATGTTGATGAAGCTGTACGCTCGATTTGACATCGATGATCTGACAGATTTTGACAAGCTGAAACCGACGGATTATCCGGTGATGCAGGATTTGTACAACCTGATTGAAAAGGAATTTATGATCTTCGACCACGAAAAAAAGCATTTGTACACAGAGGAAACCTTGCAGAATATCTGCTTGGGACTGCACTCCATGTGCAGGGGCGCGGAGTCGAAATATTTCAACGGACATACGAATATCAAGGACGGAGAGTTTCTTTGCTTCGGCGTGAAAGGTCTGATGGATACCAACAAGCGGCTAAAAGATACGCTGCTGTTCAATATTTTGTCCTACATGAGCAATCAGCTTCTGGGCGTTGGAAATACCGTTTCCGCCATTGACGAAGCCTATCTCTTTTTGAGCAATCTGACGGCAATCGAATACATCCGCAATGCTATGAAGCGCGTCCGCAAAAAGGAGTCGGCGATGGTGATCGCCAGTCAGAATGTGGACGACTTCCTGATTCCGGAGGTACGGGAATTTACCAAACCTCTGTTTGCGATTCCAACCCACCAATTCCTGTTCAATGCCGGAAACATCGAGCCAAAGGCGTACACCGATACACTGCAATTGGAGATGTCGGAGTTCTCGCTGATCCGGTATCCGGAGAGGGGGTCTTGCTTGTATCGCTGCGGAAACGAACGGTATCTGTTACAGGTCCATGCGCCGGCTTACAAGGAAAAATTGTTTGGAAAGGCGGGCGGAAGATAAAGCACAGTAAATCATAAACGGAAAAATACTGCATAAAATATACCATTATTGAAAAGAAACGAGGCAAATTATGAAAAAACAAAAAATAACTGAACTGCTGATTTTTATCGTAGCAACAGAATTGGTCGGCGCTTTATCCGGACTTCTGGCAGGAAATTCATTTTCATTGTATAAGGAACTGATAAAACCGCCGCTATCGCCTCCGGGCTGGTTGTTTCCCGTGATGTGGGCAATTTTGTACGCATTAATGGGAATTTCTGCATTTATGATTTATACCTCGGATGCGAAAGAAAGATGTAAGGCTCTTGTTATTTATGGAACGCAGCTCTTTGTGAATTTTATGTGGAGCATTGTGTTTTTCAGATTCAGAATGTTCGGACTTTCCGTTGCGGTGATTCTGACTTTGCTGGCGTTGATTATTGCAATGATTATTATTTTCCGCAGAATTCGTCCGGCAGCCGCTTATCTGAATATCCCTTATTTGTTGTGGATAGTATTTGCTTCGTATCTTAATATCGGTATATTATTATTGAATTGAGTCGCTTCGGCGGCTCTTTTTATGGGAGGAAAAAATTTGCAGAAGAAAAAATACAGAATCAAGAGTCAATTGCGAGAAGCAGTTGGCTCTGTTTTTTTATCATCAGGAGGTGTCTGATATGAGTGTCACAGCAGCCGCTATTGCCAAAAAGGTCGCTGTATATCTCGCCGCAGACAAGCGGGCATGGAAAGCAGCCGGATTGATTATTGCAATTGTAATAGCAATTGCATTGCTTCCGGTAATGCTCCTGTTGGCGATAGGAAATCAGTTTTCCAACGCAGACGCACAGCAAATCGATTACAGTCAATTTGTGCAGAATCTATCCGCCCAGCAGCAGACGCAGCTTTCTCAGATGGAATCGGACGGAACAGCAATTGAGACTGAATTGACAAAGCTGAACCTGAAAAATCAAATCGTGAAAGCGCAGATGATCTATCTCACCTACTTTGACAATGTTCAAAAGGGAGAGAATTTTTTTGCGGAATACGCCGATTGTTTCAAAGAAAGCAATGATAAAAAGCTAATCGATTTGCTGAATCGGAAATATGGATTGAGCATCAGTTACAAGGAATTCATGTGTTCCTATGCTGTGATTACCAATGTCAGCATCGATGAAAACCGCTTTCTGAATCTGTCCGTCAAGAACAATATCGACCTTGCACGCTGGGCGGAAAACGCCTATGAAACCCAGTGGGGATATGTTCCCCATACAGACGGTAATGTGTTGTCAGCGGAAAAATACAAGGCGCTGAAAGAAAAATACCCAGATGAAATCACAACAGACTGTGACAAATGGCAGAGCCGCAGAACTGTTGACAATTACAATCTGCTGCGGTCGTATCTGTGGTACGATGCGGAAAGCCGGACAATTTCAGCGGAGGGTTACAGCGAAACTGTGCAGCAACTGTATCAATCTGCGACTGTCAAGGGTGATATGGATACGCTTTCGGACACGGTTGGAACGGCGGTAATTGGCGGCAATATCATCGGAATTTATGTCGGAGACAACAATGTTATTTATGCCAAATCTGTTGCAGACGGCGTGGTGAAAGAATCCGTTTCAGAGGGGAACTGGACTGCATGGTTTGAAATTCCGTGGATCGAATACGGCGAGGAAAATAGCTTCAGCAATGAGATTCAGTTTGAAGAATATGACGAAAAGAAGAAAAATAATCTGGGACTTGTGCAGTGGGCGATTCAGGCGTATGAGAATGGCTGGGGTTATGTCTACGGCACATACGGAAACGTGCTGACGGAATCGCTTTTGCAGGACAGAGCCTCTGTGTTCGGCGGCGAAGTTACAGATTACATGGACTTCATCCGTCAGAACTGGCTTGGAAAGAGGTGCTCCGACTGTGTAGGATTGATCAAAGGTTACGGCTGGTATGACAGCGCAAGCGGTGAAATTGTTGTTGGCTCTAACGGTATGATGGACGTTGGAGCGAATGCGATGTTCGCAAATGCGACGGTTAAGGGTAAGATCGATACCATTCCCGAAGTCCCCGGACTTGCAGTCTGGGTGGACGGTCACATAGGAATTTACATCGGAAACGGTGAGGTGATTGAAGCCATGAATACCATCAGAGGTGTTACCAGAACCAAGCTTGCAGGGCGTGAATGGACGCACTGGCTTCAGATTCCGTATATATCATATATAGACCAGCGTGACGCTGGACCCATGTCGCACACATCAAATCAATGAAAGAGCAGTATAAATCCTGCGAGGAAAATTAAAGAAATTTTTATATTTTATGATGGGAGAAAAATTGAATGAAAAAATCAGTCACAGTAAGCATTGATTCTGAAAAATTGTCCGCACTGGAAATGTATCTGGGACAGAAAAATATGAAGCTGTCAGATGAACTTGAAAAGTTTGCAGAGCAGCTTTATCAGAAATATGTACCCTCCAATGTGCGTGAATTTATCGAGTTGACGGCGGCGAAGAAGCCGTCCCGCAGGACAAAAAATACAGCTCCTGCGGAATCGGAAATGCAGTCGGAGCAGTAATACGCCCCGGTTCGCACCATGTCGGCTTGTACGGCGTTTTCGACGGTGAGGTCGGATAACTACCCTATGAGAACGGTCGTAGCGAATCTGGGGCATTTGTCGCAGAGTTTGGGAATAGCGGAAATCAGGTGATTTCGGGTGGGTTTGAGGGTCATTTATTTTATTGCTGGTTAAAGTTTGGTCGCCTCTTGGCGACCAACCGATTACATCGACGAGCAAAGCTCGCCGAATTTGCAGAGGTTTGAAAGCCTTAACGGGCAGTCGCATAGAATGGAGGTTTTGAAAATTGCGGTCGGATACTACACAAGATACAAAAGAAAAAGCAGAAAATACGGAGGTTTCCCCAGTCGCCTCTGAGGATAAAAAGCAGAGATTCGGTCTTAAGATATATCCCGAAACTATGGGGATTATTGACACGCTTTTTGAGCATGATAACTGCAAGTCACGTTCTGAATTTATTGAAAAAGCAGTACGATTTTACTGCGGATATCTTCTTAATAAAGAGCATACAGCGACGGAGTTTATTGCTCCGCAGCTTGCAACGCTTACGGAGGGAATTGTAAAAGGCACGGAACAGAGGCTGTCCCGTGCCTTGTTTAAAGTTGCTGTTGAACTCGGTGCGATTACACATATGCTTGCGGCAGTGCATGACATTGACGACGATACAATGATCAAGCTTCGCGCTATGTGTACGGATGAAGTTAAGCGGATCAATGGTATCATTAATTTTGAAAAGGCTGTGAGGTATCAGCGGTCAGATTAAATCAAATTAAAACGGGGGTGATATGTCATGGCTTTATCGCAAATTATCGTCACAAGCCGCTATCTGAAAAGCGGAAATCAGAAAAGTAAAAACAAGCGCAGAAACTATACAAAATACATTGCAATACGTGAAACGGTTGAGATGCGTGAACAAAATACCATTGATAGAAATAATAACGCTACTCAAAATCAGCAAGAACTGCTTAGTGACCTGCTTTCAGATTTTCCCGAGGCAAAAAGATATTTAGAATACGAAGATTTCAAAGCCAACCCTACTGTAGAAAACGCATCTGAGCTTATCAGTACGATCATTGAGCGCAATGCAGATGTTATCGGCAACCGTCAGAATTTTGCCGGTTACATGGCAATGCGACCGGGCGTTGAGAAGCGCGGTGCGCATGGACTTTTTAATAAAAGTGATGAACCGATTGTGCTTGACAGAGCTGCAAATGAAATTGCAAATCATCCCGGAAACGTGTGGTCGCACGTTGTCTCTCTGCGCCGTGAGGATGCGATTCGTCTTGGCTATGATAACTCCGAGCGATGGCGTGAACTGGTCATGCGGCACATTGCTGACATTGCGGAGCAGACGAAAATTCCGCTGTGCAATTTGAAATGGTATGCCGCTTTTCACGACACCACGCACCATCCGCATATTCATCTGCTGGTGTATTCTAAAAGTCCAAAGCAGGGATTTTTGACGAAACAAGGAATCGATAAGATACGTTCCGTGTTTGCGAACGATATTTTTCATGACGATCTGCAAAGCATTTATATGGAGCAGACTATTCGGCGTGACGAGCTGAAAATGGAGTCAAAAAAGTATGTGGAAGAACTGCTGAAAAAAATCAGGGAAAACAATTTTCACAATGCCGAACTTGAAAGTCTTATTTTCACTTTGAAAAAACAACTTGACAGTACAAACGGTAAAAAGGTTTATGGATATCTTAAACCGGAGGTCAAGACAACGGTTGATGAGGTATTCAAAATTCTGTCGCAGGAGGAAAATGTACCTGAACTGTATGAGAAGTGGTGCGAGCTTGAGCGTCAGAAATACAAAACCTATACTCAGAAAGAAAAGGAGTTTCCTCCTCTGTGGGAAAACAAGGTCTTTCAGCCGGTGCGGAATATGATTGTTCAGCAGGTTTTAAATATTCAGTTCCTTGTTGAAGCAATTGAGGTTGCAGAACCGGAACTGCCGGAGTCGTTTACAGAAACGGAAATTGAGATTCCACCGCAAATTGATACGGATTTTTTTAAACCGAAAGAACCTGCTGATTCAAATTTGAAGTGGAATGACAATTATAAAACGGCTTACGAAATGATTCACGATAAGCGCTCGGAATTGCAGGATTATCTGCAAGCGGAACTGCTTTTGCTGTCGGAGGCTGAGTCAGGAAATGCTCTTGCTACGTTTGAATTGGGAAAGCTGTATGCGGCTGAAAAGCTGGGCAAAAAGGATGCGGAGAAGTCGTTTGAATTCTATCGGAAAGCATTGCAGGGATTTTTAAAAATCGAGCCAATTGCAAAAAAATTGAAGCCGTTCCTGCAATTTAGAATTGGGCAAATGTATCGGCTGAACAAGGAAATGAATATGCACAGAATATGATCGATCATTCAGAAGAGTATGAGAATGTAATGCTGACCAACACGATTTTCAGCTTATTTGTTAATCTCAGCAAATGTATTTCTGAAGATTATCATCAGAAATTTCAATCGGGCAGACTATCTATTGACAAAAAGCTTCGCAGGATGATTCAGGAGAAAAAACAGGCTCTCGGCCTGAAAGAAGAACACGCTCAAACTCAGGAACAGTCCTATTAAGCGCTATATGCCCCGTGTCATGATGCGATGGGAATGTTAAGTAGAAAATAGAAGATATATTTAATACAGAGAAGAAAATATATGCACACTATTCAGCTTTGAAAGCTTGAAGTTAGTGTGCATTTTTCGTCAATTCCGTCAATTTGCGACGGCTTTTTTGACGATATTTGCAGTGATTTTAATCCTATTATATCATAAATTCTGTAAATGTAAAGTGGTTTTCAGGAATTTTATGGCTGAAATTTGATTTTGAAAGCTAAAAATCAAGCTTTTAAACCGTCATATTTTAGTCGGAACGGAGGAACTTTTATGGCTAAAAGAGGAAGTAATATTTACAAGCGCAAGGACGGTCGGTTCGAAGGACGTGTGCCTGTGGGATATCATGATAACGGAAAAATTAAGTATAAATCGGTTTATGCAAGAACTCTTGCGGAGGTTAAGGAGAAGATGTCGGAGGTGTATTCAATTAAGCAGAACCGCAATGTTTCGGCAATAAGGCTGACGGTTGCTGACGCTGCGCAGCAATGGCTTTCTTCCGCAAAACTGCGCGTTAAGGAGTCGAGCTATGCAAATTATGAAAACATCATTTCAAAGCACATTCTGCCGATCTTAGGAAGAGAATATATGTCGAATCTGACCACACAGAAGCTTAATGATTTTATTCATCACAAATTAAATCACGGTCGATTGAACAGAAAGGGCGGACTTTCTGCAAAATCGGTCCGTGACATTATGACTGTTTACCGAAGTATTGAAGCTTATGCTGCAAGAGAATATGGAATCCGTGAAACACATTTTACAATGCCTAAGGTCGATAAAAAACAGACGGACGTGCTGAACGCTTTTGAAAGAAAAAGGCTTGAGACTTACCTTCTGCACAATCAGAATAATACGAATATTTCTGTGCTGCTGTGCCTTTTTACCGGACTGCGCATCGGCGAGCTTTGCGGCTTAAAATGGAGCGATATTGACTTTCAGAATGGAACAGTTTCAGTATGCAGGACTGTTCAGAGAATTAATAAGCATGGAAAGTCTGAGGTTGCTATCGGTTCTCCGAAAAGCAAAACCTCAATCAGAACCGTTCCCATTCCCGATTTTGTTCTTGCAATATTAAATCAGAAAAGAAAGGGTGATGACTTTTATATCATCACCGGAACAAGCAAGCCGACTGAGCCAAGAACCATGCAAAATCGTTTCAAGTCAATTCTTAAAGTCTGCGGTATCCGAAATGTAAACTTTCATTTGCTTCGACATACCTATGCAACTATTTGCATTGAAAACGGGTTCGATCCAAAGACTCTCAGTGAACTGCTTGGTCATGCAGACGCAAGCATAACTCTTAACCGTTATGTGCATTCATCTATGCAGATGAAGAAGAATTATGTAAGCCGTTTGCAGCTTACCGCTTAAACTTTAGCCGTCAGAAAGTTGTAGTTAATCATGTTTAAATCACCGATTCTTCGATATTTACAGCTTGTTTTTTACTAATTGACGGAATTGACGAAAAATAGAATCGCCTTTTTATCTTATTATATCATAAAATTTATCAGATATTCGATAGGAAAAACTTTAATTTGGTTGAAAATTCCTGTATTTTGTGGTAAAATATACTTAACACAAATGAAAGGGATTGGCGGTGTTTTTTATGATTAAAATTGCGATTGTGGATGATGAGATAAATCAGATACAAAAAATACAGCAAATAGTATCGGATTTTTTCGAAGATAAAAAAATACAGATTAATATCAATACTTTTACAAGCGGAGAGGCATTGCTATCCGATTCGAATTCCTATAACTTAATTTTTCTTGATATACAAATGAATGGAATGGATGGAATTGAAACTGCCCAGAGGTTACGTGTCAAGAATAAAAATGCAGTGTTATTATATATTACTTCATTTGAAAACTACATTAAGAAAAGCATGACCATACACCCGTTTGCATTTATTGTTAAACCGTATTCGGATAAAGAGATTTATAAAAATTTAGAAGATTATTTGGAATATACCAATTCTATTATAGAAAAGAAGTGCAAAGAATTATTTCAAATTCATACCATTGATAATCGAAAATTTCAGGTTTGTATGGATGATATTATATATTTTCATTATGTGGAAAACAGAATTGTAGAAATTATTATGGAAGGATATAAATATAGAATAAAGGATGGAATCGCTCATATTTACCTTAATTTAAACCACGAACATTTTATCATTCCAAATCAAAGCTTTATCGTCAATCTTCATCATATAAAAGAAATCGATGGAAAGAATAAGAAGTTGGTGATGGACAATGGTGATTTAATATTGATACCTCGAAGAAAATATAACGAGGTTATTGAAATACTGAATCAGTATATAGCAGATGGAAAAGGAGAAACGTAAAATTGCAGTTTTTATTGGATTGTGCTACCACGGTGTTGACAGCCTTGCTATGCTTTTTGTTGCTTTTTCAAAAATATAAAATAAAAAAAG
>OLSX01002958.1_pt1 | contig 14291 bp, 10 predicted proteins | sample 1673141 | NCBI WGS metagenome assembly OLSX01 (sample SAMEA3136759, study PRJEB25190) | human gut metagenome | biome: human gut; feature: human-associated habitat; material: faeces | place: Austria | collected 2013
CGGAAGCTTTGCAGGAACTTTATCCGGGTATCCAGTTTGGTATCGGACCGGCTATTGAAAACGGGTTCTACTATGATGTGGATCCGGGTGAAGCAACAATCAAAGAAGGTGATTTCCCTGCTATCGAAGCAAAAATGCTCGAACTGGTAGCGAAGAAAGAGGAAATCAAACGTCAGGACATTTCGAAGGCAGATGCCCTGAAAATGTTCGGTGACAGAGGCGAAGAATATAAAACAGAACTTATCAGCGAATTGGAAGACGGTAAGATCACAACCTATACGCAGGGGGCGTTTACCGACCTGTGCCGTGGTCCGCACTTGCCGAACACTTCTTATCTGAAGGCTGTTAAAATAATGAGTGTTGCCGGTGCTTACTGGCGTGGTGACGAAAAGCGTAAACAGTTGGTTCGTCTGTATGGTATCACTTTCCCGAAGAAAAAGATGCTGGACGAATATCTGGCATTGATGGAAGAAGCCAAGAAACGTGACCATCGTAAGATCGGTAAAGAACTGGAGCTGTTTACGTTCTCTACGGCAGTGGGAGCAGGGCTTCCGTTGTGGTTGCCGCGTGGCACGCAGTTGCGCCTGAAACTGGAAGACTTCCTGAAACGTATCCAGAAGAAATATGGTTACCAGCAGGTAATGACTCCGCATATCGGTGGCAAGCAGTTGTATGTGACTTCCGGCCACTACGCTAAATACGGTAAGGATTCGTTCCAGCCGATCCATACTCCGCAGGAGGGTGAAGAGTTCTTGTTGAAGCCGATGAACTGCCCTCATCACTGTGAAATATTCAAATCGTTCCCGCGTTCATACAAGGACCTGCCTCTGCGTTTCGCGGAGTTCGGGACTGTGTACCGTTATGAACAAAGCGGCGAGCTGCACGGTTTGACAAGAGTACGTGGTTTTACGCAGGATGATGCCCACCTGTTCTGTCGTCCCGATCAGCTGAAAGACGAGTTTTTGAAGGTGATGGATATTATCTTTATTATCTTTAAGGCTTTGGATTTTGAAAACTTTGAAGCACAGATTTCTCTGCGCGACAAGGTAAACCGGGATAAATATATCGGTTCGGAAGAAAACTGGGAGAAAGCCGAAAGCGCTATCATCGAAGCTTGTCAGGAAAAAGGCTTGAAAGCCAAGATTGAATATGGCGAAGCTGCTTTCTACGGTCCTAAACTGGACTTTATGGTGAAAGATGCCATCGGCCGCCGTTGGCAGTTAGGTACGATCCAGGTTGACTATAACCTTCCGGAACGTTTCGGACTGGAATATACGGGTGAGGACAATAAGAAACACCGTCCTGTTATGATCCACCGTGCACCGTTCGGCTCTATGGAACGTTTCGTTGCCGTGCTGATCGAACATACGGGTGGTAAGTTCCCGCTGTGGCTGACTCCGGACCAGGTGGCGATCTTGCCGATCAGCGAGAAGTTCAACGATTATGCTTATGAGGTAAAACGTCAGCTCGAAGCCGAAGATCTGAGCGTTCTGGTTGATGACCGTAATGAGAAAATCGGTCGTAAGATCCGTGATACAGAATTGAAACGTATCCCTTATATGCTCATTGTTGGAGAGAAAGAAGCAGAAAATAATGAAGTTTCTGTAAGAAAACAGGGCGAAGGTGATAAAGGTTCGATGAAAATTACTACCTTTGCAGCGCTTTTGAAAGGTGAGGTAGAGGATCAGATGAATCACTGGAAGAAAGATAATAATTAATTAACTAATAACGAGGAGAATAAATCTTTTTGAATGAAGAATGACAGTCTGAAAGAACAGTATAGAATCAACGAACGTATTCGTGTTCGTGAAGTTCGTTTAGTAGGTGATAACGTAGAACAGGGAGTTTATCCTACTTCTCAGGCATTAAAGATGGCTGAAGATCAAGGGCTCGATCTGGTTGAAATTTCACCGAATGCTGCGCCCCCCGTTTGTAGAATTACTGATTATCAGAAATTCCTTTATCAACAGAAGAAGCGCCAGAAGGAACAGAAGGCGAAATCTGTGAAAGTGATCGTGAAGGAGATCCGTTTCGGACCTCAGACAGATGATCATGATTACAACTTCAAGTTGAAACATGCGAAGGGATTTTTGGAAGAAGGAGCAAAAGTAAAAGCATATGTGTTCTTTAAAGGACGTTCCATTCTTTTCAAAGAGCAAGGAGAGGTATTGTTGCTTCGTTTTGCCAATGACTTGGAGGAATACGGAAAGGTAGAACAATTGCCGGTACTGGAAGGTAAACGTATGATCATCATGTTGACACCGAAGAAAGCCGGAGCTGCCGCCGCTTCCAAACCTGCCGTTTCAAAACCGGTAGTGAAGAAGGTGGTCGCGACTCCCAAGCCCAGGACTGAAGAGTCTGAATAATAAGGAAAGAAACCACTCGGTAGAGGGTGGAAAGTTTAATAATTAAAATATATTGGAAAATGCCTAAGATGAAGACTAATTCCGGTGCCAAAAAAAGATTCGCTCTTACCGGAACAGGTAAAATCAAAAGAAAACACGCTTTTAAAAGTCACATTCTGACAAAGAAGACTACAAAGCAGAAGAGAAATCTTACTCACACAGGTTTGGTTGCCAGTGTGGACGTAAGCAACGTTAAGCAGTTGCTTGGTTTGAAGTAATCTTTTTTAATTAAGCGAGTTTTACAAGATTTTTATTAACCGAATGTATTTAGCAAATAAGATCATCCGATAGTGATGACGCTAACATTCAAAACAGATTAGTATTATGCCTAGATCAGTAAATCATGTTGCTTCAAGAGCAAAAAGAAAACGGATTTTAAAACTTACCCGTGGTTACTATGGTGCACGTAAGAACGTGTGGACCGTTGCTAAAAATACCTGGGAAAAAGGTTTGACTTATGCATTCCGTGACCGTCGTAACAAGAAACGTAACTTCCGCGCATTGTGGATTCAGCGTATCAATGCTGCCGCACGTCTGGAAGGAATGTCTTACTCTCGTCTGATGGGAGCTTTGCATGCAGCAGGTATCGAAATCAACCGTAAAGTTCTTGCCGACTTGGCTATGAACCATCCGGAAGCTTTCAAAGCAATCGTTGCTAAAGTGAAGTAATTGACATTATAGAGCAATTGGAAAAAGAGTTCCTGAATGGAGCTCTTTTTTTTATGTCAAAAGTTTGGTGGTTTCATTCCTATTGCATATCTTTGTGATAAGAAAAATGAGTTAGCCGCACATGTTCGATTGGGAAACTCATCAGTTTATTTTAATTCCGAGACACAGCTCTTGTCGTCAATGGCGGGCCGCACCCTTCGGGGCATGCTTAGCACGGCGGATTACAAAGATGGCAAAGCACTCAAATCCTGTCATACGGAGTTTGTTCATATCTACGGTGCGGCTTTCTTTACATAGGAGGATATGTCAGAACAGGCATATCCTCTTTTTTGTGCCCCGTCAAGCATAGTTTTAGACGGTGTAACGCTATGGGTTAGGGAGCTAAAGCATAGCTTTTTGTTTGAAATAGGAGCTTGTCCGTTTTTTCTTCGTATATTTACCCTCCAAGAATTAAACACACTAAACTAAATATTTATGTTACTGCCAAAACAGTCTCGCAATTGTGTAACCGGGCTGGCTGCCGCTTGCTCGTTGCTATTGATTGCCTGCTCTCCGGAGGAAGTCCGGCAGGTCAATCTTATTCCCAAACCGGAACAGATGACAATGACCGGAGGAACTTTCACGGTCGATAGTCTCGCGTTATTTGGCGGGCAATCTTCCCGGAATATCAAAACAGTGATCGATGAAGCCTGGTCCGGTAACCCGGAAGGTTATCAGTTGGATGTGACGCCAGGAGGAATCGACCTGCGTGCCGGTTCGCCGGACGGTCTGTTCTATGGGATGCAGACGTTACGCCAACTCTATGCCGGAGGAGAGGTCCCATGTGTTTCGATCCGGGATAATCCTCGTTTTGGGTATCGGGGATTGCATCTGGATGTATCCCGTCATTTCTTCTCCAAAGAGGAAGTGATGAAATTGTTGGATGTGATGTCTTTTTACAAGTTGAACACCTTGCATATGCATCTGACGGATGCCGGAGGATGGCGTATCGAGATAGACAAATATCCGAAACTTACTTCTGAAACGGCCTTCCGCACCGAATCTGATTGGCGGAAGTGGTGGGACGGCCGCGACCGTAAGTATCTGCCGGAAGGGACGCCGGGCGCTTACGGCGGTTACTATACGAAGGAGGACATCCGGGAGATCGTGAAACATGCGGCTTCCAAACATATAAACATAATACCGGAGATCGAATTTCCGGGGCATTCGGAAGAGGTCCTGATGGCCTATCCTGAACTGAGTTGTTCCGGTAAGCCTTACCGGAACGGCGATTTTTGTATCGGCAACGAGCAGTCGTTTACATTCATGGAAGACGTACTGGCGGAGGTGATCGATCTTTTCCCGTCCGAATATATCCATGTCGGTGGCGATGAAGCCGGGAAGTCCGCCTGGAAGAAATGTCCGAAATGCCAGGCTTTGATGACGGAAAAAGGAATGAAGAGCGTGGACGAGCTTCAGAGTTATATGATTCATCGGGCTGAAGAATTTCTGAATTCGAAGGATCGCAGGCTGATCGGTTGGGATGAGATTCTGGAAGGCGGCCTGGCTCCGGAGGCGACCGTTATGTCGTGGCGTGGAGAGGACGGTGGAATTAAAGCCGCCCGTATGGGACATGATGTAGTGATGACGCCCGGCAACTACATGTATTTGGATTTCTATCAGGCCGATCCGAAGACACAGCCGTATGCCATCGGCGGTTATACGCCGATCAAGCGGGCGTACAGTTATAATCCAGTGCCTGTGGATTCGTTAACTGCCGAGGAAAGTAAGCATATCCTAGGGGTACAGGCGAATACATGGACGGAGTATATCAAGGATGAGAAGCATCTGGAGTATATGATGTTCCCTCGTGCCTTGGCGGTCGCCGAGATCGGATGGACTCCGCAAGAGGAGCGTAGCTGGGAGGATTTTAAGCCTCGTATGAATGCGAATATCCCGGTTCTGCAACGGATGGGTATCCATACGTTCACGCTCTCGGACGAGATCGAGACCACGATGGAGGTAGATACCTTGCGGCGAGAGATCAAGGTCATGTTGGATGCGGAGAAATATCCGGCGGAGATACGTTACACGACAGACGGCTCTATTCCCGCCGCCTCTTCCCGGGTCTATGACGGTCCGATCGTGGTGAAAGATTCCGCCGATATCAAAGCCGCTATCTTCCGTGACGGGCAGCTTCAAGGAACGCCTACCGAGAAGAAGGTGGATTATCACCGGGGTATCAATAAGCCTATACATTATAATAGTAAGCTGTATAGCGGTTATATGGCGGGTGGCATGAACGCCTTGCTGGACGGCTACAGGGGAGGCTTGACTTATCTGGACGGTCGTTGGCAGGGTTATTTGAATGACTTGGATTGCGTGGTGGACATGGGCGAGGTGACGGATATCCATAAGGTATCGTCCCGCTTTATGCAATTGATCGGCCCGGGCGTGTACCAACCGGGAGAGGTGGAGTTGCTGACATCGGAAGACGGGGAGAGCTATATCTCGCAGGGAGTTATCCCTACTACGATATCCAATACGGATAAAGACCTGTCTTTTCAGGAATATACGTTTAACGGCGATTGGAAAGCCCGTTATATCCGTATCAAGGCAAAAGAGGCAAATAAGGGTTTCATCTTCACGGATGAGATCGTGATCTGGTAAGTATGAATCAATTAATTATCAACTAAAATACATTTATCAAATGAAGAAACAGTTAATGACCTTCCTGTTGTGTGGCAGTCTGTTCGCTACGGCGCAGCAACCGGTAGATTATGTGAACCCCTTCATCGGTACGAGCAATTACGGTACGACGAATCCCGGTGCGGTTTGTCCGCAGGGTATGATGAGCGTGGTTCCTTTCAACGTCATGGGGTCGGAGAAGAACCGTTTTGACAAGGATAGTCAATGGTGGTCTACTCCTTACTCGGCAGACAATAAATTCTTTACGGGATTCGCCCACGGCAGCTTGAGCGGTGTGGGATGCCCGGAGCTGGGAGGTTTGCTATTGATGCCGACGACGGGCGAGTTGAACGTGGACTATAAGGCTTACGGCAGTGAGTACAAGGACGAGGTGGCTCACCCCGGTTATTATAGCAATACCTTGACCAAGTATAATATCAAGGCGGAGGCTACTGCCAGCATGCGTACGGGCTTGAGCCGTTTTACCTTCCCGAAAGGGGAGAGCCATATCCTCTTGAACCTAGGCGAGGGCTTGACGAACGAGACCGGCGCTACGGTACGTATCGTAAATGATACGGAGATCGAGGGGAGTAAGCTTTTAGGTACGTTCTGCTATAATCCACAGGCCGTATTCCCGGTTTACTTCGTGATGAAGGTAAACAAGGCCCCGAAGAAGATGGGTTATTGGAAGAAACAACGTGAGATGAAGGGGGTAGAGGCCGAATGGGATATCTACTCCGGCAAGTATAAGTTATATACCAGTTATACCCGTGAGATGAGCGGAGACGATGTCGGCGTATGGTTCGATTACGATACGGACGAGGGCGAGGCTATCGAGGTGAAGATGGGTATCTCGTACGTGAGCATCGAGAACGCCCGCCTGAACATGAATACGGAGCAGCCCGGCTTCGATTTCGACAAGGTCCGTACGGCGGCTAGTACGATGTGGAACAAGGATCTTTCCAAGGTACAAGTGGAAGGGGGTACGAAAGACGAGAAAACGATATTCTATACCGGTATGTATCATTTGCTGATCCATCCGAATATCCTGCAAGACGTGAACGGCGAGTACCCGATGATGGAGAGCCTGAAAGTAGGCCATACCACCGGAAACCGTTATACGGTTTTCTCCTTGTGGGATACGTACCGCAACGTAAGTACCTTGATGACCTTGCTCTATCCGGAGCGCCAATTGGATATTATCCGTACGATGCTGGATATGTACCGGGAAAACGGTTGGTTACCGAAATGGGAGCTTTACGGACGTGAGACCTTTACGATGGAGGGCGATCCCTCGATCCCGTATATCGTAGACGCATGGATGCGCGGCTTGCGTGACTTTGATGAGCAAACCGCTTATGAGGCGATGCGTAAAGGCGCTACTACCCCGGGAGAGTTCAACCTGCTTCGTCCGGACGCGAACGATTATTTCAGCAAGGGCTATGTTCCTTTGCGTGAGCAATACGATAACTCCGTATCTCATGCGCTGGAATATTATATCGCCGACTGGAACTTGGCTAATTTCGCTCAAGCCTTGGGTAAGAAAGAGGATGCCAAGTTATTCCGTGATCGTTCTTTAGGTTACAAACATTATTATAGCAAGGAGTTTGGAACACTGCGTCCTATCTTGCCGGACGGCACTTTCTACTCTCCGTTCGATCCGAAACAAGGCGAGAACTTCGAGCCTAGTCCCGGTTTCCATGAAGGCAACGCATGGAATTATACGTTTTATGTTCCTCACGATATCAAGGGACTGGCCAAATTGATGGGAGGCGATAAGAAATTTGTCGATCATTTGCAGAAGGTATTCGATGACGGCAATTATGATCCCGCCAACGAGCCAGATATCGCTTATCCTTATTTGTTTAGCTATTTCAAGGGAGAGGCTTGGCGTACCCAGAAGTTGGTCCGTCAGTTGTTGAAGGATTGCTATCATAACGCCCCGAACGGTGTCCCGGGTAACGAGGATACAGGCACGATGTCCGCTTGGGCTATTTTCTCCATGATGGGCTTCTATCCGGCTTGTCCGGGCGACGTGAACTATGTATTGACTTCCCCGACTTTCGATAAGGTTACGATCCAGCTCGACAAGAAATTCTACCCCAAAGGCGAATTGGTAATCGAGTCAAAGCATAGTAATCCGGAAGCGATCTACATCAAGGACGTTTTCGCCGGCGATAAAAAGCTAAAGGGCTACACCATCTCGCAAGAGGAATTGGTGAATGCCGGAACCTTGCGTTATATCCTCGAGGATACGCATAAGTAAGCCAAGATAAAGATATACCGAATTTGATATTTACCGGACGCAGATGACACCGACAAGCACGGGTGATCTGCGTCCGGTTTATTTTTTGATATCCTAAAACCATTTGATCTTCCTGAATATAAAAAAGGCCGTAGCGGATAGCAAGATCGAGAGCAAGATGATAACCACGAAACCATGCGGCATATCCTCCATGTAGATCGGGACGTTCATCCCGTAGAAGCTAGCGATTAATGTCGGAACCATTAAGATAATGGAAAGTGATGTCATACGTTTCATAATCGTGTTCACGTTGTTGGAGATGATAGAGGCGAAAGCGTCCATCGTACCCGTAAGAATATCGCTATAGATATTTACCGTGTTATGGGCCTGTTTCAACTCGATCTCCACGTCCTCCACTAAATCCTTGTCGATATATTGCGGCTCTTGGAAAATATTCTGGAGCTTGGCCAGCATCACCTCATTCCCACGGATGGAGGTATTGAAGAATACCATGCTCTTCTCCAGCTTCATCAACGCTAGCAGATCCTCGTTACGGATGCTTTTCTCTAACGCCTTTTCCGCCTCGGTGACGGCGTAATTGATTTGTTTCAGGTATTTAAGGAACCATACGGCCGATGAGTGGATCAGCCGGAGGATCAATTCATACTTGTTTTTAATCTGGAGTTCCTTCCGTTGGGTATAGCGGATGAAATCGGGGATCAAGTCCGTCTTATGGTAACATACGCTTACGATGATCTCATTGTTCGTGATGATACCGATCGGCACCGTATTGAACGGGATGTCATGATCTTGGTTCTGCAACGGGATACGTAAGATGGTAAGCAACCAATTCCCCTCGTACTCGATACGGGGACGCTCGTCCGTATCGGCTATATCGCTCAAGAATGATTCGGGTACGTTAAATCGATCCATCAAGAATTGAAGATCTTCGGGAGTCGGGCACTCTACGTTTACCCAACTGTTAGGAAGCCATTGGTTCTTCTCCACATAACCGGCCTCACAATAAAGAAATTGTCTCATTATTGCCTCCTTTCGTGTTTAATCCGAGCAGAGGATCAATGAAACCCTCCGCCTCGTTAGTTCATACTTTGTTCTGTTTCTAGCGGGATACTGTCGTCCATAATTTGAAAATTACTTTTTACGGGTGCAAAGATAATACTTTTTTACGTAAGTAAAGTTATGTCGCTGTATGCTGACAGCAATATTGTTGCCAGTTTACGTTAGCATAGGCTTACTTCTCTGAGAGTATTGCGATACTTCTGGTAATAGTACTGGAGTACTTTCATGGAAGTACCCGAGTACTGCCTAAGAAGTACTCCAATACTTCTTAGGCAGTACTGGCCGTCTATTCAATCCCGCATTTTCCCTCTTCGTTGAAGTAGAAGAAGAGCCCGGTATCTATGCTGGCCGGGCCATGGATACGGTTTACGGCGGGTTCCCATGCGGGCATCAACTGGAGTACCCGTAAGGCTTCATCGCGGAACTCATCATAGGTTTTCCCCGTATCGCGAGGATACAGTATATTCTCGGGTAGGCTTATGGGATTCTGTAACATTCCTAAGGAATCGATCGTGAAGGAGTAGAAGAGTCGTACCTTCGTGCCCGTACCTTTATAAGATTCGGGATAACGCAGGTTCTGTTCGAAGAAACGGATCATGGCTTCTCTTCCTCCCTTGAACTCGGCCATGGGGCGAGGCTCGTGGAGCCGGCTGGCGAAGCGTGTGTATTCCTCATAATCTTCCGGGTTATCGGATAGGTAGAATGTGGCGGTTAAAGGGTAATGGACGAGGCCGGCGCCATGTCCGGTGCTGACGCTCTTATGCACCCGGTACAATCCCGGAGGGTTTTCCTTGAGTTCGGGTAGCAAGGTGGCCGAGAAATCGTCTCTTGTCTGGTTAGGAAAGATCGGATAGCCGAGAGCGACGAAGGCGGTGGGTTGCGGGATTCCTTTCCATGCCCTCCCGTCGAAACGCTCGATGAAATACTCTTCGCCTCCCATCCCTTCCAGGTCGGTATGGTTGGTGATAGCGATCTCGATCCGCTCGATGTTGGTTGGGTAGACGTTCGGTCTTACTCGCATGGAGAAGTGGGTGGTGTCCATGCTGATAGCTTCCTCGGGTGGCCGGTCGTAAGGGCCTCCGCCGATCCGGATGAGGGGTGAATTGAATACGTAAGTCTTGAAAGCCTCCACATACTCCTTCTCCGCTATGATAAGCTGTAGGAAGACGGAGTCGTCCGTGTTCCAGAGGGAGGTCAGGTTGCCGCGGATCTTCCGTAGATGCGGGGGAAGGGTATCGTATTCCTTGCCGAAGAACAATTCTATGCTGTCCCGTATCTGCTTGGCGGTCCATCCTTCCGTGGAAACTGAAGATGCGGCATGGGTATCAGTCGGTAACGGTAGGGTATCTTGCCGTGCTATGGATTGGGAGTCGGCTGAGTAGTCGCTACTGTTTTCCCCTTTCTTTTGTTTGGTATGGCAGCCGTATAATAGGCAACCTCCCATGATAACTAATCCGATAAAATACGCTTTCATGATTCGACAGGTTTTAATTCCTAAATATAAAGAATCTTTTTCAGAAATGGGTAAAAGATATTACCTTTGACTCCCCAAATAGAAAGAATGATGGCAGAAGGTACAAGAAATACAGGAAGAGGAAGGAAAAAGCCTGTGGAGATGCTCCCCGATATGGGGCGTCTTCAGCCACAGGCCCGGGGGTTAGAGGAGGCTGTGTTGGGTGCGTTGATGCTGGAGAAAGACGCGTACTCGATCGTCAGTGAGATCTTGAAGCCGGAGTGTTTCTATGAGAAAGCGCATGAGAAGATTTATGCCGCTATCGTAGACTTGGCGTTGAGCCAGCGTCCCGTGGATATGCTTACCGTAACGGAGCAATTGAAGAAACGGGGAGAATTGGAGGATGTAGGCGGACCGTTCTATATCTCTCAACTTACCAGCAAGGTGGCCAGCAGCGCCCATATCGAGTATCACGCCCGGATCATCGCCCAGAAATATCTGGCGAGGGAGTTGATCTCTTTCACGGCGATGATCCAAGGAAAGGCATTTGATGAGACGCTCGATGTAGAGGACCTGATGCAAGAGGCGGAGGGTAAGTTGTTCGAGATCTCGCAACGTAACGTAAAGAAGGATGTCACCCAGATCAACCCCGTCATCAAGGACGCTATGGAGATGTTGCAAAAGGCGGCCCTCCAGAAGGAAGGTCTGAGCGGATTGCGTACGGGCTTCGAGGGGTTGGATAAGATGACTTCCGGTTGGCAGAATTCAGACCTTATCATTATCGCCGCCCGTCCGGCCATGGGTAAGACGGCCTTCGTCCTTTCCATGGCGAAGAATATGGCGGTGAATTTCAATACGCCTGTCGCCCTGTTCTCGCTCGAGATGAGTAACGTGCAGTTGGTAAACCGTCTGATCGTGAATGTCTGCGAGATACCGGGCGAGAAGATCAAGAGCGGACGCTTGGAGAGCTACGAGTGGGAGCAGCTGGATTTTAAGATCAAGGAGCTTTACGACGCCCCGATCTTCGTGGACGATACCCCGAGCTTGTCCGTCTTCGAGCTGCGAACGAAAGCCCGTCGCTTGGTGCGCGAGCATGGCATCAAATGTATCATTATCGACTACCTTCAGTTGATGAACGCTAGCGGTATGAACTTCGGTAGCCGTGAGCAGGAGGTGAGTACGATCTCCCGCTCGTTGAAGGGATTGGCCAAGGAATTGAATATCCCGATCATCGCCTTGTCGCAGTTGAACCGTGGTGTGGAAGCCCGTCAAGGCGTGGAAGGTAAGCGTCCGCAGCTAGCCGACTTGCGTGAGTCCGGAGCTATCGAGCAGGATGCCGATATGGTATGTTTCATCCACCGTCCCGAATATTATAAGATTACGGAAGACGAGCGGGGAAATTCCCTGATCGGTCTCGCCGAGATCATTATCGCCAAGCATCGTAACGGTGCCGTGGGGGATGTCCGGCTGCGCTTTAAGAGCGAGTTCGCCAAGTTTATGAACGTAGAGGAAGATATAGCGGTAAGGGAATTCTCCTCAACCATGAACGGTGGAGACCCGATGCCCCCGATCCCATCGGCGGGAGCTGACTTCTTGAGTCAAGGTAGCAGTAACGAGGTTCCGTTCTAATATAGCATGAATGAGCGAAAGAGGCGAAAACGTTTGCGGTAGATTTTTCGCCTCTTCTTTTCTGTTTCGTTGGCGAATCCGATTCGAAACTTCTATCTTTGTGATTGAAAACAAATTACTGAATCAGCCATGACGAGACACTTAGTTCCGGTATCTATATACCTGTCGCTGTTGCTTAGCTGCAACTCACCGAAAGAATACAAATCCTTTGATGAATACCCTTCCTATGAGGGAGACGATCTGGAGTTGTTCTATTCCCCCACGAAATCCGTGTTCACCCTTTGGGCCCCGACGGCGGAAGAAGTCCGCTTGAATCTTTACGCTTCCGGTGAGGGAGGGGAGCCTATCCGCCAGTTGCCGATGAAATCCTCGGACAAGGGTACGTGGCGTATCTCCGTGAGCGAGGATCTGAAAGGTTCCTTCTATACCTTCCAGATCCGTATCGGCGATAAATGGCTGGATGAGACTCCCGGTATCTGGGCGAAAGCCGTCGGGGTGAATGGAAACCGTGCGGCCGTGATCGATTGGGCGGCTACCGATCCGGAGGGCTGGGAGGCGGATAAATCTCCCGAGTTGAAAAGCTTCTCCGATATTATCATCTACGAGATGCATCATCGGGATTTCTCGATCGCCGCGAACTCCGGCGTGACGCATAAAGGTAAGTTTCTCGCCTTGGCGGAGAACGGCACGAAAGGTCCGGGCGGCGTGGCTACCGGCGTGGATCATCTGAAGGAGTTGGGCGTTACCCATGTCCATATCCTTCCTTCTTATGATTATGGCTCGGTGGACGAGACTCGCTTGCAAGATAATGTGTACAATTGGGGGTATGATCCCAAGAACTATAACGCCCCCGAGGGGAGCTATTCCACCGATCCTTACAATCCCGAGGCTCGTATCCGTGAGTTCAAGGAGATGGTGCGGGGATTGCACCGGAATGGTATCCGTGTGATCATGGACGTGGTTTACAATCATACCTTTGTGGGTGACGGGTCGAATTTCAGCTTGACCGTCCCCGGTTACTTCTACCGTCATAAACCGGACGGAAGCTATTCGGATGCCTCCGGCTGTGGCAATGAGACCGCTTCGGAGCGGGCGATGGTACGCCGCTATATCGTGGAGTCCGTGAAATATTGGGCCGAGGAATACCATGTGGATGGTTTCCGTTTCGACTTGATGGGAATCCATGACGTAGAAACCATGAACGAGGTAAAAGCCGAGTTAACCAAACTAGATCCTTCCATCTTCGTATACGGCGAGGGCTGGACCGCTAGCGATTCCCCGCTACCAGAAGATCAACGGGCGATCAAGGTAAACGCCCCGAAACTGAATGACGTGGCCGTATTTAGCGATGACCTGCGGGATGCTTTAAAAGGAAGCGTGTTCGAGACTACACAGGCCGGTTTCGCCTCCGGAAAGCCGGAAGGCAATGAGGAGTCTATTAAGTTCGGTATCGTAGGCGCTATCCGCCATCCGCAAATCGACTATAACCAAATATTATATTGCAAAGCGCCTTATGCGAACAAGCCTACGCAAGTGATCAACTATGTCTCTTGCCACGATGATCTTTGTTTGATGGATAAGTTGAAGCTCTCGGCTCCGAAAGACGCTACCCCGGATGAGTTGATACGATTCGGCAAGTTGGCCCAGACCATCATCTTCACCTCGCAAGGAGTACCCTTCATGCGGGCAGGAGAGGAGTTGCTGCACGATAAGAAGGGCGTACATAACAGCTATCAATCGCCCGATTCAATCAATGAGATCGACTGGTCTTTGAAGGCAAAAAACAAGGATGTTTTCAACTATTACAAGGATTTGATCGCCCTTCGTAAGTCGCACCCGGCTTTCCGTATCGCCACGGCCGAGGGAGTGAGGGAGGCCCTTCAATTCCAAGAAGTGAACCAGCCCGGTGTTGTAGCGTATACCTTAGGGGAGCATGCGAACGGGGATAGTTGGAAGAAGATTATGGTTATCTTTAACGGGAACCGGAAGGCGGTAACGGTTTCTCTGCTGGAAGGAACATGGGTTCCGGTTTGTAAGGACGGTCGGATTTATCTGGACGGTAAAGGTTCCGTACAGGGTAAAACTACCGTAAGTGCCTCTTCCGCCTTGATCTTGAAACAAGATTAATACGGAACTAAATCAA
>OLSX01002971.1_pt1 | contig 14227 bp, 9 predicted proteins | sample 1673141 | NCBI WGS metagenome assembly OLSX01 (sample SAMEA3136759, study PRJEB25190) | human gut metagenome | biome: human gut; feature: human-associated habitat; material: faeces | place: Austria | collected 2013
TAAGTATTTTACTAATTATCCGTTGGATAATTTATTTAAGCGTCTTTTGGCCGTCTTTGATAGACAATCCTTTGTAGTCCTCGGCTACCTTGCGGCCTGAGATATCGTAGCGGGTTGAGCCTTTTGAAGCGAGTGAGGTGGTAACACCAGCGAGTGAGGTGACGGTGGCCTTGTCGGTCAGTACGTATACCTTTGTTTCGCAGGGCTGGAGAGTGCCCGGGCTCAGTGTGTTTTCAATTTCAGACTCGGTGTTAGCCCAGATGTCACGGCAAGTGTATTTGTTATCAGCCTTCAGGTAGATAGATGTAAGCTGAATGTCGGGCACGCTAACAGCAGTTGTGCCACGGTTGGTAACAGAAACTGCCATGCGGCCGTTGGTCAAGTCCTTGACATAAACGTCGTAGCCAGTGTTAGAATAGTTGCTTGTGCCTGTTGACAGGGCCTCCATGTATTCAGCCTGCTGGCCAAGGGCATCTTGGTTGATGGCAAGTACCTCTGTGTTGGTCAGTGTGGCGATGTCGGCATCGGTTATCAGCGGGTTGGGCATCTGTACGTTAGCATTGGCCTCGCCCTTAGGCGTTTCGCGAAGGTCGCAAGTGAGGGCCAGTGGACTGGCAAACATACACCACAATGACATCTGTGAACGGGCCTGGGCATCAGTCAAACCAGTAATCTGTCCGCCATTGCTTTGGTGACCAGCAGTGTTGTTGCTGGGACCGCCAAGGCCGTGAAGGCCGATGCACATCATGTCGAGGTCGTTGAAGCGGTTGACACCGGCGTACATCCAGAGTTTGCGCACTTCGTCAACACCACCAAGCACACCAGGACGTGAGTTGTTGCCTATCCAATCCTCGCGGGCATCGCTTGTGGCACGCCAGCTTGAGCCGCCGGCTTCGGCACCCCATTCCCAAGGCTTGGTCTTACCCCATTCGCAAATGTTGAACACAAAGGGAATTTCGCCCTTGGCTTGGCGTTCTTCGTTGAGTTTGGCCACGGCGTTACCCATTTGAGTGTAGCTCACCTTGGTGCCGGCCTGAGAGTTGCAGTAGTCGTATTTGAGCATGTCAACGCCCCATGAGTCGAACAGGGCAAGGTGTGCAGCCTCGTAGCCGTATGAGCCAGGCTGGTAGTTTTCGCAGGTCATAGAACCGGCGTCGCTGTAGATGCCCACTTTCAGTTTGTTGTTGATGCCCTTTAAGGCTGTTTTCAGACCGCTGATGCCGTTGGGGAACTTGGCGGGGTCGTAGGTCAGGGCTGCCTTGTCGTTGGTTGGGCTGGCCCAAGCATCGTCCAGTACGATGGTGTTGAACCCAGCTTCGATTAAGCCGTACTTTTCAAGGCCCTTGGCTATTTCAACCATTTTGTCGTGGCTGATGGCGCGTGCAAACCAGTTCCATGTGAGCCAGGCCATCATGGGAGTGGGTGACTGCAGATGACTGCTGACAATGAGGCGTACCTTTGATTGAATTTCGTCGCCTGTTTCGTTAGTCAGGTTAAGGGTGTATTCGTATTCGCCCTCTTCGGCAGGTGCTGTACCGCTGATGTACTTGTATTTGTTGCCAATGGCCACGCGGTCGTCGTGCAGTGCAAGTGTTGAGATTGAGCCAAAGTCAACGCTTGTAACGGTCTCGCCAGTTTTGGTGGGCAACTTGTGAATGTATTGCGCACCGGGCAGGGCATACATCAGTGTGGCAAAAGGCATCGGCGTTTTTGAGGGGTCGATGAATTGCCAGGCCGAATTTCGGTCATTAGCGTTATACAGGTTAAGTACGGCGTTGTTGTCGATACCGCCAGTAAAGTTGAACGACGGTGTATTGCCCGTGGGGCTTTCTACCGAGCCAGGAATGATGGCTACTGTCTCTTCGGAGAGCATCATCAACTGCCAGGTGTTGGCAGTGGCCTTGTCGGTGGTGTACTTTACGTTACTGTTGGCAGTAGTAGTTTGATTGCTGCCGTTTGCCACATTGGTGTAGTAAATATAGCAACCAGCGGTGCGGTCGTAGATGTAGTACTTGCCCTGTTCAGCCTCGATAAGCACGAAGCGGTCGGCATCGCTGGCGCTTGTGGTGTGTGCCAGGTTGTCGCCCGACTTTTTGATGTAGGCTGATGGCATCTTCAAAATGTAGGGATACTGCTTTTCGGCATCGATGCTCGTCGTGGGGGTGAAGTATTGTATGAACTTGAAGTCAATCTGATAGTTGGCATTGTCGATGGTTACTTTTGCCAGATAGCCTCCGCCCACCTTGACGGTGATGTCGCTTGCCAGTATTTCTTCGGCATTGATTGACTGGTCGCCTTGGGCATTGAGTCCTGTAAAGCTTTGACCGTTGATGATGACCGTAGCATTGCTCGGCATGCCATCGCTGAACAAGGTGTACTTTTGCAGCACACCAACCTCCTTGAGTGTCCAGTTAGAACCTTTGTCCTTGGTGCCATTGTCTGTCCAAAGACCGAGTGTGACGTTGCCGTCTGTGGGGTTGTCATTACCGACGCCCTTGTACCAATTGAGGTAGATGGCTGCTACGCCGGTAGTGGTGTAGGGCTGAATTTCGTAGGCACCAGTGCTGAGTTCGCTGATTTTGTAGACCGCAGCATCGACCTTGTTGTCGGTCATCTTTACAAAACCAGTTTGTGCGCTGTAACTAGCAGCCTGGTCGTAGCTCACCCATTTGCTGGCTGTTACGTTGTAGATGTAGTAAGTGTTGGCCTTGTCGCTGGCGGCATAAAAGGCAAACTGGGCATAGTTGTCCTTTGTCTGCGTGGGCGATGTGGTGGCGTTGCAGTAGTAGTTGTTGGCATTCATCATGGTGTAGCAATGCTCTGGCTTACCCGCAGAGGGTAGTGTCTGGCTCACCTTGATGCCAGCTACAGCCTTGACAGCCAACAGCATGGCTGATACAACAAGGCTTAGTAAACGTAAATAATGTGTCATTAAAATAGGTTTAAGTAAAAATAGATTTGTTGATACTCTGGTGTTAGTGCATTCGTGCTGCAAGGAACTTGCTTTTTGAATTGATTGTCAATTCTTCGCAAAGTAAATACTTATAATTTACCCCCCCCAAGTGTTTTATTGACTTTCTTTAATCAAGGGTTCGGAATTTAAGTGTTTTTCAGAATATTGGTGTGTTTGTGGGAGAGGATACAATGAAATAACGGGTTAACAAGTATGCAGTTTATCATGTAAACGTCAGAATGCTAAGAAGCATGACAAACTTACCTGTACCTTCCCCCTGTGAACTTGTCAACTTGTTTACCAATATCGTTAATGTGGTGGTAGGGTATGGACTGATGAAAAGTTGAAGGGCTGGCAGGTTGGCTTGTGTTGCCAGTGTCTGCCAGCCCTTCCGTCCGTTAGATTAGAGCTTTGCCAAATCGATAAAGTGGCCGCGTTTGCGACGCTCCTCAATGAGCTGATTGAGTTTGCGCTGGCGGTCTTTGGCCACCCAGCGGCGGGCAAAGACATTGGGTATGGCCACGCCAAGGGCGATGCACATGATGGTGATGGCTGATGCCATGCCAAATTTCATGGCGTTGGTGAGTTCGCCCACCACACCGTTCATCTCAATCAAACCAACGAGGGCACGGTACATCAGTACACCGGGCACCATGGGGATTACGCTCGGTATGGAGAGCACGTGGTTGGGGGCATGCACCCAGTGTACGGCCTTGACGGCAATTAAGCTGGCCAAGGCGCTGCCGGCAAGCGCGCCGATGGCAAGGCCCATGTCGAGGCCGATGTTGTTGTTGGACGGGCCAAGGTTGACAAAGTTGCGCGTGCACACGGCTATGATGCCGCCTATGGCCACAACCCATAACAGGCGGCGCGGAATGTTGAATATCATAGAGAAACCCATGGCTGAGATGGCTGCGGCAGCAGCGTAGCTCAGGTAAGAGTTGTGGGGTATCATGGGTATGGTGTAGAACTGCGTGAGGTCGAAGTTGGAAAGCTTGAGGAAGAAGGCTATACCAAACGACATGGCCACAATCATGAGGAAGGTGTTGATGGCGCGCGTGAGTCCTACTTGTATGTAATTGTCGAGCATGTCGTCGACAAAGTTGATGAGTGGCACACCCGGCACAATGAACAGGGCACAAGCCAACAGGGGGTGAAGCGGTGTGCTTGTCCACGATGAGGGCAAATAGGTGGTGGCCCAGGCTATTACGGTGCTGATAAATGCTGCAATGGCTATGCCCATGTAGTTGTTAAGCCCCTTGCGCAGCATCAAACCGCGCAGGTACATGCCAATGGCTGCTGCAAACGAGGCGTAGAAAAAGGCTGTCCAGTCGCAACCGAACTGTATGCAGAAACCGCCGCATGCAAAGCCGGTGCCGATGGCCACCTGTACGGGGGTGTAGTTGCGCGGACGGTTGGCTATTTCTTCAAGTTCCTGGGCGTACTGCTCAATGCTGTAGTCCTGGCGTATAGCCTTCCACGAGAGTTTGCTGATGAGCGAGATGGTGGTCATGTTGATACCATGCTTGTTGCAGCGTTGGAACTTTGTGAAGGAGTGTTCGTCGTCGCTGAGGTTTACCATCAACATGTTGAACTGCACGTAGATGTGCAAGTGTTCCTCGGGCAGTCCGAGGAAGGCTGCAACACGGTTCATGTTGCGTACAATACGGTTGGTGTCGGCCGCACTTTCCACCAGTAGCTGACCGGTGCGCAGCAACAAGTCGAGTTTGTGACGGATTAGCTGCTCTCTTGTCAGTTCAGAGTTGGTTGTCATTCAATAAAGTTTGTGTGATTTTGTATTTCTGGCTGCAAAATTACAAAAAAATGTGCATAACGCCTTTATGTACAAGTGATTAAACCCGTTGGTGTTACAGGTTAGCCGGTGCGTTTGTACGCATGGCAAGCATGATAGCCTCGCCGACCAGGGCTATGTTTGCAAGTGCGTAGTGTTTCTTGTTGCCCGATGATAGCGTATTTCCACAAATCTCGGCGGTGCGGAGAATGTTGCTCCTTACCTCATTGTCATTGAAAAAGGTGGCAGCTCCTGTTGAGAAGGCTGTACCAGAAGGGCTCAGTCCCATGATGACGGGGCCTGCATCGATGTCCATACCGATGATAGGAGAATGATCATGATATTCTTTCATGCCCGAAAGTGTGCCCTCTTTCCAAAACGAACTCTTGAGCAGCGAATACTGTTCTTGTGCGAATTCCCGGTCGATGAGAGTCAGGTAAGCGCAGTTCAGGGCAGAATATGAGCCTTTTGTAGGCATATCTGTAATTTGGCTTCCGTCCACGTTGAGGAATGAAACTAACAAACCCGTTTTTGGGTCGAGCCATTCCTTCTTTGCTTTGTCCACCCATGCGTCCACAGTAGACGCGTATTCCCCTTTGTTGAGCGCAGCGTATTGCTTCAATGCCACAATGGCAACAAGCATGTCTGGCATGTAAATACTCTCGTTGGGATAGGTTTGCAAATTTAATGCAGTGCTGTGTAATATGCGGCCGTTCATCGCATTGCAAAGCTGGGTGTAAAGCTTGTCATATTTGTTGCCACCTCCTGCGGCCTTGTATTCACCTATCATCCATGCCAAATGGCTGATGTAGGATATGTGGCTCGTCTCATAAGACTGCAATGTGCTCAAAGCGTCTTCTTTCCATCGCTTTGAATCGTATTCCCTTAGCTCGGGTGAGAGGACAATGCTTATCAGACTGTCGATGTAGTGGATATTTTCTGTTCGTGTCTCTGGATAAATTTGAGAAATATTGTAAAGTGACATGGCAAACATGGAGCAAGAATAGAGCGCCCATTCTCCTTGAAATTGCGCTCCTATGCCTGAGGGCATTTCATGTAGTACCTTTTTGGGGGGCGCAATCAGTTTGCTTGCCAAGTAGTTGCGGCGTTGCAGAATTTCGTCCTTTTCAGTTTTGAAACTTCCGTGACCTTGACATTCGGCAGAAACGCTCCAGACTTTTGGTATTGTAACGATAGCTATGATTAGTGCGATTGATGCCACATTGATTGTCATGCGTCTGGCAAACGTTGTGGCGTAAATCTTTCGGAAATGCTTGTATCTTCTGACCATGATGAGGCACAACAGACCAAACAATGGGGCCAAAACAATGCCAGGCAAGGAGAAAGCGTCAAGCAAGGCAAGGGCTAATATTGCCGTGACGCATAGATACCCGATATAAGGCTTCCAATGAAGTTTAGCCGTTTGTCTTTGGACACTATGCCCCAATACACATTAAGAACCAAGGTGTAGGAAATGATGTACAAGGGCATTCCTGAAGGCATAATGCTCCAGGTAAATGGTGTTAAGAATAGGATAAGAAACTGCAACGTTATCCACTTGAATAGGGTGATCGATCCTTGTACCAATCTTAATGTGAGCTGGTCTATATCTTCGTCTGTCATATTATGAAAGCATCTCTAAGTGCTGCGTTAATGTGAATGTTATGATATTCAATGGTGTACCTAATCTCCACAGCACTATAATCTAAGCATTTGGACAATAAAAAGCAGTCCGGTATTTAGCCGTGTCAGAAATGTCATATTCCCTGCTGCTGCTATGAAAGGCAAACAACATTCTGAACGATATGGCAAAAGTACAAATAAAATATGAGGAATGGGAGTACTTGCTATCATGGCGCAATTATATGCTCTCAACTTTCGGATTTAGCAAGTGCGGTACGAATAACGGCGGCGACCGGTCGTAGTAAACATGTGAAACGACCGATATATATGCTTACTTCGAACGTGGTAAGCGTTTATTTCGAACGTAGTAAGTGCTTACTTCGAACGTAGTAAGCATTTACTTCGATCGTAGTAAGATAACTTAAGTCGCGTATTTGAGGTATGACTTACACGTAAAGTCGTTGACTTGTCAATTTGTTTGATAATACGGTCAGCGCGTAACTAAAATAAATTTGTAACTTAGCGGCATAATACGAATGACTAAAAAATGCAACAATGAAAAAGACAACTGTTGAAGCTTTGGCTAAAGAGAATGCCTTTGAACTGATAGGCAAGGAATGGATGCTCATAACTGCTGGCAATAAGGAACACTGCAACATGATGACGGCCTCGTGGGGCGGCATAGGTTGGTTGTGGAACAAGCCTGTGGCATTTGTCTTTGTACGTCCGGAACGTGCCACCTATCCGCTGATTGAAGAGAATGAATACTTGACACTCTCTTTCCTTGGCCACAGCGAGGCCATGCGCAAGGTGTACAATTTCTGTGGCTCAAAGTCGGGACGCGACTATGACAAGGTGAAGGAGACCGGACTGACTCCCGTTGTAACGGAACATGGTGCCATAGGCTTTGAGGAGGCTCGACTGACCATAGAGGGACGCAAAATGTTCCGCACGGAGCTCAAGGCCGACGAGTTTGTTGACAAAGAGGCACTTGCACGCTGGTACAATGACCAGCCTGGCGGCTCGCTGCACACCATGTATGTGGTGGATATAGAAAACGTTTACGAATAAGCATGCCGTTACTACAAATAACAAACGGGGTGACGCGTCACCCCGATTTTCGTTTGGCCGAGCCGCTCAATCTGACAATAGAGGCTGGCGAGGCACTGGCAATTTGTGGCCCTAATGGTGGCGGCAAATCGCTGCTGGTGGATATTATAACTGGTGCTCACCCGCTGCTGGGCGATGCGGCACGGTATGACTTTGGTGGCAATAATGCTGACCGCGTGGGCGATAATGTGCGGCTTGTGACCTTTCGCGATGTGTATGGTGGTAATGAGCCGGCTTACTATCAGCAGCGCTGGAACCAGGCAGACGAGCAGACGTTTCCCACTGTGAGCGAGGTGCTGCAGCAGGCTCGTGCGGCATGGACAGACTTGCACCAGGGCACTTCGCCCGAGATAGACTTGGACTTGCTGGCCGAACTGGGTATGGACGAGCATGCCGACAAGCCTATTAACCAACTGTCGAGCGGCGAACTGCGACGTATGCAGTTGGCCAAAATGCTGATGTCGTGTCCGCAGATGCTTGTGATAGACAATCCTTACATCGGCCTTGACAAGGACGCTCGCGTGATGCTGACGCGGGTGCTCGGGCTGTTGGCACAACGCTTGACGCTGGTGCTGGTGGTGAGCCGTCCGGCCGATGTGCCGTCGTTTGTAAAGCACATAGTTTATGTGGACGGCAAGCGTGTGAGCAATTTGCTGCCCGCCACCGCTTATGCTCAGATAGAACAGGACGGGGCACGCGTGGGTGAGATGCCGGCTTTAACCCCGCCAACCGACGAACGCTTTACACCGGCTGCCAGCAATGAGGTGATTGATTTCAGACACATCAACATACGCTATGGCCAGCGCACCATATTGAAGGACTTGAACTGGCTGGTGATGCGGGGCGAACACTGGGCCTTGACCGGCGAGAATGGGGCGGGCAAAAGTACGCTGCTGTCGCTGGTGTGTGCTGATAATCCGCAAGCTTATGCCTGCGACATCAGGCTGTTTGGCAATAAGCGCGGGAGCGGTGAAAGCATTTGGGACATAAAGCGCCGCATTGGTTATGTGTCGCCCGAGATGTACTCGGCCTACCGCAAACCGCTGCCGGCTATTGATATTGTGGCAAGTGGATTGCGCGACACGATAGGGTTGTATCAGCATGCTTCGGAGGCTGAACGCGCTTGTTGCAAGGCGTGGCTCGCAGCCTTTGATGCCTCGCACTTGGCCGATCGTAACTATATGACGCTGTCGTCGGGCGAGCAGCGCTTGATTATGTTGGTGCGTGCCTTTGTCAAGAACCCGGATCTGCTTATTCTTGACGAGCCTTTTCACGGGCTTGACAACCGTCACCGCAAGCGCGCTCAAGCCATTATAGACTGCTTTATGCGCAATACGCGCAAGACGCTTATCATGGTTACGCACTATGAAGAAGAGTTGCCTTCGTGCATCGACCACCGGCTGGTGCTGAAGAAACACCGGTGACGAACTCCATTGCCCCGCTATTTTGCCTGCAGCAAAAGGGGCTGCACCATGCCATGCGGCACGCCTAACTTGATAGCTTTGTCAAGGTCGGTGCGTGCCGCTTTTTTCTCGCCCAACCGCAGCAGCATTTTGGCCCGCTCAATATAGTAGGCGCTCTCGTTGGGCTGCAACTCAACAAGGCGGTCGTAGTCGGCACGTGCAAGGGCTGGCATGTTGAGCTCGGCCTCTACTGCGGCACGGGTGCTGAGGGCATCTACCATGTCGGGGTGTGCCGACACAATAAGGTTAAGGCGGTTGAGTGCCTCCTTGGGCTGGCCCATTTGTTGCAGTGTCAGTGCATCGAGTATTTGCGCGTTGGTGTTTTGCGGGTTGGCTGATATGATGTGCTGCAGGTCGGCATGGGCTTCGGTGAAGAGTCTCAACTGATAGCGGGCTGCTGCGCGCACAAAGCGTGCACGTTCAAGCAGCTGGGGCGTGATGCCGTCAAGTTCGGGCTGGTCGAGCACTTGCTGCGCATCGTCCTGTGCCTCGGCGGCACGCCCAAGTTGCAGGTTGGCTTCGGCGCGCGCCAAACGGGCATCGAAGTAGTTGGGGTAGTCCTTGATGACAGCGGTAAGTTTTTCAACCGCTTGCACGTTGCGACCGCGCGCCATGTCTACCAATCCCAGGTTATACTTTATTATGTGATTACCCTCGGCAGCGGGGCGCAGTTTCAGTGCCTCGTTAAACAAGCTCTCGGCCTGCCCCAAGGAGTCGGCGTATAGGGCGTTGAAGGCGCGCCGCAAATTGTCAACATACGCCAGGGAGTCAGATTGCTCACGCTTGTCGGTATGTTGCTCGCGCTTGTAGTCGTCCACCGTCTTCGACCTGATGCCTCCTTGTCCGCGTTGCAGGGGAATGATGGTCTGGGCACCGAGTGTGCCAGCAAGGAAGATGCTTGCAAACAATGCCAAGGGCCTTAATATATTGTTCATAGCATACATATTGTGTAAAAGCGGCACAAGCGGCACTGCATACTCATGCTGTGCCGCTTGTGTCTTTCTGTATTGTTGCGCTTATTTCTGTTTCTTACTTTCTCTTCTCCATCACGATGGCGTCAATCACGGCAACAGCGGTGACATTGACGATGTCGCTTACCGAACTTTCGAAGTCGGTAAAGTGGATAGGCTTGTTAAGTCCCATTTGGATAGGGCCGACTACTTCGCCATCGTCTTCAAGCGCCTTTACCATTTTGTATGATGAGTTGGCAGCAGAGAGGTTGGGGAAGATGAGTGTGTTGACATCTATGCCCTTGAGGCGGTTGAAGGGGTACTTTTCATCGCGCAGGTCTTTGTCCATGGCAAAGTTGAGCTGCATTTCGCCGTCAATGGCCAAGTCGGGCATTTCGTTGTGCATGCGTTCAACCACGTGTTGCACACTGAGTGCGCTGCCGTCGTTGTCTGAGCCAAAGTTCGAATATGAAAGCATGGCGATAGACGGTGTACGGTTGAAGAAACGTACTGTTTCGGCAGAGAGGCGTGCAATGTCGTAGAGCGTGTCTTCGCTCGGGTGGCGGTTGACGAGTGTGTCGGCTACGAACAAAATGCCTTTCTTGGTGTTAATCAAGTGCATTGTGCCAAAGTGGTTGTAGCCTTCGCGCACGCCAATGACCTCGCGTGCCACCTTGAAGGTGTTAGAGTATTTGGTGTAAAGACCCGTGATGAACGCATCGGCCTCGCCAGTCTCTACCATCATCATGCCAAAATAGTTGCGCTCGTACATCTTGTCCTCAGCCTCTTGGGGGGTATAGCCCTTGCGCTCCATTTTCTTGGCAAAGATTTGCGCATAGCGGTGGCGGCGCTCGTTTTGGGTGTCGTTGCGCAGATTGAGTATTTCAATGCCTTCGAGGTTGAGTTTCAACTCTTCGGCAATTTTGCGTATTTGCACATCGTTGCCCAATAATATGGGGAAGCAGATGCCCTCCTCCTTAGCGCGCACAGCGGCTTCGAGCATGGTGGGGTGTGTGCCTTCGGCAAAAACCACACGCTTTGGGTTGCTGCGTGCTGTGTCGTAGAGGTTCTGGGTAAACTTGCTTTCTTGACCCATCAATTCGCGCAGGTGCTGGCGGTAGGCTTTCCAATCCTTGATAGGTGTGCGTGCCACGCCACTGTCCATTGCGGCTTTGGCAACGGCCATTGATACTTCGGTAATCAAACGTGGGTCGACGGGTTTGGGAATAAAGTAGTCGGGGCCGAAGGTGAAGTTGCGCACGTGGTAGGCGCGGTTGACGATGTCGGGCACCGGACGACGCGCCAGGTCGGCAATGGCACGGGCCGCTGCCATTTTCATTTCTTCGTTGATGGCACTTGCTGCGGTGTCGAGCGCGCCACGGAAGATGTAGGGGAAACCAATTACATTGTTGATTTGGTTGGGATAGTCGGTGCGGCCTGTGCTCATCAGTACGTCAGGACGTGCTGCTGTGGCGTCTTCGTAAGAGATTTCGGGCACGGGGTTGGCCAGTGCAAAGATGATAGGATTGCTGGCCATAGAGCGTACCATATCTTGTGTGAGTACATTGCCCTTTGACAAACCTACAAAGACATCGGCGCCATTAACGGCTTCGGCCAAGGTGTGTACGTCGGTGCGTGTGGTAGCAAACTCACGCTTTTGCGCATTCAAATTGTCGCGGTCGGCTGTAATAACACCTTTGGAGTCGAGCATCACTACGTTCTCCTTTTTGGCACCAAAGGCACAGTAAAGGCGTGTGCACGATATGGCGGCAGCACCTGCACCATTGACAACAATCTTGACGTCTTCAATCTTTTTGCCAGCCACAATAAGGGCGTTGATAAGGCCTGCTGCCGATATGATAGCCGTGCCGTGCTGGTCGTCGTGCATTACCGGTATGTCGAGCTCGGCCTTGAGGCGTTGTTCTATCTCGAAGCATTCGGGTGCTTTGATATCCTCGAGGTTGATACCGCCAAAGGTAGGCGCTATGGCTTTAACTGCGGCGATAAACTTTTCGGGGTCTTTTTCGTTCACCTCGATGTCAAAGGCATCGACGCCTGCATATATCTTGAACAAGAGGCTCTTGCCTTCCATCACCGGTTTGCCGCTCATGGCGCCTATGTCGCCCAGTCCGAGCACGGCGGTGCCGTTAGAAATGACGGCTACCAAGTTGCCCTTGTTTGTATAGCGATAGGCATCGTGCGGATCCTTTTGAATTTCAAGGCAAGGTTCTGCCACGCCTGGTGAGTATGCCAGCGAAAGGTCGGTTTGAGTGCGGTAGGGTTTTGTTGGTACAATTTCGATTTTACCGGGCTTGCCCATTTCGTGGTAGTGCAAGGCAGCCTCTTTTGTTATCTTTACCATATAATAATAGGGTCGTTAAGAGTGTTAGTTGTTACTATTCGCAAGCAAATTTACGATTTTTGTTTTATCGTGCGCGCTTGGCTATGCACAATTTTACTATATGCTCTCATTTTGTAAAAGGTTATGCAAAAGGAGAGGGTGCTATGGTGGCGCCTCAAGCTTTGCCCTTTAGCTTTGCTATTTCAGCTTTAAGGGCGGCTATTTCATCGGCTTGCCGATAGTAAGCGGCCAGAGCGCGCTGTTTGAGGTCGTTGTAAGCCTTTTGCCATGCTTCAGCTTCAGACTGGGCTTGCTGCAATGCTTGCTTGATGGCAGGTAAACTTGTTTCTAACTGCTTGAGACGCTCGTCTTGCTTATTGCGGAACCCCGTGCGTGCACGGTGCATGCGCTCCTTTATGCCTCCCTGCGTGATAAATTCTTGCTCAAGTTTCTTTAAGAAACTCATCATCATCTTGTCTGTCATGTGGCAGAGAGTGAGCGCATAGTTGCACATCTGTTCGTCAGTCCACTGGTCAAAGTAGGGCGTGTAGTCTTGCAGCTTGTTATGGTAGCGGCAGTATTTGAGCATAGCCTCGTATAGAGAGTGCGATGCAGTGTAGATTTGCTTATGGCGTGACTTGAGATAATCCTCAAAGTCCTCGCGCAGCTCTTTTAACGAGGCGCGTGCCACGTTGAGCAGTTTCAGTTGCATCTCGGTTGACGTTACGCCATCGGCAAGCCCTTCTACAATGTTTTGTTTGCACGAGCGTGCGGCCTGTATCATTTGGTCACGTGTGCGGTCCTTGTAAAGGTGTATAAACTTGTTGCAGAAGGCAAACGTCAGCTGATAGATGACGTCAGACTTTTGATAGAAAAACAATACGTCCCAATTCGTTTGGCGGGTCAGTACAGGTTGTTCCTCGTAGTTTTCCATGGCGTGTGTCGTTAAGCAAAAGGCTGGCGCAACAAATAGTATGCTCTATTTATCGCGTCAGCCTTTTCAATATATTGTATTATCTGATAACGAGTTGTGACACCCTTATCAAGCCAGTGCTAAGTCAACCACCTTCTTTACGGCTTCTTCAAGTCCGCTGGCGTCTTTGCCACCGGCAGTGGCAAAGTGGGGTGCAACGCCGCCACCGCCCTTGATGAGCTTGGCTGCTTCGCGCACGAGTTGGCCCGCATTGAGCTTTTTGCTCTCAACAAGGTTCTTGCTTATCATGACAGTGAGCAAAGGCTTGCCTTCGTGTGTTGAACCAAACACGCACAATGTGTCGTTGGGCAATATGCCTGACACTTGGAAGGCAAGGTCCTTGACAGCATTAGGCTCGATAGCAGTAGGAATGACATACTTGATCAGACGTACGCCGTCCACGTCGGTGGCACTGGCCACGAGTTTGTCGCGCAAGGCAACAAGTTGCTCTTTCACATAGCTCTCAACCTGTTTCTTCAAACCGTCGTTCTCCTCAATCGTCTTCTTGATGACAGCGGTAAGGTCCTTGGCATTGTTGAAGAATGACTTGAGGTTGCTCATGACGTCTTGCAGTGCGTAGACGCTCTCCTCGGCAGCTTCGCCAGTGATGGCTTCGATACGGCGTACGCCGGCGGCCACACTGCTTTCGCTAACGATGCGGAACAGACCAATGCGTCCGGTGCTCTTGGCATGGCAACCACCGCAAAATTCTACGCTGCTGCCAAATTGTACCACGCGCACCTTGTCGCCATACTTTTCGCCAAACAGGGCGATAGCACCAAGTTTCTTGGCCTCCTCCATGGGCACGTTGCGGTGGTCTTGCAATGGAATGTCCTCGCGTATGCGGCGATTGACGATGCGCTCCACCTGGCGTAATTCCTCGGGAGTAACCTTCTGGAAGTGTGAAAAGTCGAAACGCAAGTAGTCGGGGGTGCAAAGTGAGCCTTTCTGCTCCACATGCGTGCCGAGCACCTCGCGCAACGCCTGGTCGAGCAAGTGGGTTGCGGTGTGGTTGGCCTCAC